>Ga0190265_10002822_pt1 | contig 11738 bp, 11 predicted proteins | sample Popmic124T_FD_133135 | JGI IMG/M metagenome (GOLD analysis project Ga0190265, IMG submission 133135) | Populus adjacent soil microbial communities from riparian zone of Indian Creek, Utah, USA - 124 T | ecosystem: Environmental > Terrestrial > Soil > Riparian zone | place: USA: Utah | collected...
CCACTTCCACCAACCAACGGTTATTAAGCTTCTTCAGTTGCGATTGAAACACTCGAAGTGAACACCGGCGCCGGTTCTTCAACTCGTTGTTCGGAAGTCTTCGGCGGTGCCTTTCGCATATAAGGTTTCTCGCAGAGTCGATAAAACAGCCAGGCAAATCCAACGGTCGCCGGGGTAATGACGAGCAGTGTATTCAGTATCGGCGGCAGACTGTACAAGGTAAACCGCCATGCCTGCATGATGACTAACTCGTGCGTCAGGTACAGCGAATATGAAAACGCGCCGATGGTCGCAGCGATTGTGACGAGTCGTGGCTGACGAAGACGCTCGAACCAGCGAACCTCCGCGTTGACCGCGCGGTTAACCACCACAAAGAATCCGAATCCCCAAAGTGGATGCATCAACATCCAGGAGACATCGTGTAAAAGCGTATCCTTCGGTGTGTAAGGCAAAGCGAGAGAGATCGCCGACGCAGTGACGATCGCCAGCATGCCGAGCCACATGTTGCGGCACCAGTTGGGCAGTTGTACCAGTCCCACTGCAGCCTCCACTGCAAGTGCGCCGAGCGCCCAGGTAAACCAGTGCGAAGCGGCTGCTTCGGGAACCGGAACACCGTAGCCGGTCGCAAGCCAAACAAAATGGCTAAAAAAGAACCAGCCAATGCGTGTAAACCCGCAAATCAATAACGTCGGTCCCCATCCCCACCGTTTCCTCAGGTAGAGCAGCAGGAAGTACGCCAGGTACAGTTGTTCTTCAATGGCGAGCGTCCAGAAAACGCCGTTGATGCTATAGCAGGTGTGCGGGTCGAGGTTGTGAAGCATCAATAGATGCATCACCACGTCGTAAACGAAGAAGTGCGTAAGATCGATTCCCACGCTCCACACAGCCATCATCAGAAACAAGGAAATAGCAATCAAGTAAGGCGGATAAAGTCGGCGGATGCGCCGCTTCCAAAATGAGCCAAAACGAATTGGTTGGGGGTTGTCTGATACTCTGGATTTCGCCCACTGCAAATGAATGCAGAAACCGGAAATTACAAAGAATAAGAAAACGCCAACGTAACCGAGCGAGCTTAGAAAAACGACGCCTTTCACCGGCCACTGAAATAGGTTTCCGGGAACGGCGTTCTGAGTCTGAAGCACTGCGTGGTACAAAACGACGCCCAAAGCAGCAATGCCTCTGAGGGCATCGATGCTTTGCAGTCGACTGTTAATCAAGGGAGGGGTGTTGCGTGAAGTCATCCAGGAGAACAACGGCTAAGCGGACACCAACGATGCCACGTCAATATTGTACTTCCTTATTTTACTGTAGAGGCGTGGCCGGTAAATACCGAGCAGGTTGGCAGCCGCTTGCTTGTTGCCACCTGTACGCTGCAGTGTCTTTTCGATCACCAACCGTTCAATGTCCTCCAATGTCATGTTGGGTGGAACATCCCAACCACTTCCAACTTGCGATCCTTCCGGCAACGAACCGTTATCGAACGGCAAATCGACTGGCTCGATGCGTGTCCCTTTTGCCAGCAACACGGCGCGTTCAATCACATTTTGCAGTTCTCGCACGTTACCCGGCCAAGTGTGACCAAAGAGTCTTTGATAAGCGGCCTGCGATACGCCGGCAATTGGTCGCTCGTACTTCTGGGCGTACATGTGAAGGAAATGCTCCGTCAATAACTGGATGTCTTCGCTACGTTCGCGCAGAGGCGGCACGTGAATAGTTATTGTGGAGATTCTGTAGAACAAGTCGTCGCGTAGTAAGCCGTCGCGAATAGCGTCCGCCGGGGGACGATTTGTTGACGATATCAAACGGAAGTCGACGGCGTACGTTTTCTCAGAACCAATCTTTCGGTAACTGCGTTCCTGCAGCACACGCAGAAGTTTTGGTTGCAGCTCGATAGGCATTTCTGCAATCTCGTCGAGCATCAACGAGCCCCCTGCGGCGTGTTGGACCAATCCTTCCTTGTCCGCATGCGCGCCAGTAAAAGCACCTTTCGTATGTCCGAACAGTTCAGACTCGATCAACTCCTTAGGTAACGCTGCACAGTTCACTTTTATGAACGGTTTCTTTGAGCGCAGGGATTGGTAGTGGATGGCGTTTGCTATCAGTTCCTTACCGGTGCCGGATTCTCCTACGATAAGTACGTTCGCATCCGACTTCGCAACTGATTCGATCGTTTCGTAAATGGTCTGCATCGACTTCGCGCCGCCGATGATATTGAAGTATTCGGAGCGGGTTGAAAGTTGGCGCCGGAGGTTCGCGTTTTCAGTTAGTAGCTCGCGATGCTTTAGTGCGTTTTGGACACGCAGTTCCAATTCCTCAAAGTTGAGAGGCTTATCCACGAAATCAAAAGCGCCGGCTTTCGTGGCTTCCACGGCGCGTGTAGTTGATCCATGCGCGGAGACGACAATCACTTCCGTGTTCGGGCGGGCGTCCTTTATGTGACGCATCACCTCAAGACCGTCGATGTCGGGAAGCTGAAGATCGCAGATCGCCAGGTGGTGTCCGCCTTGATCAAACAGTTCAATTGCTTTCCCTCCGGTAAAGGCGGTGTCTACTGTGTAACCCTCTTCCTGCAAGTTTAGTCTTAAAGAATCGGCCGTCGCTTCGTCGTCGTCGACTACCAGGATTCTGATATCCGGATTCGCCACTTTTTATCCTCCCTAAAAGCTCGTTAGTTTCAAACTGTTCAGCGCCCCTCAAATGACTACGATGTTAGCGGTAGACGGACGCGCAGGGTGTCGTCCTGTCTTTCAGCAGACCCTCCGTGCGCTTCCACTATCCGCGCAGCAAGCGACAACCTTATTCCATCGCTGCCCACAAACGAATGAAAAGGGTCATGCTCAAGGGAATCAAAACCCTTCCATTCAATTACTCCTTCTGGATTCATCCCATTTCCAGCGCGTTTCAAAACCACATTGAGAGATCCGTCAGGCGACTTTCCTCCCAACATCTTCATCGCACCTGTCGAAATGGTCTTTAATGCCTGCTCGAGTTTCGCTGGGTCGAATTCGCCTGATAGTGGTTGCTGGTCCCAATCAACAACGAGAGGGCCGGTTAAAGCCCCGGTCATTCGTGGGCCTTCGTTAAGGCTGGTAGCCACAGCCTGCAAGATCTTTGTCAAATCCACTGCTGGCTGTCTTTTCAGTTCCACGGGTTGACCGAATTCTACAATCATCGACAAGTCAGCGGATGTTCGGTCCAGACCCGCAATCAACTTATTAATGGTTTCAATCTCATCTGTAGGCCGTTCAGAACGCTCGGATCGCTTTCGTAGGAACGTGGCATACAGTTTGAGACCGTTTATCTGATTTTTGAGATCGTGGACAATCTGTATCGAGGCGCGGCCCAGAGCCTGCAACGAGGAGTTGTCTGTACTTTCCGACATTAATGGCTTCATCTGGACTCGTAACCTTCCGCTGAACGTCCCCTAGACCGAGCTCCGGGGCGGAAACCCAGCCGGCACAGTGTATTGAATAAACTCGACAGGGGGAGTTTGAAATGTCGTATTTCGGTGCGGGATATTAGCAAAAAAGGCCGGCGTATTCTAGTGATACAGAGAGGTCTCGCCACGGAGGTGGCCAATTTGGATCAAACCAGTCGAACCGGACATTTTTCTGGTGGCGATGAGACTCGTGGTGGCGATGAGCCCCCCACAATCTTATTGGTTGAAGACACTGAAGATAACCGGCAAATGATGAGAAAACTGCTCGAAATGAGTGGCTACAGGGTGCTTGAAGCTACCAACGGCCAGGAGGCCGTCCAGGTTACCTCGGAGAAACAGCCGAAGCTCATCCTGATGGATCTAAGCCTGCCAATCATTGATGGCCTCGCAGCAACTCGGCTCATTCGGAATTTACCGAACGGTCGTGAACTACCCATTGTTGCCGTCTCAGCGCACGACACGGCAGACTTTCACGCAGACGCGTTGTCGGCGGGATGCGATGCCTATATCACGAAGCCAATCAACTACCCCGAACTCGAAGAAATTGTCGCCCGGTTGATGGCGGAGGCATTGACGAGATCACACTAAATCGGAAACTTTTTGCTGTTTGTGTGGTCTAAATTCGGGTAACGTTGCAAACTGATTTCCACAACACTAGAATTCAGTCCATTCATTCATGGCATTTTCAGAGCAACAGATCTCCGAACCAGATGGCTCGCGCCGGAAAATAATCATCATCGTTGCGGTTGTCGCTGCGATTATTCTGGCAATACTTTTCTATTTCCTCATGCGGGCCAGTACCACGCGGCCGCCCGATCCTCTGCTGCAAGGGGCGGTGCGATCTGACTCAGCGGAGTGGGCCGTCCACGCGTCGAAGATTCATCTCGATGCTCCGGAAGCCACCGAGGCGAAACGAGCGCTAGGCGATATCGTGATGGATCTGCAAACGACGGTTCGCAACTTTACAGGCCGGACTCTCACGGGACTTGAAATAAAAGCTTCGGTGGTCAACCGCCAAGGGCAGCCGGTGCGCGACCGCACGGTGGTAGTTATTCCTAGTCAACAGCAGCCTGAACTCGAACCCAACCGCACGATGCTTGTTGTGATACGTATTGAAGGAATGACGGATTCCGACGAGCGTGCCAACATCAAGATGGAAGTGACCGGCTTCAAAGTTAGGTAAAGCCTGACCAGAGGCTCTAGTCTAGAAATAACTCTTCCAAAGATTGTTTTAAGGGCTGGACACTCACCAGCTTCCCACTCGTTTTCCTTAAAGCTCCGATCACTGCATCAACATCTTTTTCGTCCGCAACCTCAATCCGCAAGCCTGCCGGCGAAGTCGCCAGCTGGAAGTTGTTGTTCGTGGGCAGGAACTGCTGCAGCGCATTCTCAGTAGTGCCTGTGACTATCACCTCTACGCCGGACACCTGCTGGTGCAGGTCTGCCAAAGCTCCCGAGTGTGCTAGTCGACCACGGTTTAAGATAGCAACACGGTCGCATAAGACCTCGATATCCGACAGGATGTGGGAGCACATGAAGACAGTCTTGCCTTCTTGCCGTAGCGACGAAATCAGATCACGAACTTCCCGCCTTCCGACCGGATCGAGCCCACTCATCGGCTCGTCGAGAAAGACGACCTCAGGATCATTAATGATCGCCTGGGCCAACCCGACGCGCTGGAGCATGCCCTTGGAAAATTTTCTGAGTTGAGTGTTCCATTTGGTTTCATCGAGCCGCACGCGTTCCAGCAACTGCTTTGCGCGCTTGGTACGTTCATCTCTAGAGAAACCAAAAATTTGCCCGCAGAACTTCAAAAATTCTAAAGCTGTGAGATAGTCGTAGAAGTACGGGTTTTCCGGCAAGTAACCGATTCTACGATGCATGGAAACATCGGCGATATCGCGGTCAAGAATGCGGGCAGAACCGGCCGTGGGGAAAATAAGGGTCATGAGAAGCTTCAACGTCGTCGTCTTACCGGCGCCGTTTGCTCCCAGGAAACCAAAAATCTCGCCACGATTAACCGTCAGCGAGAGGCCATCGAGCGCACGCACCCTTCGCTTGCGCAGGAATCCTACTTCGTAGTCCTTGGTTAGATTTTCTATTTCAACTACATGAGACATGTTTTTTTGCAGTCGGAGCTACTTGTAGGGCACTTCCGAAACTGGATCCAAATCCACATCGCACTTATCAGTCAGTAACAAATAAGGCGTACCGGCGGGATCAATCGGTCGCCCACCGACAAGAGGCAACCGTGCGGCACGGAGAAGTGGTTCAATCTCGCGCCACGAGGCGGGACATCTGCCAACACGGGTCTGATAAATTGCGACCAACTTTCGGATGACATCCCGCTGGTCCATCGAATCCAATTGAAGTAAACGCAGACGTGCCGTTTCTTTGATCTTGCTGTCTCCCGCCTGTTCGTACATTCGGGTATAGATTTCTCGAGCAAAGTTTCGACTGCCACCTTCCGCTGCCATTCGGGCCTTCATGGCCTCTATCCAGGGCGGCGCTCCCGGGATCTTTGCCCCTTGGGAATAGGCGTCACCAGCGGCCGCATAGTCGCCGCGTTGCCAGTAGATATAACCAAGGTGCTGATGAAGGCGCCACTGAGCAGGGTTTGCCGCGATGCCTTTTTTCGTAATCCTAATCGCCTCTTCTTCATCAATCGCCGGCAATACGACCGCGGCGTATTGGTAGGGTTCCATAAACTCCGGGTCTAAGGTGGTGGCAACATCTAACATGGGCGCCAATAGCTTCAGGTCAAGCTGGCCCAGATCATCCAATTGAACGTGCGCCGGCGCGTTTAGAATTTTCCCGCCGACGTATTGAAGCGAGCGCATCCAGTACCAATCGGCCACGAGTCCGTTAAAACTAAGGCTGAGCCGTCGCAGCGCATTGCCGGTGAGATACAGAGACTCTTGTTGGATTTCGGTGTCGATTTTTGGGCGGTGAGTATCCAGCCAGCGGGCGATAGCAACAAAGCCAGTAAGCCCGAGCACCATTATCGCCACGAGAATTACAGTCGGACCGTATTGGTTTCGAGAAGCCAACTTGATTCGTGCTCCTATGGTTCGATTGCTTACTTAAAGTTCCGCCGGCTGAATATTAGTATCGTCGCCGCAAGAATTACCGTTACGTACAACAACGCGTACAAGATTGAGCCTGCCAGATGTTGGACTCCTGGAACATGACCATGTGCGGCGGGCGTTACGAAACTGTAGTTTGCAAAGTTAGGCAGCAGGTAATAGGTGACAGTGAAAAAAAAGCGAGGGGCTGTGCTGCCTAGTGAGGTAGCCAATCCTTTAAGGTCCGAACTGAAGTGTCCAATTATGAAAACAAAGAAAGTAAGTAACGCTGAGAGAGCCGGAGACGAAAAAGAAGAGAACAGCAAAGCGACCGCAGTGAGAATCACTAACTCAAAATAGATCAAGAACACCGCAGGCCAAATAGTCCAGACTAGCGGATCAGCGCCGCGGCTCACGTAAAGCAGAGCCAGGGATACTCCGGCCCCCATAAGTACGACGTTTACCAGGAGCGTTAAGCTCAGCCCTAGATATTTGCCAACAATAAATTCACCCCGACCGACCGGCTTCGAAAAGATCGCATAGACGGTTCGGCGCTCAATTTCTTTGTAAACCAAACCAATGCCGACAAAAATCGCGATGAATACTCCGAAGAGCAACATCGCGCTTAGTCCGAAATCTACGATTATTTTTCGTTCCTGCCCACCCGAGAGCTCGCCAATGAAAATTGCTGCGGCGGTCAGTAAAAGAACGAACAGAACTAAATTGTATAGCACTCGATCCCGCACGGCTTCGCGGAATGCGTTGCCGGCGATGGCTAGTACGCGACCCAGCATATTGAAGTGAATATACAATGCATGATGATGGTCTGTCAGTAGTGCAAATAAAAAAGCGAAGCCCGAAAGATTCAAGCTTCGCATTCTCTGTGTTGTCTTAATGACTAGTTACCGACAGCTGGCGCCGCCTTAACAGCGGCTCCATCCGCATACGGCGTCAATGCCAGACTGTCGCCGTGGATCACGCCATCTTCCGTAACGCCGAACCGGCGAGTTCCGGTTCGTCCAACACCTGCTGTGATGATCGGCACAGCCGTAGTGTAGAACGTGGCGGGCCTGACACCTGCAGCCGAAGGAGTTGCGACGAAGTTGTAGCCGCTCTTATTGCCAGATCCTAGTATTTCATCAGTGAGAAAGTCGCCACGTAAGTCAGCTATGGTTCCGAACTCGCCCAGACCCGTAGCCGACTGATAAGTAATTTCGCAACTGTAAAGCGTTCGTAACGAGGATTGTGCTGACCCTTCATTGGCAGCGCGACGGGACGCCAGCAGGTTTGGAATCGCGATTGCGGCCACTATTCCGATTATGGCGACGACAATCAGAAGCTCGATTAACGAGAAACCGTCCTGGTGTGATTTATTCATTTGTCCCTCATATTAGAAAAGGGATGGAGGACTCCTCCATCCCTTACTCTTTGAAAGTACCTACCCAGTGTTAGTTACCGAGTGCGTCCAGGGCGTCGCAGGCAGCCCTATCGGCGACTGCCGCCACTCCGGCTTCGCCTCTCATTACACCGTCCTCGGTGACGCAGAATTGGCGAGTGCCTGACTGAGAAACTCCGTTGTCAGTCTGCGGATCGGACTGCGCAAAGAACTGAGCCTGAGTGCCAGCTGCTGGCGCAACGATAGTCGGGATAGTGAAGTTGTAGCCGCTCTTAATGCCTGTGCCCAAAACCGGGTCGACCAGGTCAGCAGTGTCCAAATTAGCCAAGCTGCCGAAGGCGCCGTTACCAGTGGTCGCCTGATAGGTGGCTTCTGCGCTGTGGATCGTACGCAGTGAAGACTGTGCTGAGCCTTCATTCGCGGCGCGGCGGGAAGCCAGAAGATTGGGGATAGCGATGGCGGCGATAATGCCGATGATCGCGACGACGATGAGAAGCTCTATGAGTGAGAAGCCCTCTTGGCGTTTTTGAGTGTTCATTTTTTAATTGGTGCTCCTTAAGAGAAATTGGTTTGTGTTGCTCGCGCCATCGGCTTTCGTAATCACGATTTTCGTGCCGCGGAGGCCGCGATATTGTCGCAGCCCTAGTTACAAAGGGTGTGCCAGTGGGTGATCCGTCAGAAACTGACGAAATATCGAGGGTTTTTGACTAAGAGCGAACTAGACAGTGATACCAGCGCGGGTGTCTGACAAATTGTGTCAGGAGGCCTCTGACGGTTTACGTCAAAGGATTGACCTCGTGCAAGGCAATGGGTTGGGCGGCTGGATTAAGGCAGAGATTGGTGGATGGCGTGATCATGATTCGCCCGCTGTAATGGCAATTTCGGGTTCGTCGTCGTCTCTGCGCCTGGGAGCGGGGTCAGTGGTGCGCCGACGAGGTGGAGAATCCGACGAACGCCGATCATCTCTCATCTGCGCCGTCAAACCACGCACGCCATGTTTGTCCAGCAGGTGGCGAAGAGATCGTACGCTGAGAGACAACAGCTGGGCCGCGTTAGTTTGATTTCCGGAAGTTCGTCTCAACGCTTCCATTATGTAGGTCTTTTCCAGTTGATCCAGGTGAGCAGTAAGGTCTACGCCTTCCTCTGGAAAATCGAAACTATCGGCGATGCGGTAAGGGTTGTATTTTGTGATTTTTTCAGGCAGCCGTTCTGGCTGAATTGAGCTGGTGGTCTCTAACGCAACCGCCCGTTCGATAGTATGTTCTAGTTCTCGTACGTTGCCGGGCCAAACATAATTTTCAAGCAACCGCTGCGCACTATCACTTAGCGATAGAGTTCGGCCAGTGTCACTGCAGAACTTCTCAACGAAGTGTGCGGCCAGATCAGGAATGTCTTCTGCCCTCTCACGCAGCGACGGCAGTTCGATGGGGATTACGGAGATGCGATAGTACAGGTCTTCCCGAAAAGTCCCCTCTTTGACCATGTTTGCAAGATCACGGTTAGTTGCTGCAATTACGCGAGTGTCGACAGTGATCTCCACGGTAGCTCCTACTGGACGGAGTTTCCGTTCCTGCAGCACGCGCAAGAGTTTCACCTGCATTGCAGGAGACATTTCCCCAATTTCATCCAGAAAAATGGTTCCGGTGTTGGCCGCTTCAAACAGTCCTTTGCGATTAGTATTAGCGCCGGTAAAGGAACCCTTTACGTAGCCAAAGAGTTCCGATTCCAGCAGCGTCTCGGTGAACGCCCCACAATTGATCGAAACAAATGGCTTTTCTGCTCGTGGGCCAAGATCGTGGATAGCGCGCGCCACTAGTTCTTTCCCGGTGCCTGACTCGCCTGTCACCAAAACTGTGGACGGCACTTGCGCAACTGTCTCGATCATCTGATAGAGAGCCTGCATTTTTGGCGACCGGCCGATAATGTTGTTTAGCTTTCCACGGGTGCGTTGTTCCTGAATCAGGACCTTATTTTCTTCGAGAAGCGCATCTTTCTCCTTAATCAAAGCGATCTTGCTGAGCGCGCGTGCAACAGTTTCCTTTAATAGGTCGTTGTCAAACGGCTTCTGTACAAAGTCATAGGCGCCCAGCAGAAACGCCTCTCGCGCTGTGTCGACATTCGCGAAGGCGGTCATCATCACAACTTCAACGCCTGGAAAGAGTGCACGGGCGCTACGCAATAACTCGATGCCGTTCATGTCCGGCATGCGCACGTCCGAGATAATCAAGTCGGCTTCAGTGTCCTTTAATAAATCGATCGCCTCGTTGCCGTTTGCAGCGGCGCGCACAGCGTGGCCTTCGCGCTGAAAAAGATGCGTTAGAAACTGACGCATTCCTAATTCATCATCAACAATGAGTAGGTTGGCCATATACGAGAGTGATTCAAAAACAAATTGACGAAAGCTCAGTCTAAAAGATCAGCTGATACACTTGAGAGGCACGACGTTGATCTATTGGCTGCTCATGAATTTATTCCGCTGGTAGTTCAATGGTTATCGTTGTCCCGCGGTCCTCACGGCTGCGGACATTAATTGTACCACCGTGGTCGCGGATGATTTGATAAACAATCGATAGTCCGAGCCCCACTCCTCCGGTGGTCGACGAAAAAGGCTCGAACAGATGTTCAACCTGGTCGGGCGTCATTCCGCGACCAGTATCGGCAAATGTGATACGTAACCGCCGATTTGAGTTGTGCTCTATGGCTGCCTGCAAAGTTCCACCATCCGGCATAGCATGTAGAGCGTTGCGCGCCAAATTCCAGAATACTTGTCTGAGTTGTTCAGAGTCTGCGTTTATCAAGACAGGTTCATTTGGTCTTCGTTCCTTGAGCACGTGCGATTCGTGTATCTCCGAGCTGTTGCGCAACAACGTGAAAGTCTGCTTGAGGAGTTCTCCGACGTCCACTTTTGACTGAACGATAGATCGCGGTCGCGCATAGTTAAGAAAATCGCTGATTATGCGGTTCAAGCGATCCGATTCACGCAGAATGATTTCCATCAATTCAGTTTCTGAAGAGTCACTTGCCATCTCGGCGCGCAGCATTTGAATAGAGCCGCGCATTGCGGCGAGAGGATTCCGAATTTCATGCGCGATTGATGCAGCCATACGACCAATGGCAGCCAACCTGTCTTGTCGCCGCGACGTTTCCTCAAGTGCGCGGATATGCGTGAGATCCTGAAATGTAATTACTATCCCCGTAGTTTCACCGGTCTCAGCGTAGAGAGGAGCCAGGCTAAAGCCGAGTCGCAGCCTTAATCCCTCCGCGGTCAGGCAATCAGCTTCGAACCGAGATCCGGAGTCGCCCGTATCGGTTAGATCCAACGAATCTTCAATTATGCCTTTGATTTCCCCGAAGAAGATTGAGGCGTCCTGGCCCCTGACGTCTTGCTCCTTGTATCCGGTAATTTCTTCAGCCGCCGCATTAAATGTGTAAATCCGACCTTGAAGGTCCGTTGTCACCACCCCTGAGCGAATTGAAGCTACGATCCTTTCATGCAGCGCTCGCAGACTCGCTAACGACTGCGTGGCGGCAATCAGGCGCACGTCGGATCGCGATTGCCGCTCAGCAAGACGCGCTGACAATAACCCAACGACCAAACATGAGATGTCAAATAATCCCAGCGATTGGAATGCTTGTGGTCGGTTTGCGTCGAGGAATTCCGGCGTATCGCTTCCGCCGAAACCAGTGAGTATGACGAGTGCACTGGCAGTAAATGCAACTACGCAAACGATCGATATAGCTATCGAATCTCGTGGCCCAAGAAAGAGACTTGATGCGGCAATGATAACGATGTAGATCGCAATGTAAGGGGAATAGATAACGTTCGTGGTCCAAACCA
>Ga0190265_10002823_pt1 | contig 11735 bp, 11 predicted proteins | sample Popmic124T_FD_133135 | JGI IMG/M metagenome (GOLD analysis project Ga0190265, IMG submission 133135) | Populus adjacent soil microbial communities from riparian zone of Indian Creek, Utah, USA - 124 T | ecosystem: Environmental > Terrestrial > Soil > Riparian zone | place: USA: Utah | collected...
GACCCGATCACCCGCTCCCCGTACGCCAAGGATCCACGCGGCGTCGCACGCCGCGCCGAAGCGCACCTGCGCGCGAGCGGCATCGCCGACACGGCGTACTTCGGCCCCGAGTGCGAGTTCTTCGTCTTCGACGAGGTGCACTACGACCTAGGCCCGAACGCGTCGCACTACCTCGTCGACTCCCCCGAGGGCTACTGGAACTCCGGCAAGCCCGGCCTCGGCTACACGGCGAGGCCGAAGGAGGGCTACTTCCCGGCGGCGCCGTCCGACTCGCTTCACGACCTCCGCACCGAGATGGTGCTGACGCTCGAGCGCCTCGGCATCCCCTGCGAGTTCCACCACCACGAGGTCGCGTCCGGCGGCCAGTGCGAGATCGACCTCCGCTTCACCACCCTCACGCGCATGGCCGACCAGGTCATGACCTACAAGTACGTCGTCAAGAACGTCGCCCGGAAGCACGGCAAGACCGTGACCTTCATGCCGAAGCCGATCTACGGCGACAACGGCTCGGGCATGCACACGCATCAGTCGCTGTGGATGGAGGGCACGCCGCTGATGGCCGACAAGTCCGGCTACGCCGGGCTCTCGCAGCTCGGTCGCGCGTACGTCGGCGGGCTCCTCGCCCACGCACCGGCGTTGCTCGCATTCTGCGCGCCGACGACGAACTCGTATCGCCGGCTCGTGCCGGGCTTCGAGGCGCCGGTCAACCTCGTCTACTCGCAGCGCAACCGGTCGGCCTGCATCCGAATCCCGATGTACTCGGACTCGGCGAAGGCGAAGCGGATCGAGTTCCGGCCGCCCGATGCGGCCGCGAACCCGTACCTCGCGTTCTCGGCGATGCTGATGGCCGGCCTGGACGGGATCGAGCGCGACCTGGACCCGGGCGCCCCGGCCGACTACGACCTCTTCGAGCACGCCGGAGCAGACGTCCCGCAGGTGCCGGGCTCGCTCACGGAGGCGCTCGACGCGCTCGAAGCGGACCACGAATTCTTGCTGAAGGGCGACGTCTTCTCCGAGGAGCTAATCGAGACCTGGATCGCGTGGAAGCGGGAGAACGAGGTCGACGTCGTCAGGCTCCGCCCGCATCCGGCGGAGTTCGCGCTCTACTACGACTGCTGAACGACGGGGCCGCTTCGGCGGCCCTTTCTCACAGCCGCCCCCTCGGCTGCGAGTGCGAGCACGACGATTCCCGCCAGCGCACCGATCTCGGCCTTCGCGTCGAGCTCGGTGCCGAGCGGGATCGTCGCCAGCGCAGCTGCGGCCGCCGCGATCCGGATTCCGCTCCGGCCGATACCCAGCGTTCGCCGGAACCCGACCTCGCAGAGGAGGAAGAGCGCGGTGCCGGCGGCGAGCTCGAAGGCGATCAGGCCGCCGAGCGGGTCGTACGGGTCACCCACCGCCTTCTTGAGCCCGGCTGCGATCGCGACGATGCCAAGGAGCAGCCCGACGTGCCAGTACCCGAACGCGACCAGGGCGAGTCTGGGGCGCCTCTCCTCCGGGGCGTCGAGCATCGCCTGCTCGACGGCTCCCTCGTCAGAGAAGTAGACCCACCAGAGCGAGGCAGAGAGCGCGAGCGCGAGCAGCGCGACGAGTACGAGGCCGGCGTCGAGCTCGAGATCGGCTGCGGCGCCGATGACGACGATCGACTCGCCGAGCGCGACGATGACCACCAGGCCGTGGCGCTCGACGAAGTGCCTCGGCTGGACGACGAAGCCTTCGACCGACGTCACCCATGGAGTGATCCACACGAGAATTGCCGCCAGCGCCCAGGTGACCCACTGGACGTCGCCGCCGAGCGCGCCGCCGACGATGAGGAGCACGACGCCGAGGAGGCTGAACGGGATGATCCGTAGGATCGCCCTCACCTCGGAGAGCGACGTCCCGCGGACGTACATGGCGCTGTGGAGTGCAACGACCACCGCCCAGCCGAGACCGAAGACGAGCCCCTCGCCGTCGAACGCCTGCGGGACCGCCAGCGCGATGACGAGGAACCCGCCCATACCGCCGATGAGCAGCAGCCGGTGCCGCAGGTGGTCGGTCGCGATCGCATTCGTCAGCCAGGCATACGCGTCGTACATCCACCAGATCACGAGGAACATGACGACGACCTGCACGATCGCCGCTGCGTCCCCTCCGTCCACGAGGACGTTCGTCAGCTGCGTGATCGTGAAGACGAAGACGAGGTCGAAGAACAGCTCGAGCGTCGAGACGTGCGCGCTCCGGTCTGGCTCGAGCTGAGACACCCGTGCATCTTGAACCCGGCATCAGACCCTGGCGCGGTTGTCCGCGTGGCGTCCGCGAAGCGGACGGAGGCTCTTGCGCGACCAGGATCCCCGCTAGGGGATCCTGGTCTTGCGCTACTAACGCAGCTCGAAGGTGACGGTGACCGTCGCGATCGTCTCCTGCTCGCCGGGGACGATCGGCGTCGAGGCGGCCGCATCCGCGGCGAAGGCCCGCTCGGCATAGGGGAGCGGGCTCGGCCCGGCGCCCTCGACGATCGCGGAGATCCCGCCGAGGCTGCGTCCCGCGGCCTTCGCGAGCACCTCGGCGCGTTCTCGAGCCTCGCCCACGGCGTCGGTCAGCGCCCGCCGGTAGAGCTCCTCCGCGTTCGACGAGCTCATGCCCGGGCCGGAGATCTGGTTCGCGCCGGCGTCGGCGGCCACGTCGATGAGCGCGGCGGCGTCACCGATGTCGGTGACCGCGGAGACGCTGTTCGACGCGGAGTAGCCGTCGATCGAGCCGTCCTCCGAGCTCGAGACCGGGTACACGCTCACCCACTGCGTGGCGATCTCGCGAGCGCCCGCCTGGCGGAGCGCGTTGATGAGCCGGCGCATCTCGTCCGCGTTCGCCGCGACCGCAGCCCTGGCCGTCGGGCGGCGCGACTCGACTCCGAAGGACATCTGCGCCTCGTTCGGCGTCGCCTCGACGGAGCCGACTCCGGAGACGGTGATCGAGTCGCCCTCAGGCGCATCCTGGGCGCCGGCGAGATCGGGAAGACCGACCGCGCCCGCGAGCGCGACGAGGGCGAAGACAGCTGCAGCTGCGAGCAACAGGCGTTTCATCGGGACCTCCGCATTCGAGTTGACTGCATTACGCCGCCGCCGGGGGGGTGCGTCACATGTGCGGTCCGGTCACTCCCAGCCGAGATACGGGGCGGCGCCGCGCTTGAACAGGCCGCGCGAGCTGATCGAGCGCTGAATTTCGCTCGTACGCTCCCTTGATCGCTGATTCTCCAGCGCCGTCCTGCGCGACGCGCTCGTCGACTAGAGGTTCTCGGCGAAGCGGCGGCGTGCCTCGGCCAGCGCGTCCCGGATCCCGCCGGGGCCCGGAGCCGGGCGAGGGGCTGCCTTGCGCGGCCGCCGGAACGTCCCGTCGCGGACGCGCGCCGCGACCTCCTCGTGAGCGTCGCGAAACGGCGTCCCCTCGCGCACGAGTGCTTCGGCGGCATCCGTCGCGTAGAGCTGCGGATCGGCCGCCGCCTTCGCCATCCGCGCGCGGTCGACCTCGAGCCCGCTGACGAGGACGGTGAGCGCCTCGAGCGCGAGCCGGGCCTCGCGCCGCGTCGCGAAGACCGGCGTCTTGTCCTCCTGGAGGTCACGGTCGTACGCGAGCGGGAGCCCCTTCACGGTCGCGAGGAGCCCGGTGAGCCGCCCGATCGCCGTCCCGGCCTTGCCTCGGGCGAGCTCGGCGACGTCCGGGTTCAGCTTCTGCGGCATCATCGACGAGCCGGTCGCCGCAGTCTCCGGGAGCCTCGCGAAGCCGAACTCCGCCGTCGCCCAGAGAACGATCTCCTCTCCGATGCGCGAGAGGTGGACGAAGAGGACCGCCGCCGCGTAGAGGTAGTCGAGCGCGAAGTCGCGATCCGCGACCGCATCCACCGAGTTGCGCATCTGGCGCGGCGGCTGCGGGAGGTCGAGCGTGGAGCCCGCGATGGCACCCGCACCGAGTGGGCTCTCCGCGGCGGCCTCCGCGGCCGCGGCGAACCGTGTCCGGTCCCGGTCGAGCATCTCGACCCACGCGAGCACGTGGTGGCCGAGCGTGACGGGCTGCGCCCGCTGCAGGTGCGTGTACCCCGGCATGACCGCGTCGGCCTCGGACTCCGCGAGCGAGAGGCAGACGAGAGCGAACGCGTCGATCGCCTCACGCGCCTCCGCGCAGGCATCGAGCACGTACAGCCGGAGGGCCGCGGCCACCTGGTCGTTCCGAGAGCGGCCGGCGTGGATCTTGCGACCGATCTCGCCGAGCTGCCGCTCGATCGCGCTGTGCACGTCCTCGTCCGAGTCGAGGTAGCCCGCCGGATCCTGCGCGATCTCGGCGAGCCGGCCCTCGACCTCGTCGCGCTCGTTCGCGGTAAGGATTCCGGCTTCGGCAAGCCGACGCGCATGCTCGAGCGTCGCCTCACAGTCGTACGGCAAGAGCTCGGCGTCGTCCGCGCGGAGGAACGTCAACACATCCGGGTCGAGCTTCTGCCCGACCCGGCCCGACCAGGTCGTCACACCTCGATCTTCGCGCGTGCCCGGGCTGCGTGCAATTCCGTCTCGAGCGACGAGATCCTGATGAACCCTTCGGCAGCCTCGTGCGGGAACGTCTCGCCAGCCCCATACGACGCGAGGTCGGCCGCGTAGATCATGTCCGGCGACCGGCGACCGGCGACGATCGCGGCGTTCGGCCGCAGCTCGAGCCGGACCTCGCCGGTGACGAGCTGCTGCGTCGAGTCGACGAACGCGTCGATCGCCTCGCGCGCCGGGCTGAACCAGCGGCCCCCGTAGACGAGCTCCGTCCAGCGCTGCTCGAGCGGTCGCTTCAGGCGCGCCTCGTCCTTCGTCAGCACGACGTCCTCGAGCGCGGAGTGGGCGGCGATCAGGGCGATGGCGCCCGGCGCCTCGTACACCTCCCGGCTCTTGATGCCGACTGCGCGGTTCTCGATCATGTCGATCCGCCCGATGCCGTAGGCGCCGGCGAGGCGGTTCGCCTGCGCGATCAGCTCGGCGAGCTGCAGCTCCTCGCCGTCGAGCGACACGGGGATCCCGCGCTCGAAGCCGATCACGATCTCGATCGGCTCGGGTGCGGCCCCGGGGTCGGAGGTGAGCGCATAGGGCTCGTCGGGCGGCGCGTTCCAGGGGTCCTCGAGCACGCCGGCCTCGATCGCACGTCCGAAGAGGTTCTCGTCGATCGAGTACGGCGAAGCTGCCGTCTGCACGATCGGGATCCCCCGTGCGAGCGCGTACTCGATCTCCTCATCGCGGGTCCAGATCTTGTCGCGGAGCGGAGCGATGACGCGAACGCCCGGGTAGTGCGCCTTGAAGGCGAGCTCGAAGCGGAGCTGGTCGTTCCCCTTGCCCGTGCAGCCGTGGACGACGGCCTCGGCACCCCGCTCGAGCGCGATCTCGGCGACGGCCTGCGCGATGACCGGGCGCGACAGCGCCGAGACGAGCGGGTACTTCCCCTCGTAGAGCGCGTTCGTGACGATCGCCCGCGCGCACTGCTCCTCCGCGAACTCGGTCTTCCGGTCGATGAGAAGCACCTCGCTCGCGCCGGCGGCATCCGCCCGCGCGATCGACTCCTCGAGGTCGAACTCCTGCCCGACGTCTACGAGCGCGGCGATCACCTCGTCGAAGTCGTACGGCTCCTCCTGAAGCCAGGCGAGGATGCAGCTCGTGTCGAGCCCGCCCGAGTAGGCGACGACCGCGCCCTTCATGCCGCTCCCTGGAGAAGGTGCCCCATGAGCTCGTCGCGCAGCACTGCCGCGGGGGTGCCGTCGCGAGCGACGACGAGGATCGTGTTGTCCCCGGCGATGGTGCCGGCGATTCCCGCGTGCCCCGCCTCGTCGATCGCCTGCGCGAGCGCGTTGGCGTACCCGGAGGGCGTGGCGACGACGACGAGACCGCCGGCGGCCTCGGCGCCGATCGCATACCTGCGCATCGCGGCGGCGAGCGCACGGAGCCGGTCGGTGTCGGTCGTTCCGGGTGGTGCGTAGACGAGCCTCCCGCTCGGCGCGCGGACTTTCACCAGCCCGAGGTCGGCGATGTCTCGCGAAACGGTGGTCTGGACGACCTCGAAGCCTGCGTCGCGGAGCGCGGCGGCGACCTCCGCCTGGGTCGAGAGAGCCCGCTCGGCGACGAGCTCGAGGATGGCGTTCTGACGCTCGCGGCGATTCATACTATGCGCGACTCTAGCAGGATATGCGGCGAATTCTCCTCGAGCGCGGCGCCCGCCAGAGCGATCGCTCGCGCGACTTCCTCCGCACCGACGGTGAGCGGCGGAGCGATCCGAACGACGTCCTCGCCGGCAGTGAGCAGGATCAACCCGCGCTCCCGGCACGCCGTCACGACGTCCGCGGCGGGGCGATCGACGACCGCGCCGAGCAGCAGGCCGCGGCCGCGCATCTCGACGACTCCGGGAAGCGCTCCGAAGGCGTCTGCGAGGACTTGCCCGTGCTCCCGCACGCCGGCCAGCAGCTCGTCGTCGATCGCGTCGACGACGGCACAGGCCGCTGCGCACGACACGGGGTTGCCACCGAAGGTCGAGCCGTGGTCGCCGGGCTCGAACGCGCCCGCCGCCTCGTCCGCGACCAGGAGCGCGCCGATCGGCAGCCCGTTGGCGAGTCCCTTTGCAAGCGTCACGAGATCGGGTCGCACGCCGAGCTGCTCGAAGGCGAAAAAGGAGCCGGTCCGCCCGACTCCGGTCTGGATCTCGTCGAGGGCGAGGAGCGGGGGCAAGTCGGCCGCGGCGGCGACGAACTCTGCGTCGAGCGGAACGACGCCTCCTTCGCCGAGGATCGGCTCCAGAAGGATGAGCCCGACTTCGTCGTCGACGGCCGCGTGCAGCCCGTCCACGTCGTTCGGCGCGACGAAGCGCACCCCGGGCACCACCGGCTCGAAGGCGGCGCGCTTCGCCGGCTGCCCGGTCGCCGACAGAGCGCCGAACGTCCGCCCGTGGAAGCTCCCTTCGAGCGCGACGACACCGGGCTTCCCGGTCGCCTTGCGCGCATACTTCAGCGCGGCCTCGATCGCCTCGGCCCCGGAGTTGCAGAAGAACGCCTGCGCGCCCCCGAAGCGCCCCGAGAGACGTGCTGCAAGCGCCTCCGCGGGCTCCGTTCGGTACAGGTTCGACGCGTGCCAGAGACGGTCGAGCTGCTCGCTCGCGGCCGCGAGCGGCCCCGGGTGACGATGACCGAGCGACACGACCGCGATCCCACTGCCGAAGTCGAGGTACTCGCGCCCGTCGGCATCCCAGAGCCGCGCGCCCTTACCGCGAACGAACGTGACGTCGACGCGCGCGTAGGTCGGGAGCAGCCGCTCGAGCCCTTGTGACACTGTGTCACTAGGTGCGCTCACGCGAGCACCTCCGTCGCGCCGATCTCGGCCTGGACGCCCAGTCGGGCGGCGCGGACGGCGGCGAGCAGCTTCGGGACGATGCCGCCCTCGAACGCGCCTGCCGCGAGCAGCTCGTCCGCATGCGGCGCCTCGATTCGGTGGGCGAGTGCGCCTTCGACGAAGACGCCCGGGACGTCCGTGACGAAGACGATCCGGTCGGCTCCCAGCCCGACGGCGAGCGCCGCGGCGGCCTCGTCCGCGTTCACGTTCAGCGGGCCGAGCGCGATCGGCGCGACGACCGGGATGCGGCCGACCGCGAGCGCCTGCTCGACGGCGTCCGGACGGCTCGGGACCGGCTCGCCGACGAACCCGAGCTCCGGTAGGCGGCGCGCCTCGAGGCCGATCTCGTCGCCTATGAGCGGCAGCGCCGCGGGACCGATCTCGGCGGCGAGGGCCAGTCCGAGCTCGCGCAGGGACTCGCGCACGACGACGAGGGCCGCCTCGCTCGTGACCCGGCGGCCCGCCACGAACTCGACGGGAATACGGCGGCGGCGGAGCTCAGCGCTGATCTGTGGCCCCGCTCCGTGCACCACGACCACCTCGGCTCCCGCCTCCGCGAGATCGCGCGCGCGTGTCGCCGCCGAGGTCGCGACCGTACCGCCGAGCTTGAGCACGACGCGCGTCACGTCGTGTACTCGGCATTCAGCCGTACGTAGTCGTACGTCAGGTCGGATGCGAGATACGCAGCCTCGCCGCCGCCCAGCCCGAGGTCGAGGTCGATCGTGACCGCAGCTCCGCCGAGCTCCGGCGTCAGGCCGGTCGGTGTGCCCTGCTCGAACACCTTCGCGCCGTCGAACGCGACCGTCAGCCGGTCGGTCTCGAGGCGCGCGAATCCTCCGTTCCATGGCGCCGAGCCGGCTGCCGCGAGCACACGGCCCCAGTTCGGGTCCCGCCCGAAGGCCGCCGTCTTGACGAGCGGCGAGGTCGCGACCCGGCGCGCGACCGCGACCGCCTCCTCGTCCGACGCGGCGCCGGCGACGCGGATCTCGAGAAGAACCGTCGCGCCCTCGCCGTCCTCGACGATCTGCCGCGCGAGAGCCGCGCACACCGCGTGCAGCGCCGCCCCGAACTCAGCGTCGCTCGCGGCATCCCGCGCGACCTCGGCGGCCCCGTTCGCGAGCAGCACGACGGCGTCGTTCGTGGAGCACTCCCCGTCGACGGAGATGCGGTTGAAGCTCGCGTCGACGGCTTCCCGCAGCAGCTCGACGGGCTCGCCGCGCTCGAGCGGATAGTCGGTGGTGACGATCGCGAGCATCGTCGCCAGCCGCGGATGGATCATCCCGGCACCCTTCGCCATCCCGCCGACGGTGAATCCGGGGCCGGAGGCGCGCGCGAGCTTCGGGCCGCGGTCGGTCGTCAGGATCGCGGTGGCGGCGGACTCGCCGCCGTCGGGGCTCAACGCGGCTGCGGCAGCCGCGACGCCGGCGAGCATCCTGTCCATGGGCAGCGGCACGCCGATCACCCCGGTCGAGAGCACGACGACCTCCTCGGGGCGCAGATCGCACAACCGCGCCGTCTCCGCGGCGGTCCTCTCGGCATCGGCGACACCCTGCGCTCCGGTCGCAGCGTTCGCGACTCCTGCGTTGATCACGACGACCTGCGGCTCGGCGAGCTCGAGATGCCTCCGCGAGACCTCGACCGGCGCCGCCTGGACGCGGTTCGTCGTCCACACCGCGCCCCCCACCGCGGGCGAGAGCGAACGGACGAGCGCGACGTCGGGCGCGGCGCGCCGGATGCCCGCGACGACCCCGCTCGCGGCGAATCCCCGTGCCGCGGTGACCGACATCAGACGAGGACTCCCGAGAGCCGCAGCCCCGCGGTCTCGTCGAATCCGAAGAGCAGGTTGACGTTCTGGACCGCCTGTCCCGCAGCACCCTTGCCGAGGTTGTCGAGCGCGCACACGATCACCGTGCCGCCCGTCAGCCGGTCCTCGAAGACGCCGATCTCGGCGCCGTCGGTCTGCTGGACGCGCCCGAGCTCGGGGACGACGCCCTCGGGCAGGACCGCGACGACGTGGCTCTCGGCGTAGTGCTGCTCGAGCAGCGCGCGCAGGTCGGCGCCGGTCGAGCGGACGTAGCAGGTCGCCACGAGCCCGCGCCGGATCGGGAGCACGTGCGGGACGAACGAGACGGGGAAGCCGAGCAGCGCGGCGATCTCCGGCGCGTGGCGATGCGTGCCGACCGCATACGGTGTCGCGTTCTCGAGCACGGCTCCCGCGTGCGAGCTCGCCTTCAGGGACCGGCCCGCGCCCGTCATCCCCGACTTCGCGTCGACGACGACGCCGGCGGGCTCGATGTCGTCGCCGAGCGGGCCCAGTGCGAGGAGCGCCGCCGTCGCGTAGCAACCAGGATTCGCGACGAGACGCCCCTCGGGCGGGCTCACCTCCGGCAAGCCGTACGACCAGGCCGAGAGCGAGCCCGGGAACGGATGCTCGAACCCGTACCAGTCGTCGTACACGCCCGGCTCGTCGAACCGATGCGCACCGGAGAGATCGACCACGACGCCCCGGGGCGGAGGCGCGATGGCGGCCGCCTCCTCGTTCGACAGGCAGAGGAACACCACGTCGGCGCCGCAGGAGAGCGCCGCGTCGCTCGTGATGAACCGCGGAATGCGGCTCCAGCCGTTCCGACCGAGGCGCGGGTCGAGCGACGCCGCCGGCTGTCCGGCGAGGCTGTCGGAGCCGAGCGCGTACAGCTCGAGCCCGGGGTGCGCGAGAACTCGGTCGAGCGTCTCCTGACCCGTGTACCCGGAAGCGCCGACGATGACCGCTGTCGCCATCGGCGTATTATGCAGCAAGTACGCGTTCTATGCGTCAGAGCCGCGCGGATAGCGCCCGGTTGCAGCGGAAACGGCTGCTACGCTGCGCGCGCGGTGGAGCGGGTACTCGTCCTGAACGCGAGCTACGAGCCGTTGAATGTCTGCTCGCTGCGCCGTGCGCACGTGCTCGTGTGGAAGGGCAAGGCGGAGATCCTCGAAAGCCACACGCGGCCGATCCGCTCGGCCACGACGAACTTCCAGCGCCCGAACGTGATCCGACTGAAGACGTACGTCCGCGTCCCGCGCGGCGTGACGAGGCGCATCTCGCGCCGCGTCCTCTTCGCGCGCGACGGCTGGCAGTGCGCGTACTGCGGCACGAGCGGGAACCGGCTCACGCTCGACCACATCGTTCCGCGCTCGCGCGGAGGCACGTCGGTGTGGGAGAACGTCGTCACCTCGTGCGCCCCCTGCAACCATCTCAAGGGCGACCGGCTGCTCGAGGAGACGAGCATGCGGCTCCGCACGACGCCGCGACCACCGACGCCGGTGCTCTTCATCCGCCTCACGACCGACAAGATCCCCGAGGTCTGGCGCACGTACCTGCCCGGGCTGGAAGTCGCGGCGGCGTAGCGCCCTAACGCGACATCGCGCGGTCGACCGCCTCCTGCTCCTCGGGCGAGAGCGCGACGGACGAGCGTCCGCGGTCGAGGTCCTTGACGTAGATCCTCGCGTAGTCGCGGCCCTGGATCGCCGTCACGATCGTCCCCGTTCGCGTCGCGTCGAGCAACGCCACCGAGGCCGACTGCTGGCCACCCGTGCCCTCGTAGGCGTCGTAGCGCACGACCGCGGTATTCGTCAGCGAACCGTCGACGCGGCGGTCGACGCGGGACAGCCCGGTCGCGACCTCGTCCACGACACGGTGGAGATCGTCGATGCGCGCCTGCAAGGAGACGGCGAAATCGAGCAGGTCGGTTCGCCCGCTCCCCAGGACCACCGCCTGCGAAGCCTCCACGCGCGAGAGGCGCCGCCAGAGGAGCACGGCGACAACGAGCGAGATGGCCGCCGCCGCGCACGCGGCGATCGCCAGCGCGAGCGACGCGCTCAAGGCGTCGCGAGCGAGAAGATGACCGGGTACTCGGCCGTGTTGTTGGTGGTGTTCGTCTCTCCCTGGACGGGATCGACGTCGACCTTGACCGCGACGGTCTCTCCGAAGGGCACAAGCGTGCCGACCTGGAACCTCACGGCTTTCGTCTCGCCGGGGTCGATGAGCGGGATCGTCTTCTCCTGCACGATGGGGTCGGGGGTCGACGGGATTGTGAGCGTGACCGTGATCTGGACCTCCTGAGCGTCTCCGGTGTCCTCGACGCCCACCTCGAACGCGAGCTCGTCCGTCACGAGAAGCGTGGTCTCGGTCGACGTCGACAGATCCGTGCCACTCGGAAGCGCCCTGACGTACGCGATCCCGCTTCCGTGGAGCCCCGCCGGCGTGCCGCCCTCCGCGGCACCCTGGATCCGCTGCCAGATCGCGGCCAACGCCTCCGGGGTGGCGATCTCGTCGGCGGCGACGAACTCCGAGGTCGGCACCTCCAGGCCCTCGACGGA
>Ga0190265_10002824_pt1 | contig 11731 bp, 9 predicted proteins | sample Popmic124T_FD_133135 | JGI IMG/M metagenome (GOLD analysis project Ga0190265, IMG submission 133135) | Populus adjacent soil microbial communities from riparian zone of Indian Creek, Utah, USA - 124 T | ecosystem: Environmental > Terrestrial > Soil > Riparian zone | place: USA: Utah | collected...
AATGTCCGGGATGACGAAGATGCCTTTCTCGTCGAGTATCGAATCGGCGGCCGCGGTCGTGGGCCCGTTCGCTCCCTCGCAGATGATCTTCGCGCGGATGCTCGCTGCATTCTTGGTGGTGATCACGTTCTCGAGAGCCGCGGGGAGCAGCACGTCCACGTCGAGCGTCAGGAGCTCCGCGCCCGAGATGATGTCGCCGCTCTTGTAGCCGTCCAGAGACTTGTTCTTCTTGACGTGGGCGATCGCGTCGTCGACGTCGATCCCGGCCTTGTTGTAAATGGAGACCGAGCGATCACCGATCGCCACGATCTTGCAGCCTTCGCGCGAGAGGAGCTGGGCGGCGACGGAGCCGACGTTGCCGAATCCCTGGACCGCAACCGAAGTGCCCTTGACCGGCATACCGAGGTGCTGCAGCGCATCACGGGTGACGATCATGCATCCCCGCCCTGTCGCCTCACGCCGCCCGAGCGATCCACCCAGCTCCAACGGCTTTCCGGTGACCACCGCGGTGCTCGTGTGGCCGACGTGCATGGAATAGGTATCCATCACCCACGCCATCACGCGCTCGTTGGTATTGACATCAGGGGCGGGGATATCTGAGTCGGGGCCGAGCAGGTTGATGATGCCCGAGGTGTAGCGCCGCGTCAGCTTCTCGAGCTCGGTTGCGCTCATCGAGAGCGGATCGCATTTCACGCCACCCTTCGCCCCACCGAACGGAATGTTGACGACTGCGCACTTCCACGTCATCCATGCCGCGAGCGCCTTTACTTCCTCGAGCGTGACGTTGAGGTCGAAGCGAATTCCGCCCTTGGCCGGCCCGCGAGAGGTGTTGTAGAGCACGCGGTAGCCTTCGTAAACGCTCACTTCCCCGTTGTCCATCATCACCGGGATCGACACGATCACCTGCTTCTCGGCCTGGCGGAGAACCTTGTACATCCCGGGCTCCAGGTCGAGCAGCTCGGCGGCCTTGTCGAAGCGCGACATCATCGCCTCGAAGGGATTCTCCTCATCGAGAAACCGGTCCTTGTCCGGTCTGACCAGCTTGTGGGTGGGAACTCGAATATCCGTGGCCATGATCCGGTGATCAGCTTTTCGTTGGGAGCCGGAGGCTCACTGTTCGCGGGCGAGGAGATCGTCCAGCAGCTTCTCGATGTGCTGCCGCCCCTCCTCGACCTTCAGGCGCTGTGAAACATACCATAATGACCCCGCTTCGGGAGGCCAGAACGACTCCAGTTTCACCGCGTCCTTGAGAGTGCAGACGGCGAAATCCGATACGCCCGCGGCGTCGGCCAGCCGCTCGGCGTCGCGTCTGCTGAACGCGTAGTGATCGCGAAAACTGTGGGGCCGCACTACGGCACCGAGCCGGGTGAGCTGTTGAAAGAACGACTCGGGCCGCGCTACCGCCGCGATCGCCGTGACGTCGGCTCCCTCGAGCGCCTGGAGAGGCATGGTCTGTCCGGTAACCGTGCTTCGCAGCTCGGCGGGAGTGAGCGACACCGTTGCGGTCGGAACCAACGGCGCAGCGCTCATGGCAGCCCGCTTTACGGACGCCACAGCGTCCGCGGCGGCCATTTTCCGGGTCACGATGACGAGTGCGGCTCGCCGCAGCGCCTTGAGCGGCTCGCGCCACGGCCCCGCGGGCAGCAGCCTGGTGACACCGGTCCACGTATCGGCGTCGATCAGGACGACGTCGGCATCCCTCGCCGCGCGACGGTGCTGGAAGGCGTCATCGAGCACGATCGCGTCGGCACCTTCCGCCATCGCGTCCCGCATTCCGCGCACGCGGTCAGCGTTCGCGACGACGATGATTCCTTCGTTGAGACGCTCATGTACGAGCGTCTCGTCGCCGCCGTAACCCCGCAGCACGATCGCGGGCGTCGCTCCTCGTTCCATCAGTTCGCGCGCGAGCCACGCCGCAACGGGAGTCTTGCCAGTGCCGCCAACGCTGAGATTCCCCACGCTGATAACAGGCACCGACATATCGTGGCTCTTGAGCAGCTTGCGATCGTAGAGCATGCCGCGTCCCGCCGTCGCCGCGCGAAACAATGTTTCGACGGGCGCCAGCAGCAGCCGACTCACGCGAGCGCCGTGTCCGGCGCTCGTCCACAAGTCGGTGAGTGCGGAGCGGAAATCAGTCACCGGCTGTCGTCGCAGCATCGTTCATCAGCGCCTCGAAGCGAGATCCTTCCGTCGCGGCGGCGCGTGCCGAAGGAGCATCGACCGTCGTGGCCATCCCGTACGCCACAGTGATGCGGGCGAACGGCTTGGGTATCACGAACCGGTCCCAGCTGGAGAGCCGCCAGGCGCGGTCAGCTGATGCGGCCACGGGTAGAATCGGCGACCGGGACCTTTGCGCGGCGATGAGGGCACCGGGAGCAAAGGCGCGCGCCGGTCCGCGCGGACCGTCGGGAGTTATTGCAACCTCGCGTCCTGCGTCGAGCTCCCGCACCAGAGCGAGCAACGCACGCTCCCCGCCCCGCGTCGTCGACCCACGCACCAGCCCGTATCCGAGCCATTGAGCAGTGCGCGCAATCAGCTCGCCGTCACGGTGCTCGCTGATGAGAATCGAGACGGCCTGCCCCCTGTGATGCCAGAGCAGCGGCAGGAGGTGGCCGTGCCACAGAGAAAAAATGAAAGGCTTGCGAGCACGACGAAGATCGAGGAGCGCCTGCTCGTTCACGACGCGAAATCGCCAGGTTCTCCCCAGCACGCTGAGGGCGCGCTTTCCCAGAGCGAGCACGAGCCGGGATTTCCAGGGGAAGACCTCAGACCCGTCGCGCACGCCCGTCAGGTGAGAATCTCGCTGACGATGCGCGCCACGCGATCCGCCGCGCCCGGAGAGCCGAGCTTCGATCGGACTTGAGCGAGGCCCGCCTTCACCTCGAGGCCACGCGGAGACGCTTCGTCGAAAAGGGGCTCCAGCGCGTCGGCCATGCGCGACGCGACGATCTCGTCCTGAATGAATTCCTCGGCTACTTCACGTCCCGCGACGACGTTCACGAGACCGATATTCGCGATCTTGACGACCCGCTTGGCGAGCATGAAGGAGATGCGGCCGGTACGATAGGCCACGACCAGCGGACAGTCGGCGATGGCTGCCTCGAGGGTGGTCGTTCCGCTCTTGCACAACGCCGCGTCGGCCGCGCGCAGAACACTCAGCGACGCGGAGTGAACGAGCCGGAATGGACACCGGTTTGCGTCGAGCGCAACTGTCGGGGCAACGCTGACGATCACCTCGAGATTCCGGCGGCGGCTCTGAAGGATCTTCGCGGTTGCCACGAAATCGTCGATGTGGCGGTCGATCTCCTGCTGCCGGCTTCCGGGAAACAGAGCCAGCACCGGGACGTTCTGCGGCAAAGACAGCGCTTCTCTCGCTTCCGCCTTGGTCGGCATCGAGACGGCGCGATCGAGGAGAGGATGACCGACGAAGACGGCGTCGACACCGTAGCCGCGGAGCAGCGACTCCTCGAACGGAAGTATCACCGCCGCCTTCGTGACGTACTCCGCCAGCTTGGGAATGCGGCCCGCGCCCCACGCCCATACCTGTGGAGTGACATAGTACACGACGGGAACCCCGGCTCGCTTCGCGGCGGCGGCAAGCTTCATGTTGAAGCCCGGATAGTCGATGAGCACGATGACCGCGATCTCTCCGCGCTCGAGCATCCGGGTGAGCGATCGCAGCAGCAGGAAATGCCGCGGCACGTGCCGTACGACTTCAAGGAAGCCCATCACGCCGAGCTGCGTGTCGCGGTTGACGAGCTCGACGCCCTGCTCCGCCAGTCGCGACCCGCCCACCGCCGCCAGGCTCAGCTCGGGCCGCAGCCGGCGCAGCGCGGCGGCAACCCCCGCCGCGTGCAGGTCGCCGGAAGCCTCTCCGGCGACGAACAGGACCTTACGCATGGGGCACGGTTATGCCCTTGAGCGATGGAAGCGTGAGCTCGATCTCACGCACGATGCGGAGCGCCACTCCCAGGGCGAGCCGGCCGTCCTCGCCGGTCACGACCACAGGTCCCGAGCCTGTCAGAGCGGCGACGAAGCTCTCCAGCTCGAGTCGAAGAGGCTCGCCCTCGGGTGCCTCCAGCGGAATCCTGTCCACGAATGCGGCGATGTCGACCGGTGCGGTGCGCACCGCGGCCGGATCGATATCCGATTTCAGCCGGAAGAAATCGCCGGTGCCGGCGGCGAGGTCCAGCGAGAGGTACCCGCTCTGCTGAAAGATGCGGATCTTGCGCTTGCGCTCGCGGGAAATGCGACTGGAGGTGATGTTCGCCACCGCGCCCGAAGCGAACGTGACACGCGCGTTCGCAATGTCGAGCATTGGCGTGAGAACAGGGACGCCGACGGCCGCGATGTCCTTCGCGGTGGAGCCGACCAGAGTGAGCAGCAGGTCGATGTCGTGGATCATCAGGTCCAGCACGACCGCCACGTCGGATCCGCGCGGGCTGAACGGCGCCAGTCGCTCACTGTCGATGAAGCGGGGCTTCCTCACGAAGGGTAGCGCCGCGCGAACTGCTCGATTGAAGCGCTCGATGTGACCGATCTGGATGATCACTCCGCGCTTGTTGGCCAGCGCCAGGAGAGCGTCGGCTTCCTCCAGCGTCGTCGTCATCGGCTTCTCGATGAAGACGTGCTTGCCCTTTTCGATGGCGGCGCCCGCCACGGAGAAATGCGCGGGGGTCGGCACGACGATCACGACCGCATCGGTGACCTCCAGCAGCGCGGCGAGCGAGTCGTGCGCCTTGACCTGGAGCTCCTGCTCGACCTTCGCCGCGCGGTCGCGGTCCGTCTCGACGAAACCGGCGAACCCCACCCCGGGCAGGTCTCGCAGAATTCTTATGTGGTGAAACCCGAGGCTGCCCGCTCCGACGACTCCGACGCGCGGAGTAGCGGTCAAATCACGACTCCGCGCTCACTCGCCTCGACGAAGCGTATCAGCTCCTGCACCTCGGGAAATGGCTCGAGCTCCGTTTGCGCGCGCTCGAGAGCCTGAGACACGTTCAGGTCAGAGCGGAAGAACAGGCGGTAAGCGCGCTTGAGCTCACGAATCGTTTCCTCGTCCATCCCGCTGCGCTGAAGGCCGACCGTGTTGAGCCCGTACAGCTTGACCGGATTTCCCACCGCCTTGAGAAAGGGCGGAATGTCCTTCGAGACCCGGGCCATCCCGCCGATGAAAGCGTGGCGGCCGATGCGCGCGAACTGGTGAACGGCGGAGAGTCCCGAGAGGATCGCCTTGTCCTCCACGGTGACGTGTCCCGCCAGCTGCACGACGTTGGAGAGGATCACGCCGTCCCCAACCCGGCAGTCGTGCGCCAGGTGGACATAGGACATCAGCAGGCAGTTGCGGCCCACCGTCGTCTTGAAAGAATGCGCCGTGCCGCGGTTGATGGTCGAGTACTCGCGGATCACGGTGCCGTCGCCTATCTCGACGGTTGTCTCTTCACCGGCGTATTTGAGATCCTGTGGCGCTCCGCCGAGTATGGTTCCGATCCCGATCTTCACGCCGCGGCCGAGCGTGACGTTGCGCTCGAGCGTGGCGCGCGGCGCCAGCACGGACCCCGCGCCGATGATGCATCCCTCACCCACTATCGCGAACGCGCCGATCTCGACGTCGTCGCCGATCTCGGCGTCGGGCGCGATGATCGCGCTGGGGTGGATGCGCGCGCGGGTCACCGATCGCGGACCATCGCCGCCATGTCCGCTTCTACCACCACCTCGCCGTCGACTTTGCCCACGCCGTGCATCTTGCACACGCTGCCGCGAATCTGAACGACGTCGAGCTCGAAGCGGATCTGGTCTCCCGGCTTTACCGGCCGCCTGAATTTCACGTTGTCGAGCGACATGAAGTAGACCACCTTGGTCTCGGCGGCGCCGACGGATCCCATCAGCAGCATTCCGCCGACCTGTGCCATCGCCTCGATGATGAGCACTCCCGGCATGATCGGATGGCCCGGGAAGTGGCCCTGAAAGAACGGCTCGTTGATGGTGACGTTCTTGAGCCCCACGATCCGCTTGTTCTCCTCGATCTCGAGGATCCGGTCCACCAGCAGGAACGGGTAGCGGTGGGGCAGAACCTTCATGATGTCTTCGATCGTGTACATCCCCTTCTCCTTTCGTCCGGCTTTGACCATCTCGCGAACCAGCGTGACCGTGCCGCGATGACTCGGCTTCACAGCTATGATCCGCGCCCGCACTCGCGCTCCGGCGAGTGCGAGATCTCCGACGCAATCCATCGCCTTGTGGCGAACGAACTCGTCCTTCCACCTCAGCGCACCGCTCAGAACGTCGGTGTCATCCAGCACTACCGCGTTCTGCAGCGACGCTCCCTTGATCAGCCCCTTGGCGCGCAGCGCATCGACCTCGTGTATGAAGCCGAAGGTGCGCGCCGCCGAGAGCTCGCTCGCGAACGAATCCTCCGTCACGGTAAACCGACGTGACTGCTTGCCAATGAGCGGATGCGGAAACTCGATCGTCACGTCCAGCTCGAGCCGATCACACGGATAGGCCTCATAGACCGATGCTCCATCGATAATTCGCAGCGGCTCGGAGAGATCAAGAAATTCCGGGTCGCCGTCGAGCGACGCAAGGCCCGCCTCCCTGAAGGCGGCCAGAAACGGCCCCGCGCTTCCATCAAGTATCGGCGGCTCGGGTCCGTCCATGTCGATCGTGAGATCGTCGATCCCGACGCCGGTGATGGAGGCGAGAACGTGCTCGACGGTGTGGACGGCGTCGTCTCCCCTGCCAAGCTGAGTGTGACGATCGCTGCCGCTGACCTCGCTGACGTGCGCGCGGATTCGCGGCGCACCCGGCCGATCGGTGCGCCGGAACACGATTCCCTGTCGTGACTTCGCGGGCTGGAACGTGATGCGGCACGGCAGCCCGAGATGCAGACCGATCCCCTCCAGCACCGCGGGGCGGGCGAGAGTCTTTCGGCTCACTTGGTCTTGGGGTCCAGCAGCTTCTCCAGGCTACGCATCATCCCCGCCAATCTAAACAGGGCTCCGGTGGCGCGAAGGGATTCGCGATGCGGGCGCGCGGGATAGCCGGACCAGCTTTCGCCCGCGGGCACATCGCCGAAGACTCCCGCCTGTCCGGCGATGCGCGCGCCCTTGCCGATCGTAATATGGCCGCCCAGCCCGGCCTGTCCGGCGATGATGCAATCGTCTTCGATCACCGCGGATCCGGCGATCCCGACCTGTGCCATGATCAGGCACCGCTGGCCGATCCGCACGTTGTGCGCGACGTGCACGAGGTTGTCGATTTTCGATCCGTTGCCGATCACCGTGTCGTCGATGCTGCCGCGGTCGATCGTGGTGTTTGCTCCGATTTCCACGTCGTCGCCGATGATGCATCCGCCGACATGCGGGATCTTCTCATGCGCGCCCTTCCGAAAGACGTAACCGAAGCCATCGCATCCAACGCGCGCGCCGGCGTGGATGTTGACCCGCTCTCCAATCACGGCGCCCGGGTAGACGGTGACACCCGGCCACAGCCGTGAGCCGGCGCCTATGCTCGCGCCCGCTCCCAATACGCAGCCTGGTCCGACGATCGCTCCATCACCGAGCCGCACGTCGCGCTCGAGGACGGCGTGCTCTCCAACCGACACGTCCTTGCCAAGGCTCACGTGACGGCCAATCCGGGCGGTGGAGGCGATCGCGGCGGCGGGCCGGTGCTCGACGTACAGCCTCGGCAAAACGGCGAGGAGCTTCTCCAGGGGTTGCGACACCAGGATCCGCGCGCGCGGGGATCCGGCAGCATTGCGGAGCTGTGGATCCACGAGAACCACACCCGCCCTGGACTCAGCCAGCATCGGTGCGTACTTCGCGCTCGCGAGAATGCTTAGATGAAACTCCTCGGCGCGGTCCAGCGACGCGACACCGGTGACGACGGTGCCGCCGTCACCCTCCAGCTCTCCACCAACCAGCTCCGCGATGGCCGCAGCGGTGATAGTGCCGCTGGCACCATCACCGCTGATAGACTGCTTCGGAGTTACGGGCGAGGTCACCGCGTGGGCGGTCGGGTCACTCCCGCCGGTTGTGGAACCGCGCCGACCGGCCTGACCGGAGTCTGCGACGACTTGAGACGGGCCAACACCCGTTCGGTCAGGTCCAGGCTCTTGTCGGCGGCAACCACGACGCTCGCCTGCGCGCCGACGTCGAGAATCATCGCGTAGCCATCTTCAGTTCGAATTGCCTCGATCACGGCCTGCACGCGCTCCATGATCGGCTTGACGAGCTGCGCCTGTCGGGCCTGCATCGTCGAGTCGAGCCCGCGTGCCCGGTTCTGATACTCGGTCTCGCGATCCCTGATCGCCCTCGCGCGCGTGTTGCGCGTCGTGGTGTCGAGTTTCGCCACATCGCGATCGAATGCGCTCATCAAAGTCGTCAGCGAATCGTTCATGCGCTGAAGCTGCTGGCGATAGACGACGACCTCCTTGTCGAACTGCGCTTCCGCTTCGGCGCGTCCCGGAGCCTGCTGCAGCAGCAACGCCGAATTGATGTACGCGATCCTGACACCCGCCGCGGGCGTCGACGTCTGCCCGGCCACGGCTCCTGCCGCACCGACTGATAGAACCAGCGCGAGCGAGCTCGCACGCAATAGCACCCGCATCACTACTCCAGTGTTAGAAGAACTGTCCGAGCTTGAAGTGGAGCTTCCAGCTCGGCGCCGGACGCCCCTGAGCATCAACCTTGTCGAATCCATACCCGATGTCGATCCCCAAAGGTCCGAGCGGGCTCACCGTCGCCGCCCCGAAACCCGCGCTTCTGAACAGTCGCGTCGGATCGAACTCGCGCGGCTTGTTCCAAACATTGCCGCCTTCGAAGAAGGTATTCAAGTAGAGGGACTGGTTGACGCGCAGACCGAGCTCGGCGGTCCCGACGAAGAACGCGTTGCCAAAGGACCCGGGCGTCGCCCGTGCCTCGTCTCCGAGCGGGTTGTACCCGGCCGGAGTGATCGAGAACTCATTGTAGCCGCGAAGGGCCTCTCCATACTGCGTCCCCCCGAGCGCGAACGCCTGCGAGTAGGCAAAGGGTCCGGTGCTGCCGAAAACCGCACCGGCTCTCGCGGAAAGGCCCGCCACGAACATCATCGGGTCCGATCCCAGGAGCGACCCGCCAAGACGGCCGATCGGGGCGTACGAGCGGAATTCCGTGGTGTAGCGCTGGAAGGACGCGGTCCCGCCGAGCGGTCCACCGTTGAACTGGGCATTGAAGGACTGCAGTCCGCCATCCGCCGGGAACGGGAGACCCGTTCTGGTATCTCGCTGTGCAGTGAAGCCAAGAGTGGAGCGGAAGCAGTTGTTGCACTCCTGTCCGACGGTACCGAGGGCTCCCTCGTTTCCGAAGTTCACCCGCTCGCCGCCGTAGGAGACGAAGAGTCTGGTGTAGATCGAGTTCGGAACCGGGAAGCCGAGCTGAACCTGGCCTCCGGTGCGGGTGGCGGTACCGAGATCGGCCAACTGGAACCGCGACCGCGTGTGATAGGCGGTAAAGCTCCCCGAGATGCGCGAGCTGCGGATGTTGGGGTCGCTGTAGGTACCGTTGAAATCGTTGATATAGCTGCCGAACTGCCACTGGATCTGAGCTCTCTTGCAGCGGCCGAGCAGGTTGGGCTGATCGAGCCCGATGAACCCGCCGAGTCCCGTGCCCTGCCCCATGGAAGCGCCGAAGTTCACGTTGCCGGTGCGCTTCTCCTTCACCGTGAACACGATGTCGACGTCGCCCTGATCGCCGCTCGGGCGCGTCTCGGGAGCGGCGAGGGGCGCCTCGAAGAAGTTCAGATTGCCGATGTTCTGGTAGCTGCGGATCAGATAGTTCCTGTTGAAGACCTGTCCGGGAGCCAGCACGATCTGCTCGCGAATGCACGACTCGTGGGTGTAGTCGTTGCCGACGATCTCCACGCGATTCACGATCGCCGGGGACCGCTCCTCGATCTCCCAGCGCAGGTTCACCGTGCGCACGGAGTCGGTGCTCGGAACCCGCTCGGTGACGGGGCGGATCTGCGCGTAGATGTACCCTTCGTCGCTGTAAGCCTCCGCCAGCTTCGCTTCCGCCTCTTCCCAGCGCGCGGCGTCGAAGGTGTTGGGAGGGTTCACGTAGCTTCGTCTGAGCAGCCCCGTCGCACGCTGTGCCAGCGTGGGCCCCTGGTCCTTGCTGAATGGATAGAACATCTCGATCTGGTCGCTCGAGAACCGGCGGTTGCCAACCACCTCGAAGCTCCCGACGACGTAGCGCGGGCCTTCGTTCACCGTGATGTCGATGAGCCCCTTGCCGCGCTCGCGGTCGACGATCAGCGTATCGCTCAGAACCCTGAAGTCGATGAAGCCGCGGCTGCCGTAAAGCTGTGGAATTCGCTCGGCCAGATCGGCCGCGTAGACCGCGTCGTCGAACTCTCCGTCCCGCGTCCAGAGGAAGCCCTCGGGCCTGGTGTCCATCGCGCCGACGACATCGTCGTCGGACACCCGCGTGTTGCCGCTGATGCGGATTCCCGAGATCGCCAGCCGCCGTCCTTCGTCGATGCGGAAGTTGATGATCAGGCGCCCGTCGGTCAGGGTCGACTCGGGGTGTACCCTGGCGAGGTAGTAGCCCTTGCTCTCGTAGAGAGAATCCGTGCGCTCGATCGCGGCAGCGATCTTGGCGGGATCGGCCGGCACACCCGTCGGAAAGGCGAGGCGCTCACGCACATCCTTGGGAGAAACCCTGTCCGCGCCGACGACCGTGTAGCTCGCGAGAATCGGACGCTCTTTCACCTGGATCAGCAGCGTCGCGCCGGTTGCACCCGGCGCCGTCCGGCAAACGATCTGGACGTCGTCGAACTGACCCGTCGCGTAAACGGCCCTGATCGCCCGCTGGACGTCGGTGACGTTGAGTGGCGTACCCGTGGCAAGCCCGCTGGCGCCGCGGATGGCGGCGCTGTCAACACGGGCGTTGCCGGCGACTATGATCGCTTCGGGCGAGGCGCACACGCCTGGCGCCGCCTGCTGGGCGCCAAGGGGTAAGCTCAGCACTGTGAGCAGCATGAACGGAGTTGCTAGTCTACGCATCGCACAAATATACACCATTCGGTTTTCAGGAGGTCCGGGTTTGCGGCGCTGTTCATGGGACAAAAAAAACCGCCCGGGAGTTGCTTCTCCCGGGCGGCGCAATGGAGCCAGCCGACCGATTTACGCCTTGGCGGTCCCGCTCAGAACGCGGAACTCGAGCTTCGCGCCGTCGGCCGTGACATCGACCTCGAGCTCGTCGCCCTTCGAGAATTCGGCGAGCAGGATCTTCTCGGAGAGCGGATCCTCGATGTACTTCTGGATCGCTCTCTTGAGCGGCCGCGCTCCGAACTTCTCGTCGTAACCGTGCTTGACGAGGAACGCTGAGCCCGCATCCGTGAGCTTGAGTGTGAGCTCTTCGTCACCGAGCCTCTTCTGAACGTCCTTGAGAAGGATCCCGACGATTTCGGCGATGTGCACCTCGGAGAGCGGGTGGAAGACGATCACATCGTCGAGCCGGTTCAGGAACTCCGGATTGAAGACGTGCTGCATCTCTTCCTTCACTTTCTCCGACATCCGCTCGAAGCTCGTCTTCTGGTCGGGCGCGTGGAACCCGAGGCCGCGACCCTTGGTGATATCGCGGGCTCCGACGTTCGATGTCATGATCACGACGGTGTTCTTGAAATCGATCACGCGCCCGTAGTTGTCGGTGAGGTGACCTTCGTCGAGAACCTGGAGCAGGATGTTGAACAC
>Ga0190265_10002825_pt1 | contig 11729 bp, 8 predicted proteins | sample Popmic124T_FD_133135 | JGI IMG/M metagenome (GOLD analysis project Ga0190265, IMG submission 133135) | Populus adjacent soil microbial communities from riparian zone of Indian Creek, Utah, USA - 124 T | ecosystem: Environmental > Terrestrial > Soil > Riparian zone | place: USA: Utah | collected...
GAGGGCCGCCTGGTGATCGGCGACGAAGACGGGACGCTGTATTGCTTTGGAACGAAATTGGTTACAAGATAGTCGCGAAACTTCAACCACCCTGCCATCTTGAAAGGAGCACTCTCATGAAGCGATATTTCACCCTTGGCGCCGTCGCCGTGGCGGCCGTCGTGCTGGCTTCGTCGCATTCCGTCGCGGCCAGCCGGTTGTTGAATACCTACGAATCCGCGAACGTTCAGACGAATTTCAGTCTCAACTTTCCGGAGCTGGGCATCAACTCGACGTCGAATGTCTTCTACACGCGATACAAGCTGGACATCGACGAGGAGGCCGGCACTGCCCGCTTCACCGACTACATTCAGCAGATCGATCCACTGATGATGCCGCTGGGCATCAGCACCGGCCGGCTGGACATCCGCATCGTTGAATCGAGCGGCACCTATGACAAGGCGACGCAGACGTTCGAGACCGACGACGTCTATGAGATTACCTTTGCCAACGATCTGAGCGGCTTCGGGTTCGAGTCGCCGGTGCTGCTGCCCGCCAAGTCGCACGGCAAGCTCGACGCCCCGCTGGCCAGCGCCCGGGAAGTCACGATGGATTGGGCCGGTGACGGCGAGCTGCAGAACGCCGAGGAGCCGGAGAAGCCGTTCAAGTACACTTATACATGCAGCTCGCGAACCACGGTGGCCGCCTCTGACGCGGAAGTGCCCGCGCTGCCGCAGCGGTCATTCTGCGCGGACGGGATTTTCAGCTTCTTCAGCTTCGCCACCCTTGGATTGATGTTTGCGGGGTTGAAGGTGTCGACCCGGCGCATGCGCCGCTGATCGCCAATTCTGAGCGCAGCGCAGCGTCATTCTGAGCGCAGCGATGAATCTTGCCGCCGCAGAGTGAATCGCGTGAATTCAGATCTGAATTCTGAATCCGCCAGATCCTTCGTCGCTGCTGCTCCTCAGGATGACGGATTAGATGCGTGTCGCCTATTTGACAGCCGGCGCGGGGGGGATGTACTGCGGAAGCTGCATGCGCGACAACACGCTGGCGGCCGCGCTGATCCGCAAGCGGCGCGACGTCGTGCTCATCCCCGTGTACTCGCCGATCAGGACTGACGAGGCGGATGTCAGCGATTCACGGGTGGTCTTCGGCGGCATCAACGTCTTTCTTCAACAGAAGTTTCCCTTCCTGAGCCGCCTGCCGCGCGTGGCCGAGCGACTGCTCGTTCATCCGTCGCTTCTCCGCCTGGCGATGAAGCGCGCCGGCTCGACGCCCGCCGAGGCGGCGGCGCCGTACACGCTTTCGATCCTTCGCGGAGAGGAGGGCGCCCAGCGCCGCGAGGTTGAAAAGCTCATCGAGTATCTGCGAGAATTGTGTCCGGCGCTGGTTCACCTGCCGGACGCCTTTTTCATCGGGCTGGCGGGGCCGATCAAGCGGGCGATGAAGATTCCGGTCGTCTGCACGTTGACGGGTGAGGACATTTTGCTGGAAAAAATGCCGCCGCGCTTTCGCGACGAGGCCTTCGCGATCATTCGCGAGCGCGGGCGGGCGGTCGATGCGTTCATTGCCGTGAGCCGATACTACGCGGGCTATTGTGTCCAGCGCTTTGGGATCGAGCCGGAGCGGATTCATCACGTGCCGCTGGGGATCAGTCTGGCCGGCGTCGACGATGAGCCGCCGCCGGCGCGGGAGCGGCCGTTCACCATCGGTTATCTGGCGCGCATCTGCCCGGAGAAGGGGCTGCACCAGCTCTGCGAGGCGCTGAGGATTCTTCACGCGCGCGGGCGGAAATGCCGGCTGAAGGTGGCGGGATACCTGGGCGACAGCGATCGGTCATATTTCGAGGAGGTGAAGAAATCCTTGCGGGACAAGGGACTGCTCGATCTTGTTGAGTTTCTGGGCGAGGTGGACCGGGCCGGAAAGTTCCGCATGTTGCGCTCGATTGATGCTTTTTCGGTGCCGACGACCTATCGTGAGGCCAAGGGCCTTTACGTATTGGAGGCCATGTCGCAGGCCGTGCCCGTCGTCCAGCCCGATCACGGCTCGTTCCCGGAGTTGATCGCGGCGACCGGCGGCGGCATTCTGTTCAAACCCGGCGACGCGGCGGCGCTGGCCGATGCCATCGGCGTGTTGATGGACAATCCGGGGCGGCGAGCCGACTTGGGACGGTCGGGGTGCGAGACTGTGCGCAGCCGCTTCACGGATGAAATGATGGCGGACGAAGCGTGGGCGATGTTTGAAGAAGTCGTGCGTGAGGCAACTTAATTCGGCAGCGCTACATCCTTCGCTCCAAAGGACGATGGGCTGTAGCCGCGAGTGGAGCGGAGCGGAACTCGTGGATATATCGACGATTATTAACAGGCCGCTCCGAAGGAGCGGCGGACGCTTGCGCACAGAATCCGCCGCCCCATTCGGGGCGGACATCTTAATGCAACCGGTTATCCACGGGTTGCGCTTCGCTCCACCCGTGGCTCCATTCCGTCGCCCCATCCGGGGCGAAGAGGCAGCGGCATTAACGCATTAAACGGGTGCCCGATGGTTGAGGCGCGCAACATTCGCAAGGAGTATCCGTCGGCCGCGGGAGATTTGTCCGTGCTGACGGACGTCTCGCTGGCACTTCGGCCCGGCGAATCGGCGGCGATCATGGGGCCTTCCGGCTGCGGCAAGAGCACGTTTCTCAATATTCTGGGCACGCTGGAGACGCCGACGTGGGGGTCCGTGCGGATCGACGATTGCGATCCGTTCTCGCTGAACGAGCCAGCGCTGGCGAAATTTCGCAATAAGTCAATCGGATTCATCTTTCAGGATCATCATCTTCTGCCGCAGTGCAGCGTGCTGGAGAACGTGCTGGTGCCGACGCTCGTGCAGGCCGATGCCGATGCGCCCGCGCGGGCCCGCGCGTTGATCGACCGCGTCGGTCTCTCGGCGCGGTTGGATCATCGGCCGGCCGAACTTTCGGGCGGGGAGCGGCAGCGGGTCGCCATCGCCCGGGCGCTGGTCAACCAGCCGGCCGTGCTGCTCGCGGATGAGCCGACCGGCGATCTGGACGCACAGACGGCCGACACGATCGCGGCGCTGCTGCTGGAGATTCATCGCGAGCGCAAGACGGTGCTGGTGGTGGTTACACACAGCTCCGATCTGGCACGGCGGTTCGACCGGCGCTTCCAGCTTCGCGAAGGCCGTTTGCAACCCGTGCAACCCGCATGACACCCGGAACGCTCCAGCGCCGCAGCCTGAACTATCACTGGCGGATGCACGCCGCGCTCGCGCTGTGCGCGATGGTCGGCAGCGCCGCCCTCACGGGTGCGCTGCTCGTGGGCGATTCGATGCGCGGCAGCCTCCGCGAGATGGCGCTCAAGCGCATCGGACCAGTTCAGTATTCTCTAAGAAGCAACCAATCTTTTAGCCAGGATCGCGGGAAAGAACTCGGCGGCTGTAAACTCCTGCTGTTCAGGGGCGCGGCCGAACATGCGGTCACCGGCGCACGGGCGAACCTGGTTCAGATTCTCGGCCTTGACCATCGTGATGATGACTTCTTCTTGCCGCGCACGTTGGGAGAAAGGGCCGCTGACGCCGTCCCTGCCGCCGCTGGGCGAACCGTGACGTTAAACGCGGCCCTGGCCCGCGAGCTTGGAGCAATACCTGGTGACGACATTCTCCTAAGGCTCAACCGACCCGCGCTCGTTCCGGCCGAAAGTTTGCTGGGCCGCCCGGATGAACAGGCGCTATCACTCCGATTGACCGTGGAGGGAATCGCCCAAGAACCGATGGACCACTTTTCGCTGGAGCCGGCTGCCGGCGAGGTATTCAACGCCCTTGTGCCGCTCGACACGCTGCAGGACGCAGTTGAACAAAGAGCGCGTGCGAACACGATACTCTGGCGAGGCCCCGTTCAGTCCGAAAGCGAGGCGATAGATGCCAAAATTGCGGCATTGCGGACGGCTCTTTCCGAAACCCTGGATCTGAGTGATTATGGATTGCGACTTCGGGTTGACTTCCTTCACGGCTACGTCTCGCTCGAATCGGCGGGCGTCCTCCTGGACCGAGCTGTTGAAGATGCGGCACTCGCCGCAGCTCGCTCGATGGGCGCGGAGCCGGCGGCCGTGCTGTCGTATCTGGCGAATGACATCGTACTGACAGGAAAGGAAGACGGCGTCGAGCGGAGAGTTCCGTATTCCATCGTTGCCGGAGTCGACGACGCGGCGGCACGTCAAGTCCTGGGGCACGATGGTGGAGGGAGAGCCGCGCCGCTGGGCGACGACGAGATTGTTTTGAATCAATGGGCCGCGGACGATCTGGGCGCGCGGCCCGGCGATCGCATTCGCCTCGTCTACTACGTCTCCGGTGCCGTGGGAAAGCTCGAGGAGCGGTCGCATGAATTCCTGTTGAAAGCGATTGCTCCGCTGGTCGGCCGCGCCGCCGATCCCGGCTTTTTGCCGAATTACCGCGGCATCTCCGACGCGGACACGCTGGCGGACTGGGACCCTCCTCCACAGTTCAAAATTGATCTGAAGCGCATCCGCGACAAGGACGAAGACTACTGGCGTCAATACAAGGGCACGCCGAAGGCATTCATATCCCTCCGCACCGGCCAACGCCTCTGGACCGAGGCCGATTCCCGCTTCGGCCGTTTGACGGCGATTCAGATGAGCGGCACGCCGGGACGAGCCCTGGATACACTCGCATCGCGGTTTGAGACCGCGTTGCGGGAGCGGATTGATCCCGCACGAATGGGTTTCGTCGTCGACGCGACCCGCCGCCGCGCTCTGGAAGCCGGCGCGGGCAGCACTGACTTCGGCATGTTGTTCATCTCCTTCAGCTTCTTCATCATCGCCGCGGCGGCACTACTCGTCGGCCTGGTCTTTCGATTGAATCTCGAACGCCGCGCGGCGGAGGTCGGGCTGCTTCGCGCGCTCGGCTATTCGCTCAAGCGCCTTCGCCGCATTTTCATCGTTGAAGGTTTGATCGTTGCAGTGATTGGCAGCGCTCTGGGCCTTCTTGCGGCTACCGGGTACGCCTGGGCCATGCTGGCCGGGTTGAGGAGCCTGTGGAACACGGCTGTGAACGCGCCGTTCCTCTCCCTCCATGCATCAAGCTTCAGCTTTTTGGTTGGCTTCGCCGCGAGTGTCGCGATTGCGGCGGCATCGCTGTACATCGCGATGCGCGGTCTTGCCCATTTCTCCGTGCGAAGCCTGCTGAGCGGCGTCGTAGCGGCCGATCGGCATGATGGTCCCGCCAGAACGAGAGGGCTTGCGATTCTGACGTGCGCGTTCGGCTTTGCCGCCGGTGCGGGATTGATCGTCACCGCGATGGTTTCGGAGGCAATTCCCAAAGTGGTCGCATTCTTCGCAAGCGGGGGCGCCGTGCTGGTAGGCGGCGTTGCGGCGGTGTCGCTGCTGATGTCGAGCCGCGGGCGAACTCCTATTCAGCGGGGCGGGCCGGTCGCAATGGTCCGACTTGGATTGCGCAATGCAGTGCGGCGGAGGGGACGGAGCCTGTCTATCGCGGCGGTGATCGCCTGCGCGAGCTTCATCATTATTGCGGTTGGGGCGAGCAGGCATGGCGTCAGCATTGAGGCACTCGACCGAAATGGCGGCGCCGGCGGGTATTCGCTTATCGCCAAAGCTTCAGTACCGCTGCCGTATGATCCCGGCTCGCCATCGGGCCGGGAAAATCTAGGGCTTTCGGATGAAGCGGCCGCCATACTGGGCGGGGTTGAAGTCGCGGCCCTGCGACTCAAGCCCGGCGACGACGCGAGCTGCCTGAATCTCTACGAAGTGACCCGGCCGCGAATCCTCGGCGCGCCGCCGGAATTCATCGCGCGGGGCGGCTTTTCGTTTCAGAAATCGCTGGCCGCAAATGAAGCAGAACGGGCGAATCCCTGGACGCTGCTTGACCGACACCTTGCGGATGGCGCGATTCCTGCCATTGGGGATGCCAATACGCTGACATGGCTGCTCAAGAAGGGCCTCGGGGAGGACTTCGCCATCGTCGACGACGCGGGCCGCCGGCGGCCGTTACGGATCGTGGCGATGCTCTCGGGCAGTGTGCTGCAGAGCGAGCTGGTCATTTCGGAAGAACACTTCAAGCGGCTGTTTCCGGGCCAATCGGGCTACGGCATGATTTTGATCGACGCGCCGCACGATCGGAGCAAGGGGCTGGCGCCCTTACTGGAGCACGATCTCAATCGCTACGGCGTCGACGTCACCTCAACGCTCGATCGAATCAACCGCTTTCGCGCCGTCGAGAACACGTATATGTCGGCGTTCCAGATGCTCGGCGGCATCGGGTTGGTGCTGGGAACGCTCGGTTTGGGCGCGGTGATGCTGCGCAATATCCTGGAACGGCGAGGCGAGTTTGCGTTACTGCGCGCGTTGGGGTATCGAAAATCGCGAATGATTCTCATGGTGCTGGTTGAGAATGCGGCGCTGCTTCTGGCCGGTTTGTGCATCGGCAGCGGCTCGGCGCTGATCGCGGTTGCGCCGCACCTGCTCGAAGGATCCGCCGAAACGGACTGGGCTTCGCTGAGTTTCACGATGGCGGCGGTGTTTCTCGCGGGAATGCTGTCGGCGGGCTTGGCGGTGCGATCGGCGGTGCGCGGGCCTCTATTGCAGGCGCTTCGCCGCGAATAAAGCTCCGCCGCTCCTTCGGAGCGGACTGGAAACCTGACGGAAGATATCCACGGGTTTCGCTTCGCTCCACCCGTGACTACAGCCCGTCGCCCCGTTGGGGCGAATGCCAAATACGTCGGTGTCAGCGGCCGGCGAGTTTCACGTCGCGGATCATGTCTGCCACGGCTTCGGCATCGACCTGACCGCAGATGACGTAGGTCGCATCGCCTTCGTGCCAGGCCACCATCGCGTTGTCGTCGCAGCCGCGGAAGGCGTGAACGAAAGGATTGAAACGATCCGGCGATTCGCCATTTAAGTCGATCTCCGGCCAGTGCGGCACGCTGAAAAACGACAGCCGCGTGCCGTAGGTCGGGTTGACGTACATGACGTGGGCGGCCGGTCCGGTGAGCTCCGGCGACGGGCCGCACAGGCCGGCGGACTCGAACTCGTAGCCGAAGCCGGCGAGATCCGGCGCAGCGGCCGCCAGGCGATCGCCGTACAGTTTCCCGAAGGCGCCTTCCAGGTCACCCAGTTTTTCCGGAAGCAATGCGTGTTGATGCGACTGGGTTTCGCACTTCTTGCCGCACTTGTTGTGTTGAATTACGACGCGCTGCGTTAAATCGTCGACATAGGCGAGACCGCTAGCGGCCAGGCCGGTCCTCGCGCGCTGGAGCGAATCCCCGGGGAAAAATCGCCAGACCAGCGTGAGTCCCATCACCAGACACGCGGCCAGCGCCAGCGTCCTTCCAATCCGAATCGGCCGGCCAGGCTGTTTGCCGCCACCCGGTCGGGCCATGTCGCCGGTGGCAATGGCGTGTCGCACCTTCGCTTCCAGGCCGGGCGGCGTGACGATTCTCGCGGCACTCCGGGCGATCGCGCGGCGCAGCGACTGCTGGCCGTCCACGATCGCGCTGCACGCCGGGCACATCTTGAGATGGTCCAGCACTTCACAATTTCGCTGGACGCTCAACTGCCCATCCGCGAAGGCAATCAGAAACTTTCGAGTGGTCTTGCAATTCATGCTGATTCAATGCCCGGATCGGGTTCGAATTCCACGTTGCTCGGCAAAGGCGCCCAACGCCTCCGCCATTTGCTGCCGCGCTCGAAACAGGCGGCTCATCACGGTTCCCATCGCACAACCCAGCACCTTGGCAATCTCCTTGTAACTCAGATCGCCCAGCGCCCACAGCAGAAGCACCGAGCGGTATTCAGGGGCCAGCGTCATCATCGCGGCCTTCAAGTCCTCGTCGAACAGGTCCCAGTCGATTTCGCGGCCGTCGAGCACGTCAGCGCCCGCCTGTTCCATTTCGGCCGCAATGTCGTCAAGACTGAGGTCCTCCACCAGGGACGGCCCTTTGGCTTTCGCTCCACAGCGGGTGTAGAATACGTTGTGTAGAATCTTCAGCAGCCAGGGCTTCGCTCCGTAGGCGCGCAGCTCGAACTTGTCGAACGCGCGGTGGGCCCGCAGAAAAGTCTCCTGCACCAGGTCTTCAGCCTCGTGCGCATCGCCGACCAGCTTCACCGCCATCCGATGCACGAGATCGAGATGGCAGAAGACCACCTGCTCATAGGCCGTGGAAATCTTGTTCTTCGGCATCGGGAATCCCAGAGTCGGCGGGTCCCGTCCACGCGCATTCCCCCACCATTCTCCCTAACGCGCCGGACGATGGCGTTTATTCCTGCCCCTACGATTAACGCCGAAGCATATGGTGCGGGTCAAGTCGAAAGCGGGCATTTTCTTGGCGCCGATAAAAGTCGGGTTTTTCAGTTTGTCACGCCGGTCCGACGGAGCCGACTGAGCGCAGTTCGCCGTTAATTGTCGAACGCGCCGGGAGCGCGTCGTTTTCGCCAAGGTCGCATTGCGGCGGGCTGAACGCGGGAGCGTTTGTCCGAACCGGAAATCGCCATTAGGATGGCTGGATTCTTGTCGCATCTGCAGTCGTTTCTTGTGGTCAATGCCGCACTTACAGCGTTTTTGTCATGATCGACCAGTATTTTCAGGATAGGCTGGCCAAGCTTGAACAGCTCACCGCTGGCGGAATTGACCCCTATGGCGCGCGCTTCGATGGCGTCATCTCAAATTCTGACATCAAAGGTCGGGTGGAAGGCCTCGGCGTTCAACCCGGCCAAAGCGATGAGACGGCGACCAGCCGTGCGGCTGGGCGTACTTTGCTCCGTCGCGTGATGGGTAAGCTGGCGTTTTTGACGCTTCGAGACTCGACGGGCGACTTGCAGATCGGCATTTCCAAGGCCGTCGTCGGGGACGAAGCGTGGGACCGGCTCAAGCTGCTCGACCTGGGCGACATTCTTGGCGTTGATGGCTACCTCGGCCGTACGAAGACCGGCGAGATCACTTTGTGGGCGCGCGCGTTCACGATTTTGTGCAAGGCGCTGCGGCCGCCGCCGGAGAAGTGGCATGGGTTGACGGATGTTGACCTGCGCTACCGCCAGCGATACGTCGATCTCTTCTCGAACCCGGAAGTGATGCAGACGTTCAAGCAGCGGTCGCTCATCGTGGAGGCGATTCGCGATTTCATGCGACGCCGCGAGTTTCTCGAAGTTGAGACGCCGATGCTTCAGAGCATCTACGGCGGGGCGGCGGCGCGGCCTTTTGAGACCCATCACAACACGCTGGACCTCGATTTGTTTTTGCGCATCTCGCCGGAGTTGTACCTGAAGCGCCTGCTCGTCGGAGGCATGGAGCGGGTTTTTGAGATCAACCGGAATTTCCGCAACGAAGGCATCAGCACGCAGCACAATCCCGAGTTCACCATGCTGGAGTGCTATCAGGCCTATGGCGATCTGTCGGACATGATCGACATCGTCGAGGGCATGTTTACCGCGTGCATCGAGAAAATTGGCGGCGGGTTCAAGCGGCGTTTCCGGGATATCGAACTCGATTTCACGCCGCCGTGGCCGCGCCGGACGTATTCGGAGCTTCTCCGCGAGTATGCGGGCGTCGAACTCGCCGATGCACAGGCGGTGCGCAGGCGGGCCGCGTCGATCGGCATCGAAGCGCCGAAGATCGACGACGCCGTGATCGCGAACAAGCTGTTTGAGGCGGTGGTGGAGGAGCACCTCGCTGGTCCGATGTTCGTCGTCGAATATCCGGCGGCGCTGTGCCCGCTGACGCGGCGCAAGACGGGCGATCCGTCGATCGCCCTGCGTTTTGAGGCCTATGTCGCGAAGATGGAAGTGGGCAACGCGTACACCGAGTTGAACGACCCCAGGGTTCAGCGCGAGACGCTGGGGGCGCAGCTCGAAGGCGAAGGCGATGAGACCATGCGCGTCATGGACGAGGATTTTCTCAACGCCCTCGAGCACGGCATGCCGCCGGCGGGCGGGCTGGGCGTCGGCATCGACCGGCTGGTGATGTTGCTGACCAATTCACCCAGCATACGCGACGTGATTCTGTTTCCGCTGCAGCGGCCGATTGCAGCGCCCGGATCAGTGAGCAGCCCCGGAACTTCCGAAGCGAGCAAAAGCTGATACTCATCCATCGGGGTCCGCAAGTATCGCTTCCAGCCTTGGGCGCAACTCCGCGGGAACCTGTGAGACGAACGATGCGTCGATCACCCCGACGCGGATTAGATCAGCGATATGCACCTGGTCGATGCGCCGATAGGCGATCAACTTCAAAGTCATCAATTCAGCAAGATCGATCGCCGGCACCCCATTTTTCACAAGGCCGACTTTCACCGGTGGCGCGGTGACAGCATCGTGCGCTCGAATTTGCTCGCCCGCGAAAAGCACGTGGACTCCGCGGCTGGGCATCGGATCGTTCCGATCCAGAAATACGGTGACGCCGCTGACTTCATCAGCGTCGAACCCCGCGGCCGACATCGCCTCGACGGCGCGATCCCAATCACGGCGGTCCAGAAGAATGTCGACATCCTTCGTATTGCGAACGGCGCCTTCATCCTTCGTCGCAACCCACAATCCGACGGCGTTGCCGCCAATCACCGCGAAGCGAACCCTGGCAGCCATCAGCGCGGCCGCGGTTCTGTGCATCCGCTCCTGAACCTTTTCGGCAGCGCGCTCGGCCTTCATGACCAGCTCCCAGGGGAAAGTCACCGTGTTGATGGGGATTTCTACGTCGGGAATCTTCATTTCAGATATTCTATCCGCAGCGGAGACTATTTTGGAATCGTCAATTCCTCATCTCCCGCGAGAACCCCTGTTGGCACTGCCTCGTAAGTTGCGTAACATCGCGCTTTTCCCGCGAACCCGCGTGTTATCGCCGAACAAACGCGGCGTAGAGAGCTTTCCAGTTGAGTCACCGTTCCCGGATCCTCTGGTTCACCCTGCTCGCGCCGATCACGGTGCCTGCGTACCTCCTCTTCCTGGCCGTCTCCAATCTGCTGGGCGGGGCCTATTACATCGTCGTTGAAGCCACGCTTTCGCGCATCGTTGGCAGGCCCATCAATCTCTCGAAAACTGAGATGCTGGTCTGGGCAATCCCCGTCCTGATCCTCGCCCCCGCCGCCGCCGCCGGACAGTTTCTTGTCGCCGTTTTTCGCGGCATCGGGCGCATGCTCTGTGCCATCGGCCACTGGCAGACGGGCCTGCTCTCGCGAGGCGCGGCGTTTACTTTCGGGCTGACGTGGGTGGCCGCCGCCGTCTGGACCACGATGGTCTGCCTCAACGCGGCCATGGCGATGGGCTGGATCGGCCAAGGCGTGTCGGTCGAGACGAAGAACAAATTCGTGGACGTCTATCGCCGCGAGCTGTTTCTCGACGAGCTTCCCGCGGACATGCAGGCGCGCCGTCGGCAGGTGATCGCCGACCTCGAATCTCACAAACAGAGCCTCTCGCCCCATTGGGACTCCATTCTTGACTCGCTCAAAAATGACGGGTTTCCCTTCCGGGCATTTCGCCGAGCAAAAGTAGTCATGAAGAAAATTGCCGGTGTTCCCTGGTACTATGAGCCGGAGGAATTCTCCGACGACGGCCTGGAGCACAGCGACCTGCTGCTCGGCGCCCTGATCTTCTGCTGGATGCTGCTGATCCGCTGGCCGGGCACCTTCGCCGTGCTACGAACAAAGCCGCTCTATGTGGGATGGTTTCTGCTGCGCACAAGCGGCGTGGTCGCCGTCATGTACATGCTCGCGCGGTGGGCGCCGCTCACGCTGC
>Ga0190265_10002826_pt1 | contig 11726 bp, 13 predicted proteins | sample Popmic124T_FD_133135 | JGI IMG/M metagenome (GOLD analysis project Ga0190265, IMG submission 133135) | Populus adjacent soil microbial communities from riparian zone of Indian Creek, Utah, USA - 124 T | ecosystem: Environmental > Terrestrial > Soil > Riparian zone | place: USA: Utah | collected...
ACGGGTGGTCGTCGCCGACCTGCCCGAGACGGACGTGACCGATGAAGCTTCGGTTCACGAGCTCGTGCAGGCGTGCGACGAGCTGCACGGCGCGGTCAACTGCGCAGGCATCGGGGGCGGCGCGCGCGTGATCGGCTTCCCGCTCGATCAGTTCCGCAGGATCATCGACGTCAACCTGATCGGCACGTTCAACGTCATCCGCCATGCGGCGGAGAAGATCGCGACGATGGAGCCGGACGGCGAGGGCACGCGCGGGGTCATCGTCAACACGGCCTCGAACGCGGCGTTCGACGGCCAGATCGGCCAGGCCGCCTATAGCGCCTCCAAGGCCGGCGTGGCGGGGATGACGCTGCCGATCGCGCGCGACCTCGGCTCCCGCGGGATCCGCGTCGTCACGATCGCGCCGGGCCCGGCCGACACGCCGATGCTCGCGCGCATGCGCGACGACATCCGCCAGAGCCTCGAGTCGCAGATCCCGTTCCCCAAGCGGCTCGGGCGCGCGTCCGACTTCGCCGCGCTCGTCAAGCACATCCTCGAGAACGAGTACCTGAACGGCGAGGTCATCCGGCTGGACGCGGCCCTCCGCATGGGACCACGGTGAAAGGAGCGACATGCCCGAGTTCGTGAAGGTGGAGACGGACGGCGCGGTGGCGGTCGTGACGCTCGACCACCCGCCTGTGAACGCGCTCTCCGCCCGGCTGCTGGAAGAACTTGAGGAGGAGTACGACCGCCTCGACCGCTCGGACGAGACGCGCGCGATGGTCTTCCGCGGCGCCGGTGAGAAGGCGTTCGTGGCGGGCGCCGACATCACCGAGTTTCCGGCGCTCCGCGAGGCAGCGGCCGAGGCGCTCGAGCAGGGCTCGGCCCGCGGGATCCAGAAGCTGGCGCAACGAATGGACGCCGGCCGGACGCCGGTCGTCGCGCAGATCCACGGCTACTGCCTCGGCGGCGGGCTCGAGCTGGCGATGGCGTGCGACATCCGAGTGGCGGCCGAAGACGCGCAGCTCGGGCAGCCGGAGATCAAGCTCGGCCTCATCCCCGGGGGGCGGCGGCACGCAGCGTCTGCCGCGGCTCGTCGGCCACGGCCGCGCGCTCCTGCTCAACCTCACGGGCGACCCGATCCCTGGAACGCTCGCGTACGAGTGGGGGCTCGTCGAGCGTGCCGTGCCGCGCGCGGAGCTGGAGGCCGCCGCCATGGAGATCGCGCGCACGCTCTCGCAGCGCTCGCCGCACGCGATGGCGGTCGTGAAGGAGCTCGCCGCGCAGACGCGCGACCTGCCGCTCGACGACGGGCTGCGGCGCGAGGCCGAGGGCTTCATGCGCTGCCTCGGCAGCGAGGACGGCGCCGAAGGCGTGAGCGCCTTCCTCGAGAAGCGCCAGCCGCAGTTCACGGGGCGCTAGCGCGTGCGCGCGGTCGTCCTGCGCGAGGTCGGCCGGCTCGCCGTGGAGGACGTGCCCGAGCCGGAGGCGGGCGAGGGCCAGTCGATCGTCGAGGTGCGTGCGGCGGGCATCAACTTCGCCGACGTCCTCATCCGCGACGGCCGGTATCCGCAGCAGCCCGAGCTCCCGTTCGTGCCCGGAAACGAGATCGCAGGCGACCTCGACGGGCGGCGCGTGCTCGCTTTCGTGCGGACGACGGGCGGTGGCTATGCCGAGCGCGTGGCGGTGGACGACGACTGGGTCTTCGACCTACCGCCGGGAGCGTCGTACGCCGAGGGCGCCTCGCTGCTCACGACGTACCTCACCGCCTGGATCCCGCTGACACGCCAGGCGCGGCTCCACCCCACGTCGAACGTGCTCGTGACGGCTGCGGCCGGCGGCGTCGGTACCGCGGCGCTCCAGGTGGCAGCGTTCTCCGGCACGAACGTGACGGCGGCGGCGGGCTCGGCGGAGAAGCTCGAGCTCGCGCGACGGCTCGGAGCCGAACGGACGGTCTCGTACGAGGAGATCGGCGAGCTGGACGACATCGACGTCGCGTTCGACAACGTCGGCGGCGAGGTCTTCACGGCCTGCGTGCAGGCGCTGCGGCCGCTCGGGGTCGCGATCGCGATCGGCTTCGCCGGCGGCGGCTGGGAGCCCGTCGACCCGACGAGGCTGGTCGGCCGCAACGTCGGGATTCAGGGCTTCTACCTCGGCCGGCTCATGCGCTTCCGGCCCGACTTCGTGAGGTCGGAGGTGCACGAGCTGCTCGCCGTCTGGCGGCGCGGCGCCATCCGGCCGGTCGTCGGCGCGGAGCTCCCGCTCGAGCAGGCGAACGAAGCGCACGACCTCATCGCGTCGCGGCGCTCGACCGGGAAGCTCGTCCTTGTTCCCTGAGACAGCCGTGGTGACCGGCGCGGCCGGAGGCATCGGCAGCGCGCTGGCGGCGCGCCTCGCGCGCGAGGGTGCGGTCGTGCGCGCGCTCGACCTCGTGACGGGCTTCGACGTATCCGATCCAGACGCCTGGGCGGACGTCGAGCCGGCTGACCTCGTCGCGCTGAACGCCGGCGTCCTCGCGCACGGCGACGGCTCGGTCGAGGACTACCGGCGAATCCTCGGCGTTAACGTGGACGGGGTCGTCTTCGGCGTGCGGTCGCTCGGACCGCGGATGAAGCCGGGCAGCGTCTTCGTCGTCACGTCCTCGCTGGCGGGCCTGATCCCGATGCCGAGCGATCCGCTCTACTCGCTGACGAAGCACGCCGTCGTCGGCTACGCCCGCTCGGTCGCGCCGGAGCTCGCCGAGCGCGGCGTCCGCATCAACCTCGTCTGCCCCGGCATCACGCGGACGCCGATGACGGCGCCCTCGCAGGCGACCTTCGACGAGGCCGGCTTCCCGCTCATGGAGCCGGAGCAGATCGTGGAGGCGATCCTCGTCGCCGCGCGGAGCGATGAGACGGGACAGGCCTGGGCCTGCCAGCCGGGCCGCGAGCCGCTCCAGTTCCGCTTCCCAAACGTCCCCGGACCGCGAATCGAGGGCGCCGAGGGCATGCTGCCGCCCCTGTGAGCTTGTGTTGGAACAACACAAACTCACAGCCAATGTGTAGGAGCTTGTGTTGGAACAACACAAGCGCACGGCTCTAGGATCGGCCTCGTGAAGCTCGGGCTTCAGATCGGCTACGACGACCCGCGCGGCGGCGTCGCGCTCGCACAGGAGGCCGACCGGCTCGGCTTCAACTCGGTCTGGACGTCGGAGGCGTGGGGCGCGGATGCCGTGACGGTCGCGTCGTGGATCGCGGCGACGACCGAGCAGATCGGGATCGGCACGGCGATCATGCAGATGCCCGCGCGGACGCCGGCGACGACGGCGATGACGGTGGCGACGCTCGACCAGCTCTCCGGCGGCCGCGTCCTGCTCGGCCTCGGCACGTCGGGGCCTCAGGTCGTGGAAGGCTGGCATGGGGTGCCGTGGGGCAAGCCGCTCGGCCGCACGCGCGAGTACGTCGAGATCGTCCGCGCCGCCCTGCGCCGGGACACGGTTGAGCACCATGGCGAGCACTACGACATCCCCTACTCGGGCGAGGGCTCGACCGGCCTCGGCAAGCCGCTCAAGCTCATCCTCAAGCCGCTGCGCCGCGAGGTGCCGATCTACCTCGCGGCGCTGGGGCCGAAGAACGTCGCCCTGGCGGCCGAGATCGCCGACGGCTGGCTGCCCATCTTCTTCTCGCCCGAGCGTTTCCGCGACGTGCACGGCCCGTCGCTCGCGAACGCGCCGGAGGGCTTCGACGTGGCCCCGTTCTGCCCCGTCGTCGTGGACGACGACGTGCAGGGCTGCCGCGACATCCTCAAGCCGATGCTCGCGCTCTACATCGGCGGCATGGGCGCACGCGGCAAGAACTTCTACAACACGCTCACGCAGCGCTACGGCTTCGAGGAGGCGGCGGCGAAGATCCAGGACGCGTTCCTCGACGGCCGCAAGGGCGAGGCGGCGATGCTCGTCCCGGACGAGCTCGTGGACGAGATCGCGCTCGTCGGGCCGAAGGAGCGGATCGCGGAGCGGCTCCCGCGCTGGCGCGACGTCGGCATCTCGACGCTCGTCGTCCAGACGAAGCAGAAGGAAGCGCTGTCGGTGATGGCCGAGCTGGTGCTGTGAAGGAGGCATTCGAGGCGGCGCTGGGAGAGACGGTCGAGCGGGCGGTGCTTCTCGCGGGCGGCGCCTCGAAGGAGGCCTGGGCGGTCGACGCCGGCGGGCGTGAGCTCCTGATCCGCCGCGCCGCAGGCGGCGTCATCCACCAGGGGACGCTCAGCCTCGAGCACGAGTTCGAGGTGCTGCGCGCCGCGCACGACGCCGGCGTTCGCGTGCCCGAGCCCATCGCTTACCTCGGCGAGGTCGACGGGCGCGAGGCGTTCGTCATGGCGCGTGTCCACGGCGAGACGATCGGGCGCCGCATCGTCAAGAGCCCGCCGCCGGGCCTCGACCTCCAGCTGGCCGACGAGCTCGCACGCATCCACGCGATTCCGCCTGAGCGGCTGCCCTTCCTCGAGCAGAGCGACCCGATCGGGCGCTTCTACGACGAGCTCGACTCCGTCGGCGAGCCCCACCCTGCGATCGAGCTCGGGCTGCACTGGGTGAAGGAGCGCCTGCCGCGGCACCGCGAACCTGTGGTCCTGCACGGCGACTGGCGGATCGGCAACGTCATGGTGGACGAGCGCGGGCTCGTCGCGGTGCTCGACTGGGAGTTCGCGCACCTCGGCGACCCGGTCGAGGATCTCGCCTGGCCGCTCGTGCGCGCCTGGCGCTTCGGCGCCGACGAGCGGCGCCTCGGCGGCATCGGCGAGCTCGAGCCCTACCTCGAGCGGTACGCCGAGTTGACCGGGCTCGAGGTCTCGCAGGAGGAGCTCGTCGTCTGGGAGGTCTTCGGCAACGTCAAGTGGGCGACCGGCTGCCTGACGCAGTCGCGGCGGCATCTCAACGGCCAGGAGCGGTCGGTCGAGCTCGCCGTGCTGGGGCGCCTCGCCGCCGAGATGGAGTACGAGCTGCTGGATCTGATCGACCGCGCAGCATGACCGCCCCGCATGATCGTCCAACCCCGCAGGAGCTGGCCGAGGCCGTGCGCGAGTTCCTCCAGAACGAGATCCTCCCGCTCCTCGACGACCACCGGCTGAGGTTCCGGACGCTCGTCGCCATCAACGGGCTCGGCATCGCCGAGCGCGAGCTGGCAGCGACGACCGAGCCCGCCGAGGCCGACTGGGAGCTCGCTCGCCGCATCCGCGCCGGCGATGTGCCCGAGGGCACGCTCGAGCTCCTGAAGGAGCAGGTGGCCGCCAAGCTCCGCGTCTCGAACCCGCGCTACCTCGCCAAGTACGAGTGACCCTGAACAAGATCAGCGAGCACGTGTACTGGCTGCCGCCCGGCCCACCCGACCGCCCGTCGGTGTGCGCGGTCGTCGGCGACCGGCGCGCGCTGCTGCTGGATGCCGGCTCGTCGGCCGCGCATACGAGGGAGCTCCTCGACCAGCTGCGGGCGGAGACGGCAGTGCGCCCGAGCGCGGTCGTCTACACGCATTCGCACTGGGATCACGTCTTCGGCGGAGCCGAGCTCGGCGGCCTTGTGATCGCGCACGCACTCACGGCCGGAGCGCTGAAAGAACTGGCGGTGCTGGAATGGAGCGACGAAGCCCTCGATGAGCGCGTCGCCGCCGGCCAGGCTTCCCAGCAGCACGCTGCGAACGTCAAAGCAGAGCTGCCCTCGCCCCGAGCGGTCCAGGTTGCGCCGGCCGACATCGTCTTCCACGACGGGCTCGAGATCGAGCTCGGCGGCGTGACCGTCCGCGTGCGACATGTCGGCGGCGACCATTGCGCGGAGTCCAGCGTGATGTACGTCGAGCCCGACCGCGTTCTCTTCCTCGGCGACTGCATGTACGACTCACCGGCCGGCGCCCTGACCGCCGAGCTGGCACTCCCGCTGCTCGAGGCGATCCTCGGCTTCGAGGCGGTGCTGTACGTCGAGGGGCACAGCACGTCGCTCTCCTCACGTCCGGAGCTGGAGGGCCTGATCGAGAAGATGCGCTTGGCGGAGCAGGCCGTGCGTACGGGCTCAGCCGTCGCGGCGCCGGACGACGAGCTGCCCGACCAGGAGATGACAGAGCTCCTGCAGGCGTTCAGGGCAGGACGCGCAACCGGGGCATAGTTCGCAGCAGCAGAGCAAAGGAGGCGACATGGGCAGCGTGGTGATCGACATGAGCATGTCATTGGACGGCTACATCGCAGCGCCGAACGACACGCCGGAGCAGGGGCTGGGCGAGGACGGGATGCGGCTGCACAACTGGGCTTTCGACGATCCCTCCGCGTTCGAGGAGGTGTTTGGCAACCTGGTCGAGGAGACGGGCGCCGTGATCATGGGCCGCCGGTCGTACGACAACTCGATCGAGGCGTGGGGTGGCAAAGGCCCGCTGGGCGAGGTGCCGTGCTTCGTGGTCACGCACAATCCGCCCGCCGGCGCAGACCCCATCTTCACCTTCGTCAACGACGGGATCGACAGTGCGCTCGAGAAGGCCCAGGAGGCGGCCGGCGGGAAGCGGATCGGGTTGATGGGCGCGAACATCGACCAGCAGTTCCTCGCGGCCGGGCTCGTGGACGAGATCAGGATCCACGTGATCGACGTCCTGCTCGGCGGTGGCCGTCGGCTGTTCGATCAGCTGCCGCAGCGGGTCGAGCTGGAACAGACGGGTGTCAGCCAGACCGGCGGCGTGACCCACCTCGAGTACCGCGTCGTCCGGTAGCGCGTCTTGCCCTAGGTGATGCGCCGGAACGTGATCTCGCGACTCAGGGCGCCGAGGTAGCCGACGCCGGCCTGGTTCACCGACATCGCGATGCGCAGGCGCGAGACTCCGAACGGCAGCTCGGCGCGGAACCGGGCGCGGGAGTTGAGATCGAGCGAGACGCGCTTGATCGTCACCCACTGGCCGAACCGAGAGAGGCGCTGCAGCTGCACCTGCTTCCGCGCCATCGAACGGCCGGCGAACACGCGTGTCACGAAGCCGTTGTTCCTGCCGAACGAGATTGCCGGCTTGACGGCGGTCGCGACGACGAGGCTCCGCCCCGTCTTCCAGGTGGCCTGGTAGGTCGTCAGGATCCGGGGCCTCGTCAAATAGCTGAAGGTGCCGTCGGTTCCCGTGACCACCGTCGCGAGCACGATCGGCGACGGCTGGCCGTAGGGCTGATGTGTGAGCACGACCTGCTCCCCGGCCTGCCTGCTGTTGATCTGGCCGCTGAGGGTCACCGCGTTGCCGTAGATGATCTGGGGGAACGACGTGGCAAAGGTGAGCGCCGGCGGCGCACCTGCCACCCTGACGACGCCGGTGACGGCCGGGTTGAGCGCGTCCCGGTAGCGGTACGTCCCGGCCACCTGGAACGTGAACGAGTACGTGCGGTTCGGGCCGAGGACGGGCGAGGCGAAGGTGCCGGTGGTCGAGACGACTTGGTGGTTGCGCGTGTCGACGTTCCGCCACCTGATCGTGTCGCCGGCGACGATGCTGACGTTGGCGGGCGCGAAGGCGTTCCGCCTGATCTCGACGGTCTTCGTGGCCGCGAGGGCGTCGGAACCGACGAGCCCCACGAAGACCACCAGAAGGATCAGGATGCGCCTCACGCCGCGATCTTTCCCTCGCCATGCGACCGAGAGTCCTCCCGGAACCACAATTTACGCTGCTCGAATCAACCTTTACGAATTGCGAACGGAATCCCGGTGAGAAGAAGGCTCTACCTCATGCGCCACGCGGACGTGGCGTACGTGGACGAGACGGGCCGGCCGGTGCACCCGGAGCAGGTGCCGCTCACGCCCGAGGGTCGTATGCAGGCGGCAGCAGCCCGTGACGCGCTCGCGTCCGTCGAGCTCGACCTCGTGCTCGTGAGCGACCTTCCCCGCACGTTCGAGACGGCCGAGATCGTCGCGCCCGGCCACGAGATCGAGCGCTGGCCGGAGCTCAGAGAGTGGCGGGGCGGCCGGCTCGACGCGATCCCGCCGGAGGAGCTCGAGCGGCAATTCGTCGGCGCGTTGCGAGTGACCGACGAGCGTGAGCGCTTCCTCGGCGGCGAGTCGCTCGGCGAGGCGCTCGACCGCGTCCACCCCGCGCTCGAGCGGCTGCTGGCCCGCGACTGGCACACGGCCCTCGCGGTCCTCCATGGCGGCGTCAACCGGATCGTCCTTTCGTACGCGCTGACCGGCGACCGCACCTACCTCGGCGCCTTCGAGCAAGCGCCGAGCTGCATCAACGTGCTCGACGTCGACGAGGACGGCTGGATCGTGCGCACTGTCAACTACATACCGTACGACCCCCTCCACCCGGCCCGCGAGACGACGATGGAGCGGTACTGGGCCCAGTTCCGCGGCCACCTCGGGCTCTAGACGAGCGCGCGCAGCACCTCGACCTCGTCGGGGTCGGCGCCGAGGTAGGAGCCGCGGATGACCGCCCACGCGCGCATCCGCTCGTCGTCGAGGCCCGCGGCAGCGAACGCGGCCAGCCGGCGCTCCGTCACGTCGAGCCGCATCCGGTACGGCAGCGGGTTCCAGAGGAAGGAGGGAATGTCGAACTCGGGCTCGCCGAGCATCGGCTTGGGATCGATCGCCAGGTAGCGGCCGCCGGCGTCGAGCAGGTTGTGGTGGTGGAAGTCGCCGTGCACGAGGGTCGTGCGGCCGACGTCGAGGGCCGCGTAGAGCTCGCGCGCCAGCGGAATCAGCTCCGCGCCCTCGCCACCCTCCCGCTCGGCGTTGTCGAGCCAGCGGGGCACGTGGTCGCCGATCCAGCGGAACGGCTCAGCGGCGCGCCGCCACAACCTCAGCCCGACCTCGACCGCGATCGCCGTGGCCTCCTCCTCCGGGACCGAGGCGAGGTCGTCGCCGGGACGGGCGCGCTCCAGGAGCAGCGCCCGCCGCTCCGCGTCGGCCCGCAGCAGCCGCACGGCCCCGTAGCCGGCCCAGAGCTCGAGCGCGTCGGCCTCCTCGTCCGCCTCGTCGTCCTCCGGCGGCGTCACCTTCAGCACGGCGTCGTCCCCCGCCGGCGCGACGAACGAGTAGCGGGACAGAGCAAACGGCGGCCCGAGCGCGACCCGCCACTCCGCCGCGACCTCGTGCGCGACGCGCTCGAGCCGGGCGAGATCCGGCCGGTCGTTCAGTGCAGACGTTCTATGAGCATGGCCATGCCCTGGCCGCCCCCGACGCACATCGTCTCGAGCCCGATCGTACGGTCCATCGCCTCGAGGTCGTTCAGCAGCGTGCACATGATGCGGGCGCCGGTCATGCCGTAGGGATGGCCGAGCGCGATGGCGCCGCCGTGCGGGTTGAGCTTGTCCGAGAACGGGTCGACGCCGAGCTCGCGGCAGACGGGGAGCACCTGCGCCGCGAACGCCTCGTTCAGCTCCATCACGTCGACGTCCTCGATCGTCATCCCGGCCCGGCGCAGCACCTGGCGCACCGCCTCGATCGGGCCGACGCCCATGATCTCCGGGTCGAGCGCCGACACCGCCGACGCGATGATGCGCGCCCGCGGCTGCACGCCGAGCTCGCGCGCCTTCGTGTCGGACATCACGACGACGGCCGCGGCGCCGTCGTTCAGCGGGCAGGCGTTCCCGGCCGTCACCTTGCCGCCCTCCTTGAAGGCGGGCTCGAGCGCGGCGAGCTTCTCGAGCGTCGACGAGGGCCGCGGCCCGTCGTCGTGCTCGACGACGACGCCGTCGGCGCGCGGGTACGGCGTGATCTCGCGCGCGAAATGCCCGCTCGTCTGCGCCGCCACCGCCCGCTCTTGCGACTGCTGGGCGAAGCGGTCCATGTCCTCGCGGGAGACGTCGAACCGCTCGGCGACGTTCTCCGCGGTCAGGCCCATCGGGATGTAGACGTTCGCGATCGCGCCGTCGCCGACGAGCTTCGGGTGCAGCTCCTCGGCGTCCTTGGGGTAGCCGTTCACCTGCGTGATCGACTCGACGCCGGCGGCAACGAAGACGTCGCCCTCGCCGGCCCGAATCGCGTGGAAGGCCATGCGCGTCGTCTGGAGCGAGGAGGCGCAGAAGCGATTGACGGTCGTGCCCGGCACCGACTCCCCCAGACCGGCCAGCAGCGCCGCGCGGCGCGCGAGGTTCATCCCCTGCCTCTCCTGCGGGAAGCCGCAGCCGACGATGACGTCCTCGACGTCGGCCGGGTCGAGCCCGTCGACGCCCGCGACCGCCTCGCGGACCGCGAATGCGAGCAGGTCGTCGGGTCGCTCGTCCACGAACGAGCCCTTGCCGGCGCGCCCGATGGGCGTGCGGACGGCGCTGGCGATCACGGCATCTGGCACGGTGACTCCTCCTCAGACGAACGCATTCTCTCCGGTCAGGGCGCGGCCGACGATCAGTTGCTGGATCTGGCTCGTGCCCTCGTACAGGGTGGTAACGCGCGCGTCGCGCAGGTATTTCGCGACCGGGTACTCGTCGACGTAGCCGTAGCCGCCGAGCACCTGCACGGCGGCGTTGGCCGCGCGGACGGACGCCTCGCTCGCGTACCACTTCGCGACGGACGCCTCGGTCGTGTACGGCTGCCCCGCGTCGGCGAGCGCCGCCGCGCGCCAAGTCAGGAGCCGCGCCGCGTCCGTCTCGACGTGCATCTCGGCGAGGAGCTGCTGCACGAGCTGAAAGCCGGCGACGGGGCGTCCGAAGGCCTGCCGCTCGCGGGCGTACGCGACCGACGCGTCGAGGCAGCCCTGCGCGATGCCGACACAGCCGGCAGCGAGTGAGATGCGGCCGTTGTCGAGCGCGGACATCGCCACCTTGAAGCCCTGCCCCTCCTCGCCCAGCCGCGCCGAGTCCGGCACGCGTACGCCGTCGAGTGACAACTCGGCCGTGTCCTGCGCGCGCAGCCCGAGCTTCCCTTTCAGCGGCTGCGCGGCGAAGCCCGGCGAGTCGGTCGGAACGAGGAAGGCGGTGATCCCGCGCGCGCCCTCGCCACCCGTGCGCGCGAAGACGATCGCGACCGCAGCCCAGGAGCCCAGCGTGATGAAGACCTTGGAGCCGGTGAGCAGCCAGTCGTCGCCGTCGCGGACGGCGCGCGTCGCGAGCGCTGCCGCGTCCGAGCCGCAACCCGGCTCGGTGAGCGCGTAGCAGCCGAGAGCCTCACCCGTCGCGAGCCGCGGCAGCCACTCCCGCTGCTGCTCCTCCGTCCCCCACTTCGCCACCGTCTTGCCGAAGAGCCCGTTCGAGACCGACACGATCCCGCGCACGGACGAGTCCGCGCGCCCGAGCTCCTCGCAGAGCAGGCAGTACGAGACGGCGTCGAGGCCGCCGCCGCCGACCTCCTCGGGCAGCGAGGCGGCGAGGAAGCCGGCCCCGGCGAGCTGCGGGACGAGCTCGCGCGGGAGCTCTTCCTCCTCGTCCCAGGCGCGCGCGTTCGGTACGAGCTCGCGGTCGCAGAACTCCCGTGCCGTGGCGCGGACGAGCTGCTGCTCAGCTGAAAGCGTGAAGTCCATGAACGACGTGGGGGCCGTCGCCGGCCCCCACGATCCTTGCAGATGCCCTAGTGCTTACCCCCGCGGCCGCCCGTCGACGAGCGGGCCGATCGGCGCCCAGGTGCCGTTTGTGTAGCGCCAGAGCTGCTGGTGCGAGAGCATGAACCGGTCGGTCGGCGTGGTCTTGATGCGACCGCCCTGCAGCAGGTAGGGGCTCGTCTCGTTGAACGAGGTCAGCGCCCGCATCAGGCCGGCCCGCGTCGGGTTCCGGCCCGCCTTGTACATCGCGCGCACGAAGGTGTGCGCCTTGGCGAAGCCGTAGAAGAACGTGCCGTC
>Ga0190265_10002827_pt1 | contig 11725 bp, 7 predicted proteins | sample Popmic124T_FD_133135 | JGI IMG/M metagenome (GOLD analysis project Ga0190265, IMG submission 133135) | Populus adjacent soil microbial communities from riparian zone of Indian Creek, Utah, USA - 124 T | ecosystem: Environmental > Terrestrial > Soil > Riparian zone | place: USA: Utah | collected...
AAACGCCTGCGCGACATGCTGCGGAATCATCACGCCGCGCGGGCGCGCGCCGGCTCCGGGTTGGGAGCTCGCTCGGGACGCGGACACGAGCTCGGGGACCTCTCCGGCCTGCTTCCAGTCGTTCCAGCCGTCGCGACAGACCAGCGTGTCGAGCACGATGTGACCGTCGGCGTAGTACTGCGCGAGCTCGTCGAGCGTGTACGGGCCCTGGGTCGTGTCGCCGACCGCGATGTGCCAGACGGCCTCGCCGTCGGGGGGCACTGACACCGCGAAGCTCTCGGCTTCAGGCGGCGCGGCTGCACCTTCGAGCGCGCTGCCGTCGATGATGATCGACTCGCCGCACTTGCGGCACCGCTGCCTGAGCTTGCGTCCGGCGACCTTCTCGTCCGCCACCGAGTAAGCAGCCCCACAATGTTCGCACTGCACCTTCATTATGCCACCTCGGCCCCGGAGGCGTGCTCGCCCCGCATACTGCGCCCATGCAACCGTTCCTGAGACTATGCTCACAGGAACACACAGCATAGCACTGTTTAGGGACAATGGAACTCCAAACTGTGCAGCCCCCGTACAATTTCCATTCGGGGGGCGCCGAGGGGCCAAGGGTGGCCAGATAGCCGCGGGCTGCATGCCTTCAGCGGGCTGGCGCGGGGCTGCGTTTGCCGAGCTCGATGTGCTGTCATCGCGCGCTGTGGGGCGGACGTGAACTACCCGATGCTCGGCTTGGTGGGCGTGATGGCGCTCGGCACCGTGCTCTTCCTCGCGCGGGTGCTGCGCCAGAAGGAAGCCAGCGAGCAGGCGCTACGCTCGAGCGAAGGGCACTTCCGCTCGCTGGTCGAGAGCGCGATCGACATCGTGGCGGTGCTCGACGCCGCAGGCCGCTTCTTGTACGTGAGCCCCTCGGTCGAACGCGTGCTCGGCTATCGTCCGAGCGAGCTGCTCGGGCGTCTGTCGCTCGACCTGATCGCGCCGGCCGACCGCGCGATCGTGGCGGAGGTGTACGCGGCTGCGCTCGGCGCGCCCGGCGAGGCCCACGGCGTGACCTGCCGGCTGCAGCACAAACAAGGCGGGACGGTCAGCATCCAGAGCCGTGGCTCGGTGCTGATCACGCCTGACGGACAGAAGCACGGCTTGCTCAACATGCGCGACGTGAGCGCCGAGCAGCGCGCGGAGGCCGAGAAGCAGCAGCTCGAGCTCGAGCTGGCACGCGCTCAGAAGCTGCGCACGCTCGGCACGCTGGCAGGCGGCGTCGCGCACGACTTCAACAACGTGCTCACGCCCATCCTGGGCAGCGCCGAGCTGGCGCGCGCGACCTTGCCCGCGCACAGCAGCGCGCGCCAGCACATCGACAACGTGATCGCGGCGGCGGAGCGCGCCAAGCAGCTGGTCGAACGCGTGCTGGCGTTCGCGCGCAAGAGCGACGTCAAGCGCCGCGCCGTGGACCTACCCGGAGCGGTCAAGGATGCGCTCGCGCTGCTGCGCACGTCGTTGCCGCGCAACGTGCATGTCTCGACCCAGCTCGACGAGCAGGCGGGCTCGGTGCTGGCGGATCCGATCGAGCTGTTCCAGGTGCTGCTCAACCTCGGGACCAACGCCGCGCAGGCGATGGCCGAGGCCGGCGGCACGCTGGTCGTGGGTGTGCAGCGCGCACGACCTAGCAGCGCGCTGAGCGGGCTGCATCCGGCGCTCGCGACGGGGCAGTGGCTGGTGTTGACGGTGGAGGACAGCGGCATCGGCATGGACGCGCCCACCTTGGCCCATGCCTTCGAGCCGTTCTTCTCCACGCGCCGCGGCGAGGAGCGTTCGGGGCTGGGGTTGAGCATCGTCTATTCGATCGTGCGCGGAATGAGCGGCGTCATCGACGTGCAGAGCGAGCCCGGCGAAGGGACGCGCGTTGCGCTATGGTTACCGGCGCATGGTCAGGTGGAATCGGTGATCGCGTCCGAGCCACCCGGCGGAAACGGCGCGGCGCGGCAAGGACGCTTGTTGCTGGTCGACGACGAGCCCGCCGTGTTGTCCGTGTGCAAGGAGCTGCTGGCGGTGCTCGGCTACGAGGTGACCGCGGTCGCCGATGCGCACGAGGCACTGCAGCTCGTGGCCGAGCAACCGGACCGGTTCGATGGCGTAGTCACCGATCAATCGATGCCGAAGATGACCGGCGTCGAGCTGGCACACGCGATCTGGCGAGTGCGGCCGCAGCTGCCGATCGTGCTCACCACCGGCTACGTCGAGGGCGACCTGATCGAGCGCCTGGGTGATGCAGCGGTCGTGCGCGTGGTCGGCAAGCCCTACAGCCTGCAAGAGCTCGGCAACGCGCTCGCAGAGCTTTTTTGAACGGGAAGGGCACGCGCCCTTCCCGCCCGCGGCGTAGCCGCGCTGGCCCCACGACTGGCGACCGCGGGGTCGCTGCGCCTTCGCGCAGCTCCGCGTGGGCTGCGTACGTCTACCTGCGGGCGAGCGCTGCGCGGCCGAGCGCGGCGGTGGCCAGCAGCATGATCGCGCCGCCCAGGACGAAGATGGTCGGGTACCCGGTGCGCTCGGCGATCCAGCCGAAGACCAGCACGCCGACCGTGTAGCCGAGCTGGAAGCCGCCGTTGAGGTAAGTCAGCACCTGCCCGCGGCGCGCGTGGTTGCCGTCCTCGATCGCGAGCGCGTTCACCGACGGATACAGAAAGCCATGCGCGCAGCCGAGCAGCGCGCCGTAGAAGGCGAGCGTTCCCGGCGCGAGCTGGCTCATCGACAGCACGGCGGCCGCGTACAACCCCAGCGAGAGCAGCGCGGTGCGCATGCGCCCGATGCGATCGGGCAACCAGCCGAGCAACACGCGCGTGACCACCACGGTGCTCGCGTAGCCGACGAAGAACGAATGGACCTCGTGCATGCCGAGGCTCAGCGCGAACGGCTGGTAGTACGCGAATGCGATCGCGAACGCCGTACCGGCGGCGGCCATGATCAGCACGTAGAGCGTGAGCGGCCCCTGCCGTTCGACCTCGGGCGCGCCCGAGCCGTTCGCGTGCACGCTGAGGTCGGCGCTGCGGATCGTGAACGACAGCAGCAACCCGAGCAGCGCCATCGCCGCGGCCAACAGGAATACGCTGTCCCAGCCCGCGCGATCGGCCAGCGGCTCGCCGATCGCCGGGGCCAGCGCGTTGGTCACGATGTTGGAGGCGCCGAAGAGGCCGAGCACCTGGCTGAGCCGTGCGCGCGGCGCGAGATCGGCGGCGTGCGCGCTGGCCGCGTTGAACTGGATCACGAACGAGAGCCCGACCAGCAGCTGCAGGCCGAACAGCAGCGGGCCGATGCGATCGACCCACACGAACGCCAGCGCTTGCACCACCGCCAGGGCCGAGCCCAACGCGATCAGCGGCCTGCGACCGACGCGATCGATCAGCGGTCCGACGAAGGGCACGGCCAGCGCGCCGGTCAAGCTCGGCACCGCGCACACCACCCCGATCTCGGCCGCGCTCGCATGCAGCTCGACGGTCAGGAACTTGGGCATCAGCAGGAACGTCGACCAGCTGGTGCCGTACGCGAGTTGCGTCGCGATCAAGAGCGAGAGCTGTCGATAGGGAAGAGCAGGCGCGGCGAGGCGCTCGCTGGCGGCCGGCGCGTTCACGGCGATGCCTTTCGGTGAGCTGCTGGCTTTGACGCGCCTGGCGCCCTCGCGCAAGCCGCTCGAGCGCGGCAATCGCTCAGCGGTTGCAGGACTGGGCGCCGGCCCACTCGTCGAGCAGCCCGGGCTTGTTGCTGACGCGGACCAGCAGATCGCCGTGGTCGGCTTCGGCGGTGAAGGTGAGCTCGCCCGGCAGCGCGGCGACGATCCGCTTCGCGTCCTCGCTGTCGCCGAAGCGCTGCCGCCAGCTCGCCGCGACGGCGTCCGCCTCGCGATCGAAGTAGATCCACAGGCGATCGTCGGTCACGTGCGACGCGATCCGCCAGGCATCGCTTTCCTCGAGGCCGGCTTTGGTCAGGAAGCCGTATACGTGTAAGGCACCGAACTCGTAGTAACCCGTGAGCGAGAAGTCCGGCCCGGGTGGCTCGAGGTTGCAGTCGAGCGAGGCGCGATCGCCGGTGTCGTTGCCTCGGCTGAACAACATCAGCTCGGCCGCGCTGCGCGGGGGGTCGCCGAGCAAGTGCCGCACCCCCGCGTTGCCGCCCGACAGGTAGCCATCGACCAGTCGGTTCGCGCCGAGCGGATACACCATCCACGTGGCCGCGTTGTACGTCGAGCGCTGGTGCGGCATGGCATCGCGGTGGCTCTCGATCCGGTCCGCGTAGAGGTCGCGCCACTGCTGATCGTCGCGCTCGCTGCGCCTGAGCGCGACCTGGGTCAGGTCCTCGTAGAGCGTGGCTTCGCCCTCGATCATCGAGCGCCGCACGTTGACGCCGTCGATCGAGTCGGGCTCCCAGCCGCTGAGCTCGTCGTCTTGAAGCGCGTGCACCAGCTCGTGGGTGAGCAGGAGGGTGTCCCAGAAGTCGTTGTGCACGTGGCCGCGATCGATCACGGTCACGCTGCGCGTCTCCGAGGAGTAGAACGCCGCGACGTTATCGCGCTTGTCGGTGATGTTTTGTTCGCCGCTCGAGACCTTCGGCTGGATCAGCCCGAGCAGCTGCAGGGTCACGTCCCAGGGATCGACCTTCACCGGGGGCGGCTCTTCGTCGTCTTTCTCGTCGTCGGGCGGAGGTGGCTCGGGCGGCGGCTTGCCGCCGCGAAGCTCGCGCTCGTACTCGTCTTCGGTCAGGGTGCGGATCGGCGGCACGCCGAGGAACGGATCGACGCCATCGCCGCGCAGGCGCAGGAGCGAGTAGTAGATGTCGAGCTGGCACTCGCTATGCGCGATGTTGCAGGGCTCGAGCTCGGCCGTGGGCTTACAGCCGACCCCGATCAGCGCGCAGGCCGCGGCGACCGCGCATGGCGTCACGAGCAAAGCCAATCTCACAACGTACCTCCGCCACCGACGTGCACGCCCCAGTTTCCAGGCCCGCGCGCTCCGGCCATCGGCTCACCGGCGTTGGCAATGTAGCTCGCTTCCACGAAACCGCAGCCCACCGCGACGCGCAACCAGGGTCCGAGCGACAGCTGAAGGCTGTCGACCTCGTTCGCCGGGCTCAGCACCGCTTGAAAGCGCATGCCGACCCAGACGCTCTGGAAGCGCGGTCCGATCGTCACCGCCGCGGGCAGGCGCAGCTCGACCGGCACGTCCAGAAACAGGTCGCGCGCCGGGATGTACAGCGCCGGCTCCAGCTCGAGCAGCACCCAGGTCTTTTCCACGAGCCGGAGGTCGAGCTGCGCGTCGAACAGCAACGAGCCGCGGCCCGGCGACCACAGCCACACGTCCCACAGTCCCGACATGCCCGCCGCGTTGTTGTACGCCGTGCGCCGCAGCCGACCATTGTCGGTCTGGCTCGCGACCGCGAGCGGCCCCGCGCCGCCGGCGCCCAGGCGGTAGCGCATGCCCTGCCATTCTCCGCGCAGGTAGAACAGCACGGCGGGATTGCCGAAGCACAAGATGAAGTCGCCGTCGCCGCTCTCCGGCGCCGACGCAAGCGCGAGCAGGCCCGCGCGGCCGACCATCGACCAGCGCTCGTCGAAGGCGTACTCCGCGTCGCCGCGCAGCGCCGTCGTGTCGAGGCTCTCGCGCGTCGCCGAGTCGTGGAAGTAGCCGAGGCTTCCGCGCAGCGACAGATGCTTGACGACGGGCTCGGTCGGGACTGCCTGCGCCTGCGCGATCGCGGCCGTGCCGGACGCGGCGAGCAGGAGCAAGAGCGTGCAGGCGGATCCGACGAGCTGACCGCGCTGCACACGATCACGGTAGCGTGCGAGCGGCGTACTCGCCAGCTCTGGTTGGTCGACTACGGAATGGAGATTCGCAGGAAGGCGGGAAGCCGAGATCGAAAGGTCTGTCTCCTTCCCGTCTTCCCGCCTTCCTGTGAGTCTCTTCCTATGCCGGCCGCTCGGACCGGGTGCCGCTTGCGGGCTTGGCCAGGGAGGTCGCGAGCAGCAGGGCCGCGAGCTCGTCGCGCACCAGCTCGAGCTGTTCCGCGTGATACTGCGGGCCGATCTCTTCCTTCGCCCGTTGGGCCGCCAGCTCGCGCGCGCGCTCCAGCAGCTCGCGTTTGCGGGTCTCGATCTCGTCGGCGCGCAGCCGCTCCACGGTGCGCTCGGCCTTGGCGGCCGGCTTACTGGCCAACACCACGCCGCCGACCAACAGCGCCAGCGCCAGCGCGGCGGCGAACCAGCGCGCAGAGCCCGGCCCGGGAATGCCGCGCAACTCGATCCGCAGCTCGCTGAGGCGCGGGTCGCCCACCTTCAGCTGGATCTCGGTCACCAGCAGTCGCCGGCCGTCTTCATCGTGCACGATCGGCTCGGGCAGGTCGGCGACCGACAAGCTCATCCCGGGCGGCGCGTCGGAGATCACGCGGTACGCGAACGCGACCCAGGGAATCCCGATCGCGAAGCTGGCCTGCTCGCCTGTGAGCGGCAGGTCGAAGCCCCACAGCAGCGTGACCTCGCCGGGCGGCAGCGATCCGCGCACGCGCACGCCTTCGCCCTTGGACTCCGTGACGCGCTGGTCCGTCATCGCGTCTTCGCTCTGCACCGCCATGAAGCCCTTCGGCAACGGCACCAGCGTGCCCTCGCCCGGGAACACGTAGGTGGCTCGGCCGAGGTTCAGCAGTCGCGCCTGCTGCACGATCTTCATGCGATCGTCTTTGAGCTCGATCGACGTCGCGCCCAGGTACAGCACGACCAGCCGGTCATCGGTCGTCACCGGCAGCTCGCGGATCTCCACGCTGTAGCCGCCGCGCGGCGGCAAGCGGAACGGGTTGCTGCTGTACTTCGCGCCGCGGTACGGCACGTTCACCCGGTACGCTTGCTTGTCCCCGACCGCCAGGCCGCGGAACTCCGCCATCCCCTGCGCGTTGGTCTTCGCGTTCTGGGTGCTGCGAGTGCCGTCCGCCTCCATCACGCCGAGCGACACGTCGGCGTTCGCAGCCAGAATGCCGGCCGGATCGAGGACCCGCACCTGCACCGTCCCCGTAGCCAAGCTCGGCTCGACCGTCTCGGTGGCGATCGGCGGCAGCTCGGGCCCGCTGTCCATGCCCGGATGCGCCGCGGGGCCGTGCGGGTCCGAGCCGGAGTGCGGATCCGGACTCGGGCTCGGGCTTGGGTTCTGATCCGGGCTCGGGTTCCGACTCGGGGTCGGGTTCGCGGTCGGTGCGGTGCTCGCGGGACCGCTGCCGCGCTGCGTGGCTTCCTTCAGCTCGCGGCTCGCGCGCGCGCGGGCGGCCCCGCCGATGATCTGCGCGGGTCCGGTCGGCGGCGGCGGGGGCGGCTCTTGCGCGAGCGCGACCTGGCTCAGTCCCGGCAACGCCAGCAAGCCCAGCAACCCCAGCAACCGAAGCGCAGCGCCGAACCGCGTACCGTCTGCGCCCATCAAGCGTCCCCCGCGCGCAGCCGCGTGCCGCACTTCTTGCAAAACACGGCGTCGGGCTCGTTGCTCGCGCTGCAGCTCGGACAGGGCGCGCGCGGATCCGGCGCGTCGTTCTTGGCGGGCCCGTCGGGGACAGCGGGGACCGCGTCGGCCTGCGCGCTCGCGGCCGGAGTGATGCCGGCGCTCGCCAGGGCCTGATCGATCAGGGTGCGCGCCTGCTCGCGGTGGGGCTCGAGCTGTTCGTCGAGCATGCGCAGCACCTCGCGAGCGCGCGTGCGATAGCGCTGCTCGAAGCGCTGCAGATCGGCGTCGTTGACCTTGCCCAGCTCGTGCTCGAAGCGCAGCTCGCGGATCGCAGCCAGCAGCTCGTCCTTCTCGTGCACCAGCGCGCGCTGCGCTCCGCTCAACGACGCGCGCGGCACGCGCCGACCATCGTCCGCGCCGGCCAGCACGTTGCGCAGGCTATGCCATAGCGCGAGCAACACCAGCAGCAGGCACAGCCCCGCGGCGGCGACGAAGAACGTCGGCAGCAACATGCTCATCGAGCGCGATTACCCTTTGTCGTCGAGTCGCTCGAGCTCGCGCTCGAGCGCCGCGTCATAGCGCGCATCGGCTGCCGCGCCGGCGCCTGGAGGTGCCGTCGCGAGCGGGCCTGGTGCGTCCGCGCCGCGGCTCCAGCGCCGGCCCCAGCGCACCAGCAACAGCGCGGCGCCCGCGATCACCGCGATCGGCACCGCCCACAGCGCGCGGTCCATGCCCTTGTCGGAGGGAATCGCGATCGCCTGATCGCCGTGCTCTTCGCGGTATTCCTGCTGCACCTGCAAGGACGTCTTGCCGGCGGCCATGTCCTCGCGGATGCGCGCGCGCGCGTCTTCGGCCCACGAGCAGATGCAGCTCGAGAGCGGCAAGCGCTGGCAGTCGCCGCACTCGCACAGCAAGCGCGCGAACAGCTGCTTCTCCTCCGCCGAATGCATCGTGACCGTGCCGGCGTGCAGCGAGCTCGAGCTGTTGCTCTGCGCGTGTGCCAGCACCGGTAGCAGCACCGTTAGCAGCAGCGCCAGCGCCAGGATGCCGACGATGGTCGCGACCGAGGTCGCGCCCGCCAGCCGGGGAAAGCGCGCTCGCTCGCGCACGTCGCCGAGCACCTCGCTGACCGAGGGAGCCATCGAGACGGCGGTCCCGAAGATCATCAGCAGCCCGCCGAGCCAGATCCAGGCCACGAACGGGCGCACGATCACGCGGAAGGTGCCGACCTTCGTCTCCGGGTTGACGCTGTTCATGATCGCGTAGACGTCCGCGCCGAGCGTGGAGCGGATCGCGACTTCGGTCGTGGCCGTGCCCTGCGGCTTTTCGTAGATGAACTTCGCCGGCGAGATGCGCGCCAGCGACTCACCGTCCTTCAGCACCGTCATGTCGCTGAAGACCATGCGCTTGCCCGGGTCGAGCACCATACGGCTGCCGTCGTAGCGGACCTCGTAGCCGCGCACGGTCAGCGACTCACCCGGCTTGAGCGCTTGCTCCGCGTCCTTGTCGTACGCCGAGCCGGTGAAGCCGAAGTACATGGCGATCAGCCCGAGGTGCACCATGTAGCCGCCGTAGCGCCGCTTGCTGCGCGCGATCAGCTCGAAGAACGCGACCAAGAAGCCCTCCCTGGCGTTGCGCATGCGCGCGCGCGTGCCGCGCCAGAACTCTTGCAGGTGCCCGACCAGCACGAAGGTACAGCCCGCGGTCGAGAGCAGCGGCGCGGCCCCGTAGATCGATGCCAGCACCTTGCCGGTCATCGTGTCGTAGATGTCGTCGCCCTCGACGATCGCGGGATAACCGAGCGTGCCGCCGAGCGTGACGTGCAGCACCATGACCAGCAGCGAGGCGGCGCCCGGCACCATCATCGCGCGCACCAGGTACGTCTTGTTCGACTTGCGCCACGCCAGCAGCGGCCCGATCCCGGTCAGCGCCATCAGGATCAAGCCGAGCGGGACCATCCACTTGTTGTAGAAGCCCGGCCCCACCGTCACGGTCGTGCCGCGCAGGGCTTCGCTGATCAGCGGCCAGGTGGTCGCGATCAGCACGAACAGCAGCATGCCCATCAAGATCCAGTTGTTGAGCAGGAACGCGAAGTCCCGGCTCAGCAGTGAATCGATGCGGTGCTCCGCGCGCAGCAACGGCAAGCGCCAGATGATCAAGGCTGCGCAGCCCACCACCAGCAGCACCATGAACACGACGAAGTAGTTGCCGATGCTCGAGCGCGCGAACGAGTGCACCGACGCGATCATGCCCGAGCGCGTCAGGAACGTGCCGAAGATGGTCATGAAGAACGTGAGGCAGAGCAGGAACACGTTCCAGACCTTGAACATGCCCCGGCGCTCCTGGAGCATGACCGAGTGCACGAACGGGATGGCGGCGAGCAGCGGCATGAACGCCGCGTTCTCGACCGGATCCCAGGCCCAGTAGCCGCCCCAACCGAGCTCTTCGTACGACCACAGCATGCCGAGGATGTTGCCCACGGCCAGCGCGATGAATGCCCAGAGCGTGAAGCGGCGCGAAGCCTTGATCCACTCGTCGTCGAGCCGCCCGGTGATCAGCGCGGCGACGCAGAACGCGAATGGCACCGACCACCCTGTCATGCCGAGGTACAGCATCGGCGGGTGGATCATCATCCAGTAGTTCTGCAGCAGCGGATTGAGGCCTTCGCCTTCGACCGGCGCGCCAGCGACCACGGTGGAGAACGGGTTGGCGCTCCACAGCATGAGCACGCCGAAGAACATCACGATCACCATCAAGGTGGCGAGGATGTACGGCTGCAGCTCGGGCAGGCGGTTCCGCAGCGAGTACGCGCAGATCGCCGAGTACGCGCCGACCAGGAAGCACCACCACAGGATCGAGCCGTCCTGGCCGCCCCAGAGCGAGGCGATCAGGTAGAACCACTCCATCGAGCGGTCGCTGTAGCGGAGCACGTAGCGGATGCGAAAGTCGTGCGACTGGAACGCGTACGCCAGCGTACACACGGCCAGGCCGATCAGCGCGACCGTGCCGTAGACGCCCGAGCGCACCGCCGGCAGCAGGTGCAGCCGCCCGCGCCCGGCGACCAGCGCGACCGAGAACGTGTACGCCGCGCTCACCAGGATGGCGCACAGGACGATGTTGCCGAACAGAGGAAGGTCGAGCGCCGCCATCCGTTCCTCAATCCCGAGGGGGGCCTGAATGTTCCGGCGCGGAACGACAAATCCGCCCGCGCCGTGTCGGTGTAGGTGACAAACGGCGCCAGGGCAAGGCCCTTGATCCCCCGCCACAGAGCAGCACCCCGCACAACTCAGCACTTCCTATCCCGCAGCACCCGCGAGCGAAGCGAGCCCGGCGCGAAGCGCCGAAGGGGGGCGCACTCGTAGCGCGCGCTGCAAGCGCGCGTGAAGAGGCGAGCGTCTCGGGCGCCGCGAGCGCCCGAGACCGACGGGGGGCTTTGCCCCCCGCTTTCTTAAGCACAACGGACAGGAAACCCGCCCAAACAGCACCCCTTCCAGGTCAGCAACACCGCGCGCGCTCCCGCCCAAACAGCACCCCGTACAGATCAGCAACACCGCGCTCCCGCCAAACAGCACCCGTTCAGATCAGCAGGGACCGCGGTCTCCGCTGATCTGAACTGGCGCGCGCTACGCCTTAAGCGCCAACGGGGGCCGAAGCCCCCGCTGGTTGGGTATGCGCCTGAGCTCTTAGTTGCCCTCTTCGAACTCCGCGTCGATCACGTCGTCCTGCTTGCCGCCCTTCGGGGCCGGACCACCGCCGTTGCCGCCCGGTGTCGCGCCGCCACCAGCGCCTGGAGCACCCGGAGCACCGGGCTGGCCGCCCGCCTCGGCGTAGGCCGTGGTCGCAATCTCGCCCATCAGCTGCTCGAGCTTCTGGGTGCCGCTCGCGATCGCGTCGCTGTCCTGCTTGTCGATCGCGGCGCGCAGGTCGATGATCGCCTGGCGCGCGGTGGCCGACTTGTCGGCGGGGATCTTGTCCTTGGCGTCGTCGAGCGCCTTCTCCACCTGGTAGCAGAGCTGGTCGGCGCGGTTGCGCGCTTCGATCTGGTCGCGGCGCTGCTTGTCCTCCGTCTCGTGCTGCTTGCCCTCGTCCACCATGCGGCCGATCTCGGTGTCCGAGAGACCGCCGTGAGAGGTGATGGTGATCTTCTGATCCTTGCTGGTCGCCTCGTCGCGCGCGGTGACCGAGAGGATGCCGTTCGCGTCGATATCGAAGGTCACCTTGATCTTCGGCACTCCGCGCGGCGCGGGCATGATGCCTTCCAGATGGAAGCG
>Ga0190265_10002828_pt1 | contig 11725 bp, 13 predicted proteins | sample Popmic124T_FD_133135 | JGI IMG/M metagenome (GOLD analysis project Ga0190265, IMG submission 133135) | Populus adjacent soil microbial communities from riparian zone of Indian Creek, Utah, USA - 124 T | ecosystem: Environmental > Terrestrial > Soil > Riparian zone | place: USA: Utah | collected...
AGGCCCTGCGGGATGTCGCCGCGGCGTTTTCTGCCACCGCCACCGCCGACTGGAGGTCTCTTGAAAATAGCCATCTCGTCAGGCTCGGGCCGCGGTTGCCGCGTAAACTGAAATGGCGCCGGCCTCCTTGAGGACACGGGCGCATTCGCTCAGCGTCGAACCGGTCGTTAATACATCGTCGATCAAAAGCACGTGCAACTGTCGCACGTTCATGTTTTTTCGTAAACGAAACGCATCGCGCAAATTTTCCATCCGTTCGGCGCGATCATAGGCGGTCTGCGTTCTCGTGTAACGGATCCGCTCGAGGACCGGGCGAAGGGGCAGGGCGACCTGGCGAGCGAGCAGCTCCGCCAGGAGGGTGGCCTGATTGAAACCGCGCTCCCGTTCCCGCGCCGGATGCAGCGGGACTGGAACGATCAGGTCGAAGCGCCGGTGGCGCAGCCGCGGATCGCGCAGGGTCTCGCCGAGCCACTCGGCCAGCGGGTGACGGAGATGCCGTTGGCGGCCGTACTTGAATGCGTGCACGAGTTTGCGAACCGGGCCGCGGCTGCGGTAGGCCGCGACGGCCGAATCGAAATGCAAGATGCGATGCTCGCAATTCGCGCAACTAAACGTTTGTGTGATTGCTCCGAAAAATGGCTCGGAGCATTTCGCGCAGAAAGGGGAGGCGATCCGCGGCGCTCGGCCGCGGCAACTCTCGCAGAGGTAGTCGGACGGCTCGACGTTTCCCGAGCAGACGGCACAGGCCGCCGGGTAGAAGAGCGAGCTCAGCGCCGGAAGCGGATTAATCTTTGCGAGAAGAGGCATACTTGAGCCAGGCCATTAACAGGAGCCAACTGACGAGACACGCTACCAACGGCACGAGCCCGATCAGCAAACTTTTCCCAATCCATGGCAACGCGACCATTTCGCGCCGCGCGATTTTGCCGAAGGCGCCGCTCGCCAGGATCCAGCCGGCATGCAGACCGATCGGTAGCCAGAGCGATGCGGTGCCGATTCGGGCGTGCGCCAAAACCAGGCCGATCATAAACAGCGTGCTGAAACCGGCGAGTACCAGCATCGGTTCGCCGAATTGGTCGAAGGAATGGGCGAGGGAAACGAACCCGGAATTCCACTGGACTGTGGTTGTCGTTTGATCGGGCGCCTTGAGAAAATGGATGATGGAAAAAATCGCCGCACTCAGCACGATGGCGAGCGGCGCGCGCAGGCCCCGAAGGAGGATGCCGAGAAATAATCCGCGGAAGAAGGCTTCTTCGATCAGCGGGACGACCAGGGTTGTCATCCAAACCTGCCCGAGCGCCGACCAGTTGATTGCGTCGCGCATCGAATAGATGCCGCGCTGGACCAGAACGATCTCGCACCAAATAACCGGCAGCGCGGAAATCAGAAAGCCAAGGCCGAGATCGCGGAGCCAATGCGCATTGCGCGCGAGGCCGAGATCGCGGACGTTCTTGATGCGAAGCCAGCGGAGAAAAGGCCAGAGAAACAAGAGGGCGCCCAGCATGAGCGCGCGGTGGAAGAAGGACTCGAAGTCGAAGGTGGCGAGCCCAGGAAAGATTCCCTTCGTGGCAAGCCCTTGCGCGGCCCAAAACAGGAAGGGCGCCGTCATGGTTCCGACAAGAATCGTGGCGGCGAAAAACCCGAGCAATCTGGCTGCGTCCTTCACGAGGCTAATGTAAGATTCCCGCCGGATGCGGAGTCAACACATATGGAAGGAGAAGGACGCGGAGGGCCGAAAGCGTGAAGTTCGGGTGACCAAGTTCGGAGGCGTCTGGCGGTTCCAGGCGAAATACGCCGACGAATCCGAGTGGACCTACTATGAACGTCCGCTGCACGATGATCTGCGAGCGTTGAAAGACGTTGTCTTTCGGAAATATCAACGGCGAAGAGCTTCGGCTGAAGACGTTGCTTCGATCGAAAAACTGCTTCACCACTATGCGCATGAATGATTGGAACACGGGCTACTTTGTCGCGGCGCCGGCATAATGACGAAACCAAAACGGTCGCGTTTGGATGTCTTCCTCGTGGAGCAGGGGCTTTGCGCAAGTCGCGAACAGGCGCAACGCGCGGTCATGGCCGGCGAAGTAAAAATCGGAGATGCGATCGTCGGCAAGTCCTCCGTCATGGTCGAACCGGGAGCGGCCGTGTCGCTCCAGGCGCGTTCGCCGTACGTCGGCCGGGGTGGCACGAAACTCGAGGGCGCGCTCGATCACTTCGCGATCTCGGCTCGAGGGGTGACTGCGCTCGATATCGGAGCGTCTACGGGCGGGTTTACCGACTGTCTGCTGCAACGGGGCGCCATGAAAGTATACGCGATCGACGTCGGTCACGGGCAGCTGGCCTGGAAAATTCGGAACGACCCGCGCGTGGTCGTGCGCGAGAAATTGAACGCACGGTACCTCCGCCGTGAAGACGTTCCGGAGAAAATCGACCTGTGTGTGATCGACGTTTCCTTCATCTCGCTGACTTTGATCTTGCCGAATGCCTTCGACTTGGTAACTCCCAACGGTGTGATCCTGGCGTTGATCAAGCCGCAGTTTGAGTTACAAGCGGCAGAGGTTGCCCACGGCGGGATCGTTCGCGATCCCGCCCTGCACGACAAGGCGCGGAATAAGATTCGCGACTTCGTTGCTAACGCCGGTCATATTGTAACGGGTCTCGTTCCCTCCGGCATTACCGGCGCGGACGGGAACCAGGAATTTTTTATATGCGTCCGCAGAAAATCGGGCTGATTGCGCACACGGCCAAGCCGGGCGTGGCGGAATTGACTCGCGCGCTCTGCCAGGAGTTCGAGCGGTTCAAGCTTCCGGTCCTGCTCGAGGCGAAAACTGCCGCCCTCGCGGGGATGAGTTCGGACTGGACCGTCACTGATCTTGGCCGGCAGGCCGATCTGTTGGTCGTGCTCGGCGGCGATGGGACGATTCTTCATGTCGTGGAACAGCTCACTGAGGTGATCAAGCCGGTCTTCGGGATCAATGTCGGTTCGCTGGGCTTTCTCACCTGCGCGAATTCGTCGACTTTCTCGGAAGCGGTGGAATGCATTGCAGCCGGCAAGATGGTTTTGAGCAACCGGACTTTGCTGGAAGTGACGGTAACAGCCGGAGGCAAGGACCCCACCGTGATGACTGGACTGAACGATGTGGTCCTGAGCCGCGGCGAAATCTCGCGACTGATCCGCCTGAAAACGCGTGTGAACGGCGAAGCGCTCACCGAATTCAATGCCGATGGATTGATCGTGGCGACCCCGACAGGATCGACCGCCTATTCGCTCTCGGCCGGAGGGCCGATCCTGGCGCCGGAATCGGGCGCGTTCGTGATCACGCCGATTTGTCCGCACGTTCTGACCAACCGGTCGATCATTGTGGGCGAGAGCGCGACCATCGAGATAGAAGTCAGCGAGCGCGAATATCCTGTTTTCCTCACCGTGGACGGGCGGGAGCCGTTGCACATCGAAGCGGGAGCGATCGTCGCGGTCAGGAAATCTCAACGCGTGTTGCCGCTGGCCTCGCTCCCCGGCGTGTCTTTCTTCGGGGTGGTTCGCCAGAAGCTGAAGTGGAGCGGAAGCAATATTTGAGGGGAACCCTGTCCTTGCAGCGGATCGGCCGACTTGAACCTTTTCGCCGCGTCTCCGAGCTAACGAGGGACTGAGAGAGGGGCACTCTAAGCAACCAAGCCAGGGAATTTCCGGCACCCGCCCCGCCAGGGAGATGCTTGGTTACGGCAGGTTATAGACCTCGACCAAAGCAGTGCCAGTCGTGCCATCGGCGTTGAAGACAATGGCGGTATAGGCGCCGCCACGGAGGGTCAGTTGGAGGCCCGATTCTCGAGCGTTAGTCGGCAGGAATGGAGGTAGGACGCGTTGCTCGAGAGTAGCGTCCTGCCAATTGTTGTTGGAGGCCACGAGGGTGCCGCTCGAGTCGCGCACGTCGAGGGCCGGATCCGCCAAGGGATCGGTGATTCCCGCAGTCGAAAGGGACGGGCCCAGCGCTCGGATCATGACCCTGGTGCCGATCGGCCCGTTTCCGCCAACGACGAATCCGGCAATGAGGAGGCGGTCGCCACCCTGCACAAAGCCGCGAGTGCTGATATTTAGAAGCTGATGAATCGCGGGCTCGATCGCGACAAATTGCGGCGTGTTGAAGTTGCTGCTGAAAACGGTGCTTTGGACTCCGGCGGGACTGTATCGGAAAGTCGAGCCGTTGCCATTATCCGCCACGATCAGATCCCCTGAGGCTTCAAAGGCCAGCCCGTAAGGCCGACTTAGCCCGGTGGTGAAGGAGGTCTTGGTTCCATCCGGGGCGAATTTGAAAATGGCGCCGGTCCCGGAATCGGCCTCAAAGAGAGTGCCCGCGCTGTCAAAAGCCAGACCCGCAGGAAAGCTCAAGCCGGAAGCGAACGTCGTTTTCGTCCCCGCGGGCGTGACTCGGAAGATGGCGCCGCCCTCAAAGTTCGACACAAAGAGATCGCCATTGTTGGCAAAAGCCAGGCCAGCGGGGCTGCCAAGCCCTGTCGCGCAAGTGGTTCTGACTCCATCCTGGGAGTACCGGATGATGTTACCGCTGCCGGACTCTCCCACGAACAGATTGCCCACGGCGTCAAACGTAATTCCTACCGGGGAGTTAAGACCTGATGCGTAGGTAACGCCGGCGCTGTCTGGCGTGTTAAAGCGGACAACCGTTCCGCGGCCCGCCTCGGTCACATAAAGACGTCCCTTGCCATCGAAAACGAGGCCCTTCGGATTGGATAGGCCCTGGGCAAAGGTGATCGGCGTTCCGGCGAACCTGAGGATCACGTTATCGTTGGTTTCATAGATATCGCCGATGGCGGCGCGAGCGGCGCTGGCAAGAAGGGATCCTGCCGCAAGGGCAACAGCGGTCAACAACAGGCGAAGGCGGTGTGTTTTTCTCATAATGGGCAGGTTTTCGGAAGGTGTGCTCAATGTCTCAAGCAATCCGTCTCCGTCAACGTTGACCTTACGGTTTCTGCAAAAATACCATTAGGGAGTGCTCAGGATGGTGTCATGTTGCAGCACACGGTCCTCCTTTCCCGTATTATGTATTCACGCATTCCGCCCGATGAACAGGTGGTGCAGGCGTGGTTTCGTGATTATTCGATCGGGCTCGCGTCTGTCGGTATCAAGCTTGGCCTCAGCCCAACGCAGCAACGCGAGTTGGTCCGCCGTCTCCTCGCGGTCTGCCAGGGTTTCGGCACTGTCGTTCCCAACATGGGACGCCTCCGATCCGGCGCCATTGTCGAGCGGTCCACGGATCCGATTAGAAGCCGATGGCTGGCGGATCACATATCGGTCCAGCGTGAAACGTGATAGGTAGTGGCTTGGTAACCGCTACTTATCGAATTGTGGGATTAAGATTGCTGCGGAAGATCGTGGAGCGTATCTCTAAGCACATGCACCCAGAAATCGCGCCGGAGGAATGTCGGGCGTCATTCGGTTTTCGCTGGTTAGGCGCTCGCCGCCATTCCTCGCAAGGCGCGAAACGGCGGGTCGCGTTTCTCCTGCTTTTTCTCGGCGCGGGGCTAATGCCGATGCAGCTTCGCGCGGGTCCTCCTGGTGTTTTTGAAGAGACCGGGAGCCTTGTTGGCCCAAGCTGGGGTGACTGGGCGACGTTGTTGCCGAGTGGCAAGGTGCTTTTCGGATCGCAGCTCTACGATCCAGCGAGCGGAACCTGGAGCGGGAACGGCGGCAGCCTCACTTTTTTCCCGGAGACCCTGCTGCCCAACGGCAAGGTGCTCACCGAAGGCGGCCTACAGTTTACTGGCCACGTGACGGAAGCTCGCCCCTATGCGGCCCTCTACAATCCCGTGAGCGGGATTTGGACGTCGACCGCCAATATGACGACCGCGCGCTATGCCCATGCGGCGACGTTGCTGCCCAACGGTTTAGCACTCGTTACCGGCGGCGTCGATATCTTTGTTCTTCCGGACGCGGAGGTGTTCGATCCGGCCAGCGAGACGTGGATCCCGAACGGTCGCCTGATAAAGTCACGTGCTCATCATTCGGCAACGCTCCTGCCCAACGGGAAGGTGCTCATTGCGGGCGGTGACACCGGCTACGGGTGTACGGCTTTTGCCAACTCGGAATTGTACGATCCGGCGAGCGGGGCTTCGACGGCCACCGGTAGCCTTAACATCCCGCGCTATGGTCACAGCGCAATATTACTGCCCGACGGCAGGGTCCTCGTTGTCGGCGGCCTGGACCGTTGCAACTACACCAATCCTCTCGCCAGCGCGGAACTGTACGATCCAGCGAGCGGGATCTGGACGGCCACGGGCAGCCTGAGCATCGCGCGCCGGCGGAGTACGGCGACGTTGTTGCCCAACGGGAAGGTGCTCGTGGCAGGCGGTGATGACGGCACCACAGTACTCTCGAGCGCGGAACTCTACGATCCAGCGAGCGGGATCTGGACATCGACGGGAAGCCTCGTTACTGCGCGCAGACATCACATCGCGGCGTTGCTGCCCAACGGCAAGGTGCTCATTGCGGGCGGTTATGACGGGAGCAATAATATTCTTTCGAGCTCGGAACTTTACGTCGGGCCATCAGCACCGACGGCCTTGCTCAACATTGCCACGCGTATGCGCGTCCTGACCGGCGACCGGGTCCTCATCGGTGGCTTTATCATTACCGGGCCCGAACAAAAGAGGGTTCTTATTCGTGGAGTAGGTCCTTCGCTCAATGGGGTCGGCGGTACTTTGTCTGACCCGACTTTGGAACTACATCAAGGCGCCGCGACCCTGGCGATGAACGACAACTGGAAAACGCGGACTAGCGGAACCAGTCAGCAGGCAGATATCGAGGCCACAACCATTGCGCCGGCCAACGATTTGGAACCGGCCATCCTGGTGACCCTTAGTCCGGGGGCCTACACCGCGATCCTGGGGGGTAAGAATGGAGGAACAGGCGTGGGCTTGGTGGAAGTTTACGATCTGGGACAGGGGGCGAACTCTAAGCTAGCGAACATCAGCACGCGTGGCTTTGTGGATATTGGCGATAACGTGATGATCGGGGGACTGATTGTCGGCGGCGGCACCGGAGACGGGTTAGCCAGAGTGGTTGTGCGCGCCCTTGGACCATCGGTTCCCGTAACAGGCGCCTTGGAAAATCCCACGCTGGACCTGCATGACGGCAGCGGAACACTCGTATCATCCAACGACAACTGGAAGACGCGCCCTGACGGCACCAGCCAGCAAGCAGAAATTGAAGCAACCGGTATTCAACCCACGAACGATCTGGAATCGGCGCTGGTGCGAACGCTCCCGGCCGGCAGCTATACCGCAATCGTGCGCGGCATGAATAGCACCACCGGCGTAGGCTTGGTCGAGACCTACAACTTGCCGTAGTTAGGAATCGTCGCCCGCGACGATTCCTGTGGCGCTCGTTAGCGTCTTATCCTGGCAAAGACAAAATAAAGGAGGGTGAAAACGAGTATGTACATGAGCGACCAAAATAGTATCAAGATTGTTTGTCCCGGCCCGTTGGCATGGAGGGAACCTCGAGGATACTCTCCCTGGGGGTTGTAGTCCGTGATGTAGTCCTCCGCCAGGACCTTCTCAGCGATGTCGAGGACCGCATGTGACACGCGAACGGAGGGCCCGCGCGTGGGTGGAATGAGAGCAAACGAGGCGAGGTGAATGCTAAAGGCGATAAACGCCATTGCGAAAATTCGAAGAATGGGTTTCATCGTGTAACAAGGGCGATTAGATCTTTCTTCGTCTTATCGGCGGCTTCAATTGTAAACTTCACCGTCGTGGCCTCGTTAGATGCTTGGATCTGCAGCACAGAGAGTTTTCGCCTCAGAAACGGAAATCTCCTCTAGCGCCACCCGATCCTGATATACGGCCACGATCGCTGAGGATCGTAGCGGACTCCTGCGGGACAACGGTGCGCGACTGAAAAATACAATGAACCCATCCGGATGCGGATTGGTGGACTGAAGGGGCGGCGCATAAACAGCAGTGCCGATCGCAAGCTGAGAGCCAGAGGCAGGTTGCTTCCAAATCTCCTCGATGACGATACGGGAGCGACCGACCGACGTGTCGAGAGTGCCGTAACCGATCGCCGCAGAGCGACGAGCCTGTGACCTGAGATTGATCGGCGAGAAATCGTGAACAGCTATCCACACGAGCCCCACGACGAGAGCTGGTCCCATGCAGAGCAGCAGCAACTTCACTCGGCGGCGCGCAGAACCTGGCATTTCACGGAAGTATGGCGCGCAACCGATGCGACCGCCAGCTCCCAGCCGTCTGTAAGCCTGAGATTCTTGGAACTCCTCTTTTCGCCATGCAGAAATTGATTGTCGCCGCGCTTATCTTTGCTGCCGTCATTCTCATTGTGCGGGTGATTGTCAGCCGCCGCTGAATGCCTCCAGGCTTCCTTCGAGCCCTCCGGTTCATGTTTCATAGCTCCGCTGCGGTTGTAGGGTCTTTATGATTCCTAGGCCGAACCGGCAGCAGCCCCTTCGCATGCGGCGAGGCGATGACGCGCCGCGACCCACGAATCTACGTAGTTCCCACGCAGAATCGGCCTTATTACCACGCATACCTGCGGCGGAAGGGGCACTAGGTTGAATAATGCTAAGGGGCTCAAGACGTGCTGCTTTACGGCTGAAAACGAGATGAAAAAGCAGCAAGAACTCACGGACGGGCGCCATCTCACCCTGAATCAACGAGAAGAGATCTCGGCTGGCTTGCAGGACTCGACAACAGGACCGGTCTCAATCACTGCACCTGCGTCCGATGACGAAGCGGTCGGTTACCAGGGTGAGATCGCGAGCGTGCTCGAGGATATGGGATGTGAGGTGGAAATCGATAACGCAAAGACAAAGGCGTCGGCGGAGGAGATACCGGCAGGCGTTGAGATGGTAATCAAGGAGGAGACAGTTCGGCCAGTTCATGCCTCGCGAATCGTCCGCGCCTTTAGGCGGGCCGGAGTGGTGATCGCAACCAGAATAAACGCGCGGAGGCGGAAGAACGACACCCTTTACATCACGATTGGCGCGAATGATTCGCCGGCTCTTGTTCCGCCGACCAATCCAGCGGCGAGTCCATGGCAATGGAAGTCCCTGGCAGCGCTGTTTACGAAGCCGAAATAAGTTCGCTTGGGATCCAGAGGGTGGCTGCTTTCTTCCAGTTTCTCTGGCGGACGCGGGCCAAAAAGATCGCTACTCCATATGACATAGATCAATCGTGATTGTGTCGCGACGGATTCTGTTACAAGATTTTGCTTTGATACCGTCCGACGAAAGTCGGGAAACTGGCTTGGCCGCTTCGCGCCCCGTGAAACGTAGCGGACTTTCAGCAACTCATCCCCAAAGCCCAATTATGAAATTACCAAGAATAACTGCTCTGTGTCTGGCCCTTATGTCAGGCGCTCTCCACGCCGAAAAGGTTGAACATGTAAAACTAGACCTCGTCTGGGACATGAACCCAACGGCGGGAGTCTATACCAACAAAAACACCGGAGTTTCGTTCACCCAGAACATTGCCGGATTCAAGGGCCATAACGCCTATCCACTGGCGAAGGATGGAATCGCCAATTTCGAATATCGAGGACAAAATGGAATGCTCAATATCCATCTGGCTCACCGTGCCGCCGTCAACCTTCCAAAGCAGGCAAATTATTCCACGCCGTTCTTCAAAAACTGCTACTCAAGAACGTCGGAAAGGTTGGGTCTGAGACTTCATCCGGACTCGTCTACCAGGCAAACGGCAAACGGGGAAAAGGACACAAGATCAGTCTTTATCTAGTTTCGTCTCCCAAGTTCGACGGCAAGTCGGTCTATGACGAGTTCGGCGTCGTTCAGATCGGTGAATTTCTGCTGTATTATCGGGCGACTTTCTTGAGCAAAGATGGCCTCGCTGATCTTGCCAGATTCCTCCGAGCGATTGGAATCACACCCGCTTAGAATCTCCGACACCAACCGGCACCAGCACCGGTTGAGTGGTGTTGGTGCCGATTGGTGATCTAGAAATTATAGATGGCGTTTAACCTGTCACCCGCTTGGGAAAGCTGATACCTTCGAACAAATGAAGGTTGAAGTGCAGGTCGCGATTCCGCGAGGCAGCCAAGGACTGAAAGAGTACCTGACCAAAATATTGAGCACAGGATGGCAGCACTGTGAAATCGTGATCAACGAGGCTGACGTTGAACGGGCGAAAGTCCAGAGTGTCACCGGATTGGGCAACGAAGGCAACGAAGGTGTTGTTATATGGGAAGGCGTCCAACACGAAATTGGCCGTGCAGAACGCGAATGGCGCGCCGGTAACAGCACCGACGTAAACGAAACAGCATCCCGGCTGGTCAAGGAGGCCACGGACTCCGAGCTGGTGGACGGCGAGGATTTGATTGAATCCGAGGACCTAAAGCGCCAGTTTCGCGAAGCCAAGAAACGGCTCGCTGAGCCCGGCTCCCCCTAAGGATTAGGCGGGATTTGAGTCAACAAGAAAACTTCTCCTTCAAAGCGAATTTTTGCTTGGAAAATAGGACGGATGGGATAAATGTGCATTTATGCCCCATTCAGACGATGAGTTGGAGGTCCTGGCCGGATCTCTAAGGGTCGAGAAAGCTCGCTTGCTGACGGCTCTGGCCGCTGTCGAGGGGAAATTGGACCTTCTTCATGATCTAATTGGGGGACACGGTGCCGGATCGAATGGCTCATTGGGAAATCACTCAGCGGAGCGGTCGTTGCAGCCGCATCTGGATATGCACCCGGACATAACCCTACTAGAAGCGTGCAGAGAGGCTTTGCTGAAACAAACGCGGCCTTTTACAAAAAAGGATATCGTCGAACAGATTCAGCGGTCTCATCCGACTCTTCCGTTTAACCCGCTATCGATCGAGACCCCTTTTTATTCTCTCGTTCACGAGGGACTGATCACGACGCATCGCAAGAAACGTGGTCGAGCGCCAGCAATTTACCGGAGGACAGATATGCCATGAAATTAAACCGATAGCGCAAGGTGGTATCAGCCCGGCCATAACCTAGCGCGGTATAAAAGGCACCGGGCCGAGTGGAAGTCTTGGAAGGCTTCAAACCACTCGGCCCGGAAGGGCAAACGGGCCTCTCTGGCGAGCACGCGCGTCTTCAAAACATTGCGTGGAGGGTTCGATCCCCTCTAGGTCCACTTACTGTATTACGGAATATCACGTCCCGTAGATTTAATCAAGCAGTTTCTGGCCCACTCCCGAACGCCCTGGCCGGACTGCTTGGCGGCGCGGGTCATTGCTGCCAATTCATCCTGCGAAAATCGCAGAGAAAAGACTTCCTTAGTCTTGTTCTTCGGCAGCGGCGGCCTCCCCAGTCTTTTAATTTTCTTTTTCGTAATACAAAAATGTTGTTGACGACATATTAGTTTTCGTAATACATTTAATCAAGAAGAAAATTCGTATGGCAAACAAAAGACTCTCCAAGGAAAAACGCGTTTTAGTTTTGGCGGCGCTCTGCGAAGGGATGCCGGTCAACGCAGCCGCGAGAATGTTTCATGTCGGCAAGCACGCTGTTCTCCGTGTGATTCGCGAGACTGGCGAAGCGTTCGCTAATTACATGGATCAAAACTTTCGCGACCTTCCATGCGAACGCATCGAGCTTGACGAACAGTGGCAATATGCCGGCTGTCACGCTGGCCGGATGATGAACAGGAAAGAACCAGGGCGGGGGGACTATTGGCTTTGGGCCAGCGTTGACGCGGACACGAAACTGGTTTTCTC
>Ga0190265_10002829_pt1 | contig 11724 bp, 12 predicted proteins | sample Popmic124T_FD_133135 | JGI IMG/M metagenome (GOLD analysis project Ga0190265, IMG submission 133135) | Populus adjacent soil microbial communities from riparian zone of Indian Creek, Utah, USA - 124 T | ecosystem: Environmental > Terrestrial > Soil > Riparian zone | place: USA: Utah | collected...
CCCTCGTCGGTCAGCAGGTCCTGCACGGAGTCCGACGTCGTCGCGACCGTTTCCTGCCGACCGTCGACGACGAGGTTCACGTGCTTGCGGATGGACAGGTTCACGACCCCGCTGGCCATCACGATGCCGACCACGACGGTGGCGCCCATGATCGCTCGGTGGACCCGCAGACGGCGGACCCTCGTGGCGCGGATCGGCAACCTTCCTCCTCGTTCCTGAGGAAGGCCTCGTGGGGAAGCGGCGTCGCCGGACCGAAGCCTTCAAGCACGGAAGGGCACGGTAACAAACCCTCAACCCTCACTGCAATCTTGAGAGCGAACGTATGTTCGACCTCTATCGGAGACCCGGGAACGCCGCACGCGAGTTCTCGGCGGTGGCGACGGCGAGCTTTTCCACATCGTCCCCCCGAACTCGCGCCAGCTCGGCGAGCGTGATCATCACGTTGGCAGGGTGATTCTCGGAGCCGCGCATCTTCTGCGGAGCGAGGAACGGGGCGTCGGTCTCGACCAACAGTCGATCGATCGGTACCGCGACGGCCGACTGCCGCAGATGCTCGTTCTTCGGATAGGTCACATTGCCGGCGAAGCTCGTGTAGTACCCGCGCGACACACACTCGCGAGCGATGTCGGCATCCCCCGAGAAGCAGTGGATCACGACGTGCTCGGCCGAACCCTCGTCCAGGACTCGAAGCACGTCGGGCCACGCGTCTCGAACGTGAACGACCATCGGCTTCCCGCTCTCGTTCGACCACGCGATGTGGGTCCTCAGCGTGCGGATCTGGTCCGCGACCGGCGAGTGCATGCGGAAGTAGTCGAGCCCGCACTCCCCCACGCCGACCACGCGCGGATCGTCCAGCATCTCCTCGATGCGAGCCGCGGCGACCGAGTCGAACTCGGAGGCATCGTGGGGGTGCATGCCCGCGGTCGCGAACACGCCCTCCAGTGAGTCCGCCAGCTCGGCCGACTTCCCGCTCGTTTCGACGTCCACACCGACGCAGATCAGGCGATCCACGCCGGCGGCCCTCGCGGTCTCGACCGCACCTGCAGGTTCCATGTCGAGCCGGAACAGGTGGCAGTGGGTGTCGACAACTCCGGTGTCAGCCGGGAGTTGAAGGTTCTGGTCGGTCACGACGGCCGACACTACACGGGTCTCCACATACGGTCGATGGGGGGAGCTTCACGTGAAACATGATCCCGGGAAGCCTCACCCCGAACTGCAGGGGGGTGGAAAACTTCGTCGGTGAGTCGTTCCCCTCAGGCGGCGTCGAGCCGGGGGAACAGCGCGTCGCCCTTGGCCGTGATCGTGCCCACCGTGAGCCCTCCCCACGCCCCCGCCTCGGGAAGGCGCTGATCCTCGAGCGGCTCGCCCTGCCCGAGCTGCGCCCAGAGCCGCGACGCCGCGCTCGGCATGATCGGGGCGATGGCGACGGTGAGCACCCGGAGGGTCTCGGCGGCGGCGTAGAGCACGCTCGCGAGCTCGTCTCGGTTCGCGTCGTCCTTCGCGAGCTTCCAGGGCTCCTTCTCGACGAGGTAGTGATTCGCTCGGGCGACGATGTCCCAGACCGCGGTGAGAGCGGGCTGGAGCTGCACGCCGAGCATGTGCTCGTCGTACCGGCGGAGCGCGTCACCGACCACCGCCGGAAGGTCGCTCTCGGCACCCGGCACGACCGGCTCCGGCACGGTGCCGCCGAAGTAGCTGCCGAGCATCGCGAGCACCCGGCTCGCGAGGTTGCCGAGCCCGTTCGCGAGGTCGGCGTTGTGGCGCTCGGTCATCGACTCCCACGAGTAGTTGCCGTCCTGTCCGAAGGGGATCTCGCGCATGAAGTAGTAGCGATAGGAGTCCACGCCGAAGTGGTCCAGTAGCTCGAACGGGTGGACGCCGGTCCCCTTGCTCTTGGACATCTTCTCGCCGCCCACGTTGACGAATCCGTGCCCGAAGACCGTCTTCGGTTCGGGAAGGTCGGCCGCCATCAGGAGGGCCGGCCAGATCACCGCGTGGAACCGGATGATGTCCTTCCCGATGATGTGGAGGTCGGCCGGCCAGATCCGGTCGAACATCTCGGGGTCGGTCCCGAAGCCGATCGCGGTCGCGTAGTTCAGGAGGGCGTCGACCCACACGTACACGACGTGCTTCGGGTCCCACGGAAGCGGGATGCCCCAATCGGTCCCGGATCGCGAGATCGAGAGGTCCTGGAGGCCGCCCCTGACGAAGGACACGACCTCGTTGCGACGGAAATCGGGCAGCACCGACTCGGGGCGCTCCTCATAGAGCGCGAGGAGGCGCTCCTGGTACTTCGAGAGCGGGAAGAAGTAGTTCTCCTCCTTCAGGACCTCCACGGGGATCCCGTGGATCGGGCACATCGTCCCGTCGACGAGCTCCTTCTCCTGCTTGAACTCCTCGCACGATGGACAGTACGGACCCTCGTACGTGCCGAGGTAGATCTCGCCGCGGTCGTGGAGCCGTTGCACGAACGCCTGCACGCGTTCCTCGTGTCGCGGCTCCGACGTGCGGATGAAGTCGTCGTTCGAGATCCCGAGGCGCCGCCAGACCTCCTGCCACTTCGGCACCATCCGGTCGACCCACTCGGTCGGCGTGATGCCGGCCTCCGCCGACGATCGCGCGACGTTCAGGCTGTGCTCGTCGGTCCCCGTGAGGAAGTGCACATGGTCGCCCCGGAGCCGGTGGTACCTCGCGATGAAGTCGCAGGCGATGATCTCGTACGCGGTGCCGACGTGGGGCTCGGCGTTGACGTACGGGATCGCGGACGTCACATAGAAGGTGTCCCGGCCCATGGTCGGGACATGATACGGGCTGGCACAACTAGTCTGAGCCGGACTAGTTCGAGGCCTCGTCGAGCAGGGCGCGATAGAGCTCGTTCGCGCTCACCCCGTGACGGTCGGCGACGGCATGAGCGGCATCCCGCTTGCGCATGCCGCCGGCCACGAGCTCGCGAGCCTCATCGGCGCACGCCGACATGTCGGGCGCGGGACGGACGCGCTCGCCCTCCAGCACGACGACGACCTCCCCCTTGACCTCCGACCCGCCGAGGCGAGACAAGACCTGGCTGACCCGACCCCGCACGATCTGCTCGTGCAGCTTCGTGAGCTCACGCACCACGGCCACCTCGCGATCACCGATCGCGACGAGCACGTCGCGCAGCAACATCTGCACGCGGAGCGGCGACTCGAACAGCACGATGGTGCGAGGCTCGTGGCGGAGGAACTCGAGCCGGCGCATGCGCTCTCCGGGCTTCTTCGGCAGGAACCCCTCGAACACGAACCGGTCCGTCGGAAGGCCGGACACGACGAGTGCGGCGATCACGGCGGAAGGTCCGGGCACGACCTGCACCTCGACCCCCGCCTCGATGCACGCTCTGACGAGCCGGAACCCAGGGTCGGAGACGGCCGGGGTACCCCCGTCGGTCACGACCGCGACGTCGTCGCCGTCCTCCAGTCGGCCGAGCAGCTCGTCGACGCGCTCCCGCTCGTTGCCTTCGAAGTACGAGACGAGCTTCACCTTGATCTTCAGGCCCGCGAGCAGCCTGCCGGTCCGTCGCGTGTCCTCGCAGGCGATCACGTCGACCTGGCCCAGCACCTCGCGCGCCCGCGTGGAGAGATCGCCGAGGTTGCCGATCGGGGTAGCCACGAGCCACAGCGTTCCGCCCATGCTTCCAGGGTGACACGAAGTGCCGCGGCCGCCTACGGGCGGAAGTTCGGACGATGAGGCAGCCACGGCGGAGAGACTCACGGACTACTTCGGCACCCCCGGTGGAGGAAGCTCGGCATGCGGCGGGGGTCACGGGGCGTGCCCGCCGGGTTCGAATCCTCGTGCTTGGGAGCAGGACCGCCGCCGGTAGGCTGAGCCGATGCCGGCGCTGCTGCGACCTCTGAACCGACCGGTGGTGGCCGTGCTCGCGGTGGCCGCGATCGCCGGCGTGATCCGTTTCGCATCGGTCGACGATCCGCGCGAGCTCGTGTTCGACGAGCTGTATTACGCCAAGGCCGGATGCGTGCAGGTCACCGACGCCACCGACGAGGAGTGCCGAGTCGAGTCCGACGACGAACGATTCTGGGTCGAGAACGAGTGGGACATGGGCTCGTGGGTGCACCCGCCGCTCGGCAAGCTCACCATCGGGCTCGGTATCGAGGCGTTCAGCATGAGCTCGTTCGGATGGCGGTTCACATCGGTGCTCGCGGGGATCGGCGTGGCGGTCGTCACGGCGCTCATGGCCCAGCTCCTGTTCGCCCGGCCGGTGTGGACGTTCGCCTCCGGCCTGCTGGTTGCGGTCGACGGGCTGAACGTCGTGCTGTCACGCGTCGCGCTGCTCGACATCCACCTCGCCTTCTGGGTCTCGCTCGGGTTCCTCGCGCTCCTCCTCGACCGCCGCTGGATCGATCGTCGCACCCCCGCGATCGACGCCGACCTCGCGAACGCGCAGCCGGACGAGCCCGTCTCTCCGGCCCGCGTGCTGTCGCCGTTCTTCCGGCCCTGGCGGTTCGCTGCCGGCGCCGTCTTCGGTGCCGCGACCGCGGTGAAGTGGTCCGGGGCGATGGCGATCCCGGCCGCCGTCCTGCTCACCTACATCTGGGAGACGACCCGGCGACGACGCGAGGAGGAGCAGGGGCCTGGCAATGCGTTCGCCCGCACGCTTCTGCTGGAGACCCTCGGCGTGGTGGTGGCGTTCGCGATCGTGCCCCTGGCCGTGTACCTCGTCACGTGGATCCCGTGGTACGTGCACTTCCACCCGACCCTCGCCGACTTCCTCGAACAGCATCGCGACATGTGGGACTACCACCGAGGCCTGCGCGCAACCGCGCTCGACCCGAAGACCGACACGTTCACACCGACGCACTCCCATTATTCGAACGCCTGGACGTGGATACCGATGCTTCGCCCGGTCAGCTACTTCGTGGAAGACCTCGGGGCCGACATCCGCCAGATCCTGGCGATCGGCAACCCCGTGCTGTTCTGGGGCACGATGTGGACGATCCCGTACTGCGCGTGGGCGTGGTGGCGCAAGCGCGACTGGATGCCCGGCTTCATGGTCGTCGCGTTCGCGGGCCTGTACCTGCCGTGGTTCCTGGTCGCCAGGCCGCAGTTCTTCTTCTACGCGCTGCCGTTGACGCCGTTCATGGCGCTTGCTGCCGTCTACACCCTGCGCGACCTCGCCGCGGCGCGCCTCGTGATCCGCGACCACGAGACCGGCGAGGTGGCGCTGGATCCCGACACGGGCCAGCCGGCGATCTCGCGACGCAAGCCGTACCTGCCGTTCGTCTGGGGATACTTCGCCGCGGCGGTGGGGCTCTTACTGTGGATGTGGCCGATCCTCACGGCGAGCCGCATCTCCGACGCGATGTGGAAGGCTCGAGTCTGGTTCCGTGGCTGGACCTAGCCCTTCTCCCGCCGGGCGAGGGACCTGACCGGCGGTCGCACGGTGCGCCGCGACGAACCGCGCCGGGGCGGCCCCTCCCGGCTACCCTCGCCGCCATGACGACCCCGCGGTCCACGAGCAGGCAGGACGTATCGATCGAGATGGGCGACGGCATCCGCCTGGCCGCCACCTTGTACATGCCCGACGGAGCGGCCGATGGCGCGGGCGGCCCGTGGCCGGCGGTGCTCGAGGCGCTCCCGTACCGCAAGGACGACGTCACGGGCCATTCGCGCAGCGAGTACAGACGTCTCGCGGAGGCTGGCTACGTGATGTGTCGCGTCGATGTGCGCGGCACCGGCTCGAGCGAGGGCATCGCCACCGACGAGTACCCCGCCGTCGAGCGCACCGACATGATGACGGTGATCGATTGGCTCGCCACCCGGCCCTGGTCCGTCGGCACGGTCGGCATGTACGGCTACTCCTACTCGGGGTTCAACAGCATCCAGCTCGCGATGGAGCGGCCTCCCGCGTTGAAGGCGATCATCCCGATCTACGCGACCGACGACCGCTACGGCGACGACGTGCACTACTACGGCGGCGTCGTGAAGCAGCTCGATCTGATCGATTACCCGACCTACATGGTGGCCATGAACGCCCTCCCGCCCGCGCCGTCGGTCTACGGCGACGGGTGGAGCGAGGAATGGACGCGACGTCTGGAGGGCACCGACCCTGGGTGCTCACATGGCTCGAGCACCAACGGCTCGACGACTACTGGAAGGCAGGCTCGTTGTTCGTCGACTACGAGGCGATCACGTGCCCCACGATGATCGTCGCCGGATGGGCCGACGGCTATCGGAACAACTCGTTCCGCACGTTCGAACGGCTGCGGTGCCCGAAGCGACTGATCGTCGGACCGTGGGCGCACGCCGCCACCGACACGTCCCTGCCCGGGCCGAACCACGACCTGCTGCCGGAGCACATCCGCTGGTGGGACCGCTGGCTGAAGGGGGTCGACAACGGCATCGACCGTGAGCCGCCGATCGTGGTGTTCGCGCAGCGCTCGACGCCGCCGGCTCCCGACCGTGCCGAGATGCGTGGCGAGTGGCGCTACGAGCCCTCCTGGCCGGCCGAACGCCTCGCGCCGACCGAGTGGGCGCTCACCACCTCAGAGGCGAACCGCCCCGGCGCCGGACCGGACGAGCTGGAGGTGCGCGGAGACGTCGGTCACACGGCGTGGATCTCGTGCGCCGGCGTGCTTCCCTGGGGACAACCCGACGACCAGCGCCCCGACGAACTGCACTCGCTCACGTACACCTGGCAGCCGCTCGAGCAGGAGCTCGAGATCCTCGGTCACGCGCGGGTGCGTGCGCGCGTGACCTCGAGCGGGCCGGCCGCCTACCTCTCCGCCAAGCTCTGCGACGTCTTCCCCGACGGCACCTCGTCGCTCGTGGCCCGCGGCATGCTGAACCTCGCCCACCGTGATTCGAGGGAGGAACCGGCGGCGCTCACACCCGGTGAGGCGATCGATGTCGACCTCGTTCTCGAGGCCACGTCCTGGACGTTCGAGACCGGACACCGAGTGCGGCTCGATCTCGCCGGCACCGACTGGCCCAACGCGTGGCCTCCACCGGCGGCCGTGACGCTCATCGTCGATCGCGGCGCGTCGACATTGGAGATCCCCGTGGTCGACGGGCCGTCACCGATCGTCGAGCTCCCCGCGCTCGCACCGCCGTATGTCGGCGATCCCGTCGAGGCGATCGAGCACGATCAGGCCGAAGGTGTGCGGTGGTCGGTCACGCACGAGGCGCTCACTCGCATCACGTCGGCGAACGCCGGCAGCACGTCCGAGGACGAAGCCGACGGACACGTGCCGTGGATGCGCAGCCACTACGACGGCGTCGTCTCGGTCTCGACGATCGACCCCGGCACCGCGGTGGCTCGAGGCGAGGCCGAGTACGAGGTGCGGTGGGACGAAGCCGTCGTGACCTCACGAACCGACGTCACGATCGAGAGTGATGTGGAGACGTTCCGGGCAACGGTCGATCTGGTCGTGCACGAGGACGGGGAAGAACGCTTCCGACGCCGCTGGGAACGCGCGATCCCGCGAGGCTGACGGAAGGTCAACCGAGTGCCGGGTGCTCCGGATCGGCCGCCCGCACCGCCCACAGGTTGCCCCTGCGGGTGCCGGCCGGTTCACGCTTCATCGTCTCGTTCGTGAGTGCCGTGATCACGACCGGATCGTCACCGAACAGCTCGTCGGTCTGCAGGCAGACGAGCGTGCCGGGCTTGCCTGCCGGGAACACGACCTGGTCGCGGGCCGCAACTTCGCGGTCCACGAACGTCGGCATCAGCAGGAACAGTCCGAGCGGGGGCCAGGAGTCGGCGTCGAACTCCGGCACCTTGTCGCGGAGCTCCTCGGGCGTGGCCAACCGCGCGTCGGGATCGTTCATCGCCCGGCGAGCGAGCACGATGTCGAGCCGGCGATCCCACGGCACCACCATCAACGCGAAGCCGAACCGGTTCGAGACGACCTCGGTTCGCACCATCTCGTCGATGTCGACGCCGTGGCGATCCGCGGTCTGTTCCGCCGAGTCGGCCTCAGGATCGGGGAACACCACGAACGGCACGGCGCGTCCGCGCAGGTAATCCATGACCGGTGACATGTCTCGATGACCCCCGCTCGTCGTCCGTGCGTCGGCGCCGGAACCGAATCGTACCCGGGGCGGGGCCCGCAGCGGTACCCCCGGAGGTCCCTAGAATCCGGGCAATCGCTCGCGGAACGCGATATAGCCGAGTCCGGCGCCCACGTCGAGCAGGGCATGCGCCATCACGAACGGCCACGTGCGCCGCCATCGCAGGAACAGAACCGAGAAGAGAACACCCATCGCCAGGTTCCCGAGGAAGCCTCCCCATCCCTGATACAGGTGGTAGGACGCCCGGAGCGCGGAGCTTCCGGCGACGGTCGCGACCGGCGACCACGAGAGTTGGCGTAGTCGGGTGACGAGGTAGCCGAGCACGATCACTTCCTCGACGAGCGCGGCTTCGAGCGCCGACAGCACCAGCACCGGCACGGTCCGCCAATGGCCGAGCGGCGGTGCGGGGATCACGAAACGGTTCACACCGAGCTCGACGGCGGCGAGGTACACGCCGATCCCGGCGAGCCCCACGACCGCGAAGAGCGCGAGCCCCTTCGCGGCGTCGGGTCCCGGACGATCGGCGGCGAGCCCGATACCGAGCACGCCTTCCCCCGATCGGCGCACGAGATGCACCACCAGGAACACGGGCGCGAGCCCGAAGACGAATGCCGCGAGCTGGCGGGCGAGCTGCGTGCTCTGGTTCGCGGACGCGACGACCGTGCCAGCGAGCGGCGCCTCGAGCAAGCTCAGGATCGCGAACACGGCGCTCGCGAGCAGCGAGAGTGAGAGCACCACCACGACCTCTTCGGCCAGCATCGAACGGTCGGCGGGCGCCGGCGGCGTGGGCGCGAGGCGACCGAACACGGAGCTCTCGGGTCTGTCCGCACGTGCCATCGGATGACTGTACGCATGCGTGGGGACCGGGTGGCCCCGGCGCGCTCCCCTAGAATCCGGCCGATGGTGAGTCGAGACCCGGCCGACCTCGTGGTGGTCGGCGCCGGCACCGTCGGCGGATGGGCGTCCGTGTTCGCTCGCGAGTCCGGCGTCGAGCGCGTCGTCGTGGTCGAACGCGACCTCGTCGGGCAGGGAGCGTCGAGCCGCGCGGCGGGCATGGTTCGAGCGCAGGGCGGCTCTCCCGACACGGTCCGGCTCGGGGCCTGGTCGATCGGCTTCTACGAGGGGCAGGCGGAGCGCTACGCCGCCGACTCCGGGTTCGTCGCGAGGGGATACGTGATCCTCGCATCGTCGGCCGCCGACGAGCGAGCCGCCCGAGACCGCATCGAGATGCAGCGCGCCACCGGCCTCGATGCCCGCTGGGTCGATGCCGGCGAGGTGTCCGCGCTGATCCCGGCGATGGCCGGGGGCAGCGGGTTCCGAGGCGGCTCGTTCGTCCCGACCGACGGATGGGTCGACCCTCCGCGGAACGTGCGCGCGTACACGCTCGCGATGCGAGCCGCCGACGTGGATGTCCGTGAACAGGTCGAGTTCACCGGGTTGCGCACGCGCCCCGGCGGCGGCGGACGCCGAGTGGTGACGGCCGTCGAGACGACGAGCGGCACGATCCAGACCTCACGCGTGCTGCTCACGGGAGGCCCCGCGCTGCAAGCCGTCGCCAAGGCCGCGGGCGCCCGTGCCTGGGTCGGGTACGCGCGGCACCAGGTCGTGGTGACGGAACCGAGCGACGCGCTGGATGCCGACACGACCGCGATGGCGTTCGACATCGGCGCGGGCATCTATTGGCGGCCGGAGGAGGGCGGGTTCCTGTGGGGCATGTCGAACCCGCTCGAGGAGCCGGGACCTGGTCGGTCGATCGACTGGACGTACCTGCGCCGCATGGAACGACGGCTCCACCGGCTCGCGCCGGCGACGAAGACCTTGGGCATCAAGAAGGCATGGGCGGCCACGATCGAGTACACGCCAGATCACCTGCCGCTCGCCGGACCGCTCGTGCTCACCGACGGCACGGAGGTCGAGGGCGCGTCGATCGCCGGTGCAAGCGGCCACGGCATGATGTGGGGACCGGCCGTCTCGCGCATCGCGATCGACCTCGCCGTGGCCGGTCGCACCGAGATCGTCGAGCACGCCGACAGGCTGCGGATGGATCGCTTCGATGCGAAGGGTCGCTCGCCGTACGTCGACCCGATCGCGCTCCCGTTCCCCGTGAAGGTCGACGGATAGCGGCGTCGGGTCGCAGGCGACCCCCCAGCTAGAGGGCGACGTCGACCACCATCAGCTCGCTCGGCTCGCCGGCTTCGATCGCGACCGAAGGCTCGTCGCTCACCTGCGCGGCCGATCCCGTCTCCATGCGCTCGCCGTTGACCGTGACGTCCCCATCGATCACGTAGAGGTAGCCGCCGCGGCCGGCCGCGAGCTCGTGCGAGACCGACGAGCCCGCGTTCAGCCGCGACACGAACACGTGAGCGTCCTGATGCACGAGGACCGCGTCGCCACCGTCACCGGAGATCACCTTCAGCAGCGTGTCGGTGCGGTCCTGCGTCGTGAACACCCTCTGTTCGACCTCCGGTACGAGTCCCTGCTCCGACGGCATGATCCAGATCTGGATGAACCGCATGGGCTCGGTCTCGCTCGCGTTCTGCTCCGAGTGCCAGGCCCCCCGTCCGAGGGTCATGCGTTGCGCCGATCCCGCCGGCAACGGACCGGGGGCGCCCCCCACGTCGTCCTGGTGGCGGAAGGAGCCTTCGACCACGTACGTCAGACCTTCGATGTCGCGGTGGGGATGCATCGGCCAGATCGCCCCCGGCACGAGCCGGTCATCGTTGAACACGCGCATGGTGCCGAATCGAACATAGTCGGGGTCGTAGTAGGAATCGAACGAATAGTGCCAGCGGGCCCGGAACCAATCCCCGTCGACGTCGCTGATCTCGTCGTCGCGCCGGATCGCGATCATCGCGTCAGAGCATCAGGACCGGACAGGTCAGCGTGCGGGTGATCCCCTCGAGCTCCTGCATCGGCATGACCGTGCTCTTCGCAAGCTGATCGAGGTCCGCGGCCTCGGCGCGCGCGACCACGTCGTAGGGCCCCGTCACCGGATCGACCGCGACCACGCCGTCGATGCCTCGGATCTGCTCGGTCACCTGCCCGGCCTTGCCCACCTCGGTCTGGATCAGGATGTACGCGTTGACCACGACCCCTCCTAGCCGCCGGTAGCGCCGTCGTCGGCGCCGCTCTTCTCGTCGCCTCGAGTGTCTTTGGTCAGCAGGCCCTTGGCCTTGTCGAGCAACCCGCTGCCGGCCTCGACCGCTTTGTCCACGACCGGTTGCGCCTTCTCCACGAGGTCGCCCGCCGTCTCGCGAGCCTTATCGAGCACCGGCTCGGCCTTGGCCGAAAGATCCCCGGTGGCTTCCTTCGCCTTGTCGACGAGCGGCTCCGCCTTCTCGACGAGCCCGCTCGCCGTTACGGCCGCCTTGTCCGCGAGGTCGCCTGCCGTTCCCTTCGCCTTGTCGATGATCCCCTGGTCGTCGTCCCCCATCGTTCCTCCTCATGTAGTCCACGTGACTCCTGCGACCCATGTGGATGTCGCCCGTATGGCCCTTCATCGTCCCGGCGACGACTCGGCACTGCAAACGCCCAGGTCAGAGGGCAGACCCGGCTCACCCGAGCGGTTCCGGCGGAGCGATCGCAGGGTCGGCCGGCACATCGTCGGCTGCGGTCACGGGCCGGTCGAGCTCGGGTCCACGCAGGGCGAACCACGCCACG
>Ga0190265_10002830_pt1 | contig 11724 bp, 9 predicted proteins | sample Popmic124T_FD_133135 | JGI IMG/M metagenome (GOLD analysis project Ga0190265, IMG submission 133135) | Populus adjacent soil microbial communities from riparian zone of Indian Creek, Utah, USA - 124 T | ecosystem: Environmental > Terrestrial > Soil > Riparian zone | place: USA: Utah | collected...
CACGCACGCGTCGCGATCCTCCTCCCGCCTCGCCCGCGCCGACGCGCCTTCGGTCGCATAGCCGCCGCGGCGATCCCAGCCTCCCGCGGGCGCGGCGGACTCGGGGTCGCACGCCAGGACGGTCAGGAGCTCCACCTGCGCTCCGCCCCGCGCCCAGGCCGCCATCGCGGCGCCGAGCGAGAGCACGCCGTCGTCGAGGTGCGGCGAGACGACGACGATCCTCACGCCGGGTCCGGGGTCAGGCAAGCCTGACTCCAGCGCTCATCCCGCGCATTCGTTCCTCCGGCATGCGGCCACTATGATCGCGGCCTTGGCCGGCTGGCGACGATTCGTGCCCGCTTCGGTGCGGAGCCGCCTGCGTCCGGTGCGACGCGCGTACGTCGACTGGCGCCGTCGCCGCCCGGTCGATCTCGGCGACCTGCGGCGCACGACGCCGATCGATCCCAACTGGGGCTACGAGCGCGGGACCCCGATCGACCGCGTGTACGTAGAGCGCTTCATCTCGTCGCACGCCGCCGACATCCGCGGGCGCGTCCTCGAGATTGCCGCGCCCGACTACACGAGCCGGTACGGGAGCGGCGTCGAGCAGGTCGACATCCTCATGGCGAAGGAGGGAAATCCGCTGGCGACGATCGTCGGCGACCTCACCCACGCCCCACAGATCCCGGACGACGCGTTCGACTGCGCGATCGTCACGCAGACGCTCCAGTTCGTCTACGACGTGCGGGCGGCGCTCGGGACGCTCCACCGGATCCTCGCGCCGGGCGGCGTGCTGCTCGCGACCGTCCCCGGTCTGACGAGGATCTCGCCGCCCGAGGACGCGGAGTACGGCGAGTGGTGGCACTACACGTCGAAGTCCGCGCGCCGGCTCGCGGAGGAGTCGTTCGGAGAGGGCAGCGTCGAGATCGAGGCTTCCGGAAACGTCCTCGCTGCTGCGGCGTTCCTCTACGGCCTCGCCGCCTCGGATCTGAAGCCCGAGGAGCTCGACGTGCGCGATCCGCTCTACGAGGTGACGATCGGGCTGCGGGCGGTCAAGGCCCGCGCCTGAGAGCCTTCTTCGCCGTGCGTGAGACCTTCCGGTAGACACGCGTCGGCAGGCGCAGCTCGAGCGTGAGAAGGCGGCGCTCGAGCGTGTCGAGACGTCTCTGCAGCCGCACGACATCGGCCTCACCGAGCACCGCTGCCTCGACCGCGTAGGTTGCGTCGTCCACGAGCGACGGGATCGGGAAGACCAGCTGTGTCGTCTCGGACGGGGGCAGGAAGCCTTCGCTGTCGGGACGACGGAGAGACCTGAGTGCGTCGCGGAGCCGGGTGTCGACGACGAGCCGGCCCTGGGCGACGCCGCGCTCGATCTCCGCCTCCGGCAGCACGAGCGCGTCGTAGTGCTCCGCCATCCGGCCGGCTCCGAGCGCCTCGAACATGTTCGCGTGGTACGCGGTCGGCGGCCGCGCGATGTACTTCTCGAACGCCGTCCCCTGCAGCCTCGCCTTGTGCTCTGCCTGCGCGAGCGTGCGGAGAGGGAAGTGGAACACCTCGATGGGGTACCAGCCGCGCAGCGGCGCGAACGGGCTCGAGACGAGGGCGTGGTTGCCGCGCGCGACCTGGATCTCCGGATGAGCGCGGTGGACCACCTTGCGTATCGGCTTGAAGAGCGAGGCCGGATCGTTGATCGGCGCGAGAGCCGAGAAGCGCACCGTCATGCGCTCGGCGAAGGGCTCGGACTCGCCGCCCTCGCGCGGAGGCGGGCCGAACGTCCGCAGGAACGCCCCGACCGTCCCGTAGCGCGGCGGCACGGCCGCCAGCACGTCGCGGAGCGAGGCGCCACGTGGCCACCAGAACTCGTCCGCATCCGAGTTGATCACCCAGTCGGCGCCGAAGTCGGTCGCGGCGAGCCGCGCCATCCGCGTGACCCACTCGTTCTGGCGGAGGTCCTCACCCGGCTCCCTGATCAGGTGGACGTGACCCTCCCGCTCGTAGCGCTCGAGAATCTCGGTGGTGCCGTCCTCCGAGCGGTTGTCCGTCGCGATGACGAAGTCGGCCCCGGCGTTGAGATGGAACGCGAGCCACGACTCGATGACGTCGGCCTCGTCGCGCGCCAGGAGCGTCAGCACGAGCTTCATCGCCGCGCCAGTCTACGCAGGCGGGAAACCGGCTCCCGTTCGAGCGCGGCGATCCGCTTTTCGAGTGCCTCGACCCGGCTCTCCGCCCGCACGATGCCGTCGATGTCGACGAGGATCGAGGCTTCGGCCGCGAAGCTCGCGTCCTCCAGGACGTCGGGTCGCCGGAAGGTCAAGGGGCTCTCGGCGCCCGGCTCCGGGAGGCGAAAGCCGCCGTCACTCGCGCGAAGGAGCCGCAGCGCGTCTCGAAGTCGCGTGTCGATTGCCAGCCGGCCGTCGGCGACCCCGCGCTCGACCTCGTCGTCGCTCACCACGATCGCCTGGAAGTACTCCGCCAGCCTTCCGCGCGTGTACGCCTCGTGCAGCAGGATCTGATGCGTCGTCGCGTCTCCCCCCGGCATCCGCGTCCAGTGCCCGCGCCCTTTCGTCTCGAGCTGCGCCAGCGAGCGGAGCGAGAAGTGGAGGACCTCGATCGGGTGCCAGGCCCGGATCGGGTCGAGCCGGTCCCCTTCGGCGTTGTGATTTCCCATCTCGACGCTCACGTCGGGATCCGCCCTGTGGGCGACCTTCTGGTGCGCGTGGTAGATCGTCCGCTTGTCTCCGGGGAACGCGGGGTGAGCCAGGCGGACGATCATCCGCTCGGCGAAGTCGGTGCCGTCGTCGGGGCGGGGAAGAAAGTGACGCCAGCAGCCACGGACGGCGCCGAAGCGCTCCGGGACGGTGGCCAGCACGTCCTGGAGCGACCCTTCGCGCGGCCACCAGAACTCGTCCGCGTCCGCGTTGATGACCCAGTCGGCGCCGAAGTCGGTCGCCGCCAGACGAGCCATGCGGGTCACCCACACGTCCTGTCGCATGTCATCCCCGGTCTCGTCGATCAGATGGAGGAGACCCGCGCGCTCGTAGCGCTCGAGGATCTCCCTCGTCGCGTCCTGCGACCTGTTGTCGGTCGCGATCACGAAGTCGACCCCGGCGTGGAGATGGAACGCGATCTGAGCATCGACGATGTCCGCTTCGTCCCGCGCGAGCAGCGTCATCACCAGCTTCACGTCGGCAGCCTAGGCCAGGACGCGCGTACGGCACTCGCTTCTGCCTCAGTCGTTCGGATCGAGCTCCAGCGTCGGCTCGAGCCCAGCCGCTTGCGCGTCGGTCACGAGCGCCTGGGACGCATCGACCGTCGGCACGTCGTCGACGAACACGCGTAGCCGCCCGCATCCGTCCTGCTCCACTTCGGCGACCGGCAGACCCGCCTCCAGCGCCCGCCCTCGAATGGCGTCGGCCTCGAGATAGGAGTCCGCGTAGCCGACCACGACGCGCACACTCCGCCCGGACGCAGGAGCGGCCACACAGTCGGCGGCACCGGGGTACCGGGGTGCCCCGCCCGGAAGCCCACTCCCGGAGTACCCCACGAGCATCGAACCGGGATGCGAAAGCACCCCCAGGGCGACGATCGCCCAGGCCGCGCGCGAGCGCCAGATCAACGCATCAGGTCCGAGACGGATGCCGTGCGACGTCGCGTTCGGGTCGCCCTTGCGCGCCGACCAGGCGCGCTGGAGCAGCAGCGGCGCCAGGATGCCGAGCGTCAGGATCGTCGTTCCCGTGATGCGGACGATGGGGTTGCCTGCGTCGTCCTGCGTGATCGTGAGCGTGGGGTTCGCCCAGATCGCCCAGGTGGCGCCCGCGATCGCCAGGGCAGTGAAGGCTCCGGCAAACACGGCGACGTTCCACGCCCGTGCGGCGAGAGCCAGGACGATCGCCGCGACGGCGACGAACGGGACGAGCCTCCAGAGATCACGGTCGAACAGCGTCGTCACGACGAGTTCCAGCGAGGGCCAGATCCGGTCGAGGTGGTCGAAGGCTCCGAGATACCCGGAGTCGGGAGCGTCGCTTCGGAGCCCGTGCGCGGTGAACCAGATCCGCCAGGGGAGCGTGAGCGCGAATGCGACGACTCCGGCTCCGACGAGCCGCGGCCACAGCCTCCCTCGCTCCGACCAGGACGCCGCGAGCGCCGCGAGGAGCACGCAGGCAGCAAAGAGGAGGCCCTCGCGTTTCGTCAGCATCGCCCCTGCGAGCAGGATGGTCGCGGCGGCCAGCTGCCACGTCTTCCGATCCTCGAGCCAGAGGACGAAGAGCAACGCGGCCACCCCGATGAGGTATCCGAGCGGCACGTCCGCGTAGACGGTCGTGACACGTTCCAGGAGGCTCGGCGCGACGAGAAGAAGGAGCAGGAGCGGGAACAGGATCGCGTGGTGGACGCGCCGGGCGAGCAGCCCTGCGACGGCCGCGACGAAGGCGACCGCAAGGAACCAGTACTGGACGTGCACGGAGGCGGTGTCCGCCGAGCCCATCGCGTGGAACGTCGAGGCCTGGATCGTCGACAGGCCCGGGGGATAGCCGGAGGGCTGCGCGAGAGTCTCGACGAACTCGGGCTCGAGGCGGCCGAAGAAGTAGATGCTCTCCGCCCTCGGCATCCAGAAGGCCCAGCCGTCCCACTCGCGGACAATGCCCGCGAGCCGGTCGGCCCGCACCAGAGCCTCGAGGTAGACGACGATCCCGGCGACGAACAGCGCGGCGAAGAGCGAGAGGCCCGGAAGCCTTCGGGCCTGACCCAGCGCAGGGAGCGAGTGCCCGCGAGCACGCCCGACGAGGATCCCGACCACGGCGAGCACGACGCCGCTGACGACAACGGTCGCCACGCCGAGCGGGATGCCGACGACCATCTCGAACGTCAGCAGGATCATCAGCGACGCGAGGCCGAGGAGGTACGCGACGCCGGCGAGACGGACCAGGTCGATCCACCACCGCCATCCGCGTATCCCCCAGAGGAGTCCCGCTCCCACTCCCAGCACGAAGAGGTTGAAGACGAGGAGACCGCCGAGCGCCCGGACCGTCATGACCTCCGCCGCGCGAACACGAAGCCGTTACCGGAATCCGAGAGCACTTCGTACCGCTCCCCCAGCGACAACTGCGAGCACCCGTAACAGAAGACCCAGCGCGAGGACTCGGACTGTGTCTGCGCTCTCGGCAGGAGCAAGCCGAGAAGGAAATGGTGCTCGAATCCGGAGCTGGCCGCGGGGGTGTAGTCGGGTCCGTGGATCACGCGGTATGCCGCGTCCTCGGGCATCCACAGACGCGCGTCCTCCATGACCCTCGCGCTCCCGGCGACCCACGGGGAGGCGGGATAGGTGCGCTCGCGATACGTCGCGGCCGCGTAGAGGTCCGCTCGGAAGTCGAAGATGGCGACGGCGTCGTCGAGCTTTCCGGCCGCGACGAGGGACGCGATGCCGACGCAGGCGACGACACCCAGACGCGTGGCCAGAAGCCACACCCTCTCCCAGTTCATGGCCGCGCCAGTGTACGCAGGCCCTGGGCCGGTACCCGCCGGCCGGGGTCAGCCGTCCGGATCGAGCTCGACCGTCGGCCTCAGGCCGGCCGCCTGCGCCTCGGCCACGAGCGCCTGCGCCGCTGCCGTCGTCGGCAGGTCGTCCACGTAGACACGAAGGCGCCCGCAGCCGTCCTGGCTCGCTTCGGCAGCGCCGAGCCCGGCCGCCCGAGCTCGTTCGCGCATGGCCGTCGCCTCCGGATACGAGTCGGCGTACCCGACGACGAGCCGGACGTTCGCACCTGCGACGGGAGCGGCGACGCAGCCGGCGGCACCCGGGAAGCTGGGCCGCGCGCCGGGCAGTCCGCTGCCGGCGTACCCGACCAACATCGAGCCAGGATGCGACAGCGCCGCCAGGAGCACGACGACCCAGGCCACTCTCGACGGCCTGAAAAGTGCGTCCGGGCCGGGCGACTCGGCGGGTCCGGAGGCCGGTTCGGTCGACCAGGCGCGCTGGAGAAGAAGCGGTGTCAGAACCGCGAGTACGAGAACGGTCGTCCCGGCATAGCGACGGGAGGCCCAATCGACCTGGGTGAGCGGGAGCCCGAGGTTGGACCAGAACACCCAGGTCGAAGCTACGGTCGCCGCGATGACGAACGTTCCGGCATACAGGGGAATCCTCCATTCCCCGGCGAGCAGGGCCAGGACGACCGCCACAGCGGCCAGCACCGGGGCGAAGTGCCACAGCTCCTGCTCGAAGAGCGTCGCGACGCTGAGCTCCAGGGCGGGCCACACCCGGTCGAGGTGCGAAAACGCAGCGCCATACCCGGTGTCAGGCCCGTCCCCCGGAAGGCCGTGGGCCGTGAACCAGATCCTCCACGGCAGCACCAGCACGAAGGCGATCAGCACGGCCGCGACGAGGCGTCGCCACAGCTGGCGCCGGTCCGCGAACGACGCAGCCAGTCCTGCGAGCAGCAGGCAGGCCGCGAACAGCAGCCCTTCGCGCTTCGTCACCATCGCCCCGGAGAGCAGCACGGTCGCCGCGGCCAGCTGCCAGGGCTCCTTCTCCTCGATCCACAGGATGACGAGCAGCGCCGCGACGGCGACGAGATAGCCGAGCGGCAGGTCCGCGTAGACCGTCGTGATCCACTGGAGGAGACTGGGCGCGACGAGGAAGGCCAGGAGCAGCGGGAACAGGATCGCCTGGCGCACACGCTGCGCGAGGAGGCCGATCACCGCGGCGGCGAACCCGATCGCGAAGAACCAGTACTGGACGTGCAACGTGACGGTGTCCGCCGAGCCCATCGCGTGGAAGGCGCCGGCCTGGATGGTCGCCAGACCAGGTGGATACGACGGAAGTTGCTGCACGAGCACCAGGAACTCGGGCTCGAGCCGGCCCGAGGCGTAGAGCTCCTTGGCCTTCGGCATCCAGAACGCCCAGCTGTCCCATTCGAGAGCCACGCCCGACAGGCGGTCGGCGCGGAAGAGACTTTCGAGGTAGACGACGATGCCGCCGAGGAACAACGCCGCAAACAGCGATATCCCCGGAAAACGCCAGCCGGGCGGGCGTAGGCCCGGCGTCGTGAACCCTCGAAGACGGCCGACGACGACTCCGAGCGCGACGAGCGCAGCGCCGCTGAGCACCATGGTCATCGCGCCAATCGGGATCCCGAGGACGATCTCCGACGTCATCAGGATCATCAGCGCGCTGAGCCCGAGGAGATAGGCGACGCCGACGAGTCGCACGAAGTCCGTCCACCAGCGCCAGCCGCGCACGCCCCAGAGAACGCCAGCCCCCGCACCGAGAATGAAGAGGTTGTAGACGAGCAAACCGCCGATCGCCCGAAGGGTCACGGTCTCCTCCGGGCGAACAGGAACCCCTGTCCCGAGTCGGAGAGAACCTCGAACTCCGGCCCGAGCATCGACGGCGCGCAGTCGTAACAGAAGACCCACGGCACGGACTCGAGCTGCGTCTGGCTTCTGGGCAGGAGGAGGACGAGGAGGAAGTAGCGCAACGAGGAGGCCCGCCGCGCCGCGATGGGACCCGGTCCGTGGATCACGCCGTACCTCGTGCCCTCGGGCATCCACAGGCGCGCGTCCTCCATGATCCTCGCGCCTCCGGGAAGCCACTCGATGTCGGGATACGTGCGCTCGTTGAACGTCGCCGCGGCGTTCGCGTCGGCCCTGAAGTCGAACACGGCGACGGCGTCGTCGAGCCTTCCGGCGGCGAGGAGGCACCCGGCGGCGACGCACGCGACGACTCCGAGGCGCGCGGCGACCTTCGACGCCGACATATCTAGTCCGGCACCGTCGCAGGGGTCTGGACCACTCCGACGATCGCATCCACGACGCGCACCGCGGCCCGTCCGTCCACCTCTCCGACGACGTCGGCCACTGCGCGCCGCCGTTCGGCAGCCAGCTCGCCCGGATTCGCCAGCGCGCGTTCGATGCCGTCGACGACCGCCTCGAAGGTCTCGGCGGTGTGGAACGCTCCCGAGGCTGCGAGCTCGCGGTAGTGCTCCCCGATGACGTTCTTCGCAGCCCACGACTCGCCGGGCGGCGCACCCTCGTCGTACAGCACGCACACGGAGGGCCTGTCGTTGACGAGCGCGTCGAGCAGGATCGTCCCCGCGTTGCAGACGACGGCGTCGCCGTGCTGGAGGAGGGTCGCCAACTCCTCGAAGTCCGCGTAGCTCGCCTCCTGGAGGTAGACGCCCTCGCGCCCGGCCGCCGCGGCGAAGCGCTCACGCCACTGCTTGTCGCGGGGATGAGGGCGGAAGAGGAGCTGAAAGCGGTCGCGCGCCGCCTCCTCCCACCAGGAGACGAGACGCGCGACGAACCGGTCCTCGTACGGCGCGTTCGTCGGCGTGTTCCCCATCACGAGGACGAGGGGACGCGCGGGATCGAGCTCGAAGCGGCGGAGGAGCTCCTCGTACTGCTCGCGAGGACGTCGACGCAGGAAGACGTCGGTCTGCGGCCAGCCCGTAACGCGGATCCGCTCCGGCTCGATGCCGTGATAGCGGCGCAGGTCCTCCCGCATGACGCGGTTCTGCACGACGTACAGGTCGCAGTGCGTGGAGATGACGCCCTTGCCGACCGTGTGGTCCCAGCTCGCCACGTGGGCGACCACGGGGAGACCGAGACGGCGGGCGGCGGCGAGGAACGGCACCGCGTTCAGCGGCTGCACGTTCGAGAGGACGAGCGCGGAGCAGTGGTCTCGCATCGCGTCGAGCAGCCTGCTCGGTACGTGCCGCCGCGAGCTGAAGTGCCAGCGCTCCATGGCCGCGTCGACGAGAGCCCAGTGCGGCAGCCGGCCGGCGCGGTCGGAGTCGAGCATCCAGTTCGGATGCCCCGGTTGCATGCGCTCCGCGTGGAATCCGTGCCGGTGGTTGAGCCGGATCGCGAGCGGGTGGTAGCCGAGGTGCCGGTCCAGGAATCCGTCGACCCGACGCGCGAGGCGCTCCGAAGGCGCGCCCGAAGGCGCGGTCAGGTGGTCGCCGAGGAGCGCCGGCGCGCCCCCGAGGCCGTCCGTCCACTCCGACGCCTCCTCGCGGGAGACGAGGAACACGCCGGCGATCCGTCCGTCGAGGCGCCCGTTCAGCTGCTCGACGATGCCGGCGTCGAAGAAGAGGCGGATCGAGAGCTGGTCGGGGAGGACGATCCAGACGCGACGGTTCATGGGCTGGCCGGGACGCCGAGCTGCGCGGCGATCCGCTCGGCGAGCGAGGCGCCGTCGAGCCCGTGGAAGCGGAGCGCCTCCTCCGGAGTCCCGCAGACGGGCCAGCCCTCGACGCCGAAGACGGCGACAGCGCGCCTACCGCGTCCGCGAGGCGGACGCGGGGTTTTTGCGCGGCCGGAATCCGCGCTAGCGGATTCCGGGCTTGCGCAGCCGCAGCGGAGCGTGCGCCGAAGCGCGTCGCCCAGAGCGCCCACCGGAGAGTGGTCCTCGAGGACGAGCACGTGCTCGTAGGGCGCAATCTCCGTCGCGAGCCACTCGGCATCGAAGAGGTTGAGCCACGGCATGTCGACGACGCGGACCGCGATCCCCTCGCCCTCCGCGAGGAGCTCGGAGGCGAGGAGCGCCTCGTGCAGAAGCACCGGGCCGTACGCGAGCAGCACCGCGTCGTGCCCTTCTCGCAGGACTGTGCCGCGCCCGGGCACTGGCTCGTATCCGGCCGGGAGCTCGATGCGGCGGGGGGACGGTCCGATCGCGAGCCGGACGGCGACGTTCCCGTCGGCCTCCTCGACCGCCCAGCGGACGAGCGCCCGCGTCTCCTCCGCATTCCCGGGCTGCACGATCGTCATGCCAGGCAGCGCTCCGAGCAGGGAGACGTCGCGGATGCTCTGATGCGACTTCCCCGGTCCGGCCGGCACGAGACCCGCGTAGTGCAGCGCGTAGACGACCTTCGAGCGCTCGCTCGCCTGGTTGTAGATCTGCTCGTTCGCGCGCGAGGCGAGGAACGAGGCGAACGAGTTGACGACCGGGAGGAAGCCGTGACGCGCTAGCCCGGCCGCCGCGGAGACCATGTCCTGCTCGGCGATCCCGCACTCGACGAAGCGTTCGGGGTAGGCGAGCTCGAACGCGCGGATGCGGCAATCGGAGGCGAGGTCGGCGTCGACGACGACCATGCGCTCGTTCGTCTCGGCGAGCTCGACCAGCGCCGCCCCGTACGCCTCCACGACGTACTCGTCCGTTACGGACAAGCGAGCGGCGGAACCCACACCGCTGACGGGCTCTCCCTCGAGCGAAGAGCCCTTGTGACGATCGGTTACAAGGGGTTGCCCGGCGTCGAGGTCGGGCTCGGCCTGTTCGAGCGCTGGCGGATCGAGGCCGAGCGCCGCGAACCGCTCCTCGATCCGGCTGCGGAGCTCGGCGACTGCGACCTCGAACGGCTCGTTTCCGGGCGCTCCGGCATGCCAGCGGTAGGTTCCGCCGCCCTCCGCGGTCGCGCCTGGGTGCTCCATGAAGGAGACGCCCTTGCCCTTGATCGTCTCCGCGACGAGTGCCTTGGGGATGCCCGGCGTCTCGCGGAAGCGCGCGAACACGGCGCGCAGCGCTGCGTGGTCGTGCCCGTCGCAGGTCTCCACGAGCCAGCCGAAGGCGCGGAGCTTCGTCTCGAGGTCGCCGAGCGCGAGGATCTCCTCCGTCAGCTTGTCGGACTGGAGCTCGTTGCGGTCGACGACGATCCAGAGGTCGCCGAGGCGGTCGTGCGCGGCCGACTGGAGCGCCTCCCAGTTCTGGCCCTCCTGCAGCTCCCCGTCCCCGGTCATGACGACGACCCGGCCGCCGTTCCCGGCGCGCCGCTTCGCCCACGCGATCCCGCGCCCCTTCGAGATCCCCATCCCCAGCGAGCCCGAGTTCGCCTCGATCCCCGGAACGCCGACGTCGGGGTGCCCGTCCAGTCCGCCGAGGCGGCGCAGGCGGAGGAGCCGCTCCAGCGGGATCGTTCCGAGCCCGAAGAGCGCGGCGTACAGGCCGGGGACGTCGTGCCCCTTCGACGAGAAGAAGACGTCCCGGTCCGGATGGTCGAACCCGAGCTCGGCGACGTTCAGCTCGTCGTAAAGCAGGTGGACGACGATGTCGAGCGCACTGAAGCTCGAGCCGAGGTGCCCCGAGCCCGCGCGCTTGATCGCGACGAGCGCGTCGAGGCGACAGAGGTCGGCGAGGAGCGCGAGCCGCGCGTCGGGATCGCCCTCCACGGCTCGTACGCGGTCGAACTCGGACTTCGGGACGAGCTGCATCACGAACCGGACGGTATCGCTCGCGCGCCGCCGCGAACCGGTGCCTCGACAGCCTCGACAGAACGGACGCGGGTGCCGAGGGCAGCAGCGCCGGCGAGGACGATGAACGCGGGTACGACTGGAACGGCGTAGTCCGGAACCGCATAGACCGTGAGCGCGGTTCCCACCAGGACCAGAAGACCCGCCGCCGCGACGAAGAGCGGTGCGCCGATTCCGCGCGGCCGGCGGATGAACGCCGCGAGCAGCCCGATCACGAGCCAGACGATCGGCCGTGGATACCAGCGCGACGCGCTGTTGAGCTTGTCGACCGGGTCGGGACGTGCGGCACGATCCGGCAACGCGCGGAGCAGATCCGCAACGCCCCGGTCGATCTCCGCGGAGCGTGCGCCGTCCTCCGGGTCGCGGAACCCGATGCTGTGGGACTCGGGCGACGTCCAGACGACGGTGATCCTCCCGTCCGGCGTCGACAGGTAGGCAGGCATGCGTGAGGCGGGAATCGGCTCACCCTCCGTCGGCACCGGCAGGCGCGGCTCGGAAAACAGTGGC
>Ga0190265_10002831_pt1 | contig 11723 bp, 7 predicted proteins | sample Popmic124T_FD_133135 | JGI IMG/M metagenome (GOLD analysis project Ga0190265, IMG submission 133135) | Populus adjacent soil microbial communities from riparian zone of Indian Creek, Utah, USA - 124 T | ecosystem: Environmental > Terrestrial > Soil > Riparian zone | place: USA: Utah | collected...
ACGCTCCGCTGATTTTCAGGCGCGTTGATCGTGAGATAGTAGCGCAGCGGATCGGGATCGAGGTCCTTCAGATATTGGTCGATCCAGACGGCCGTGCCCCGGCTCTTGCTGATCTTCTCCTCGTCCTTGCCGGGAAACTTGATGTTGAGAAAGGCGTTGGCAACGACGTTGTAGGGCAGTTGAAAGTGCCCCTTCTCTTTCGGCGCAGCGTAAGCGCTGCCGCGATGGGCCACCTCATCGGCGGTGTACTGCGTGCCGAGCAGCATGGCAGGCCAGATGAGAGCGTGAAAAACGATGTTGTCCTCGCCGATGAAATGAACGATCTTGCAATCCGGGTCCTGCCACCAATCCTGGTAGGCCTCCCATCCGGTGCCTTTGTTCTGGCACAGCGCGGCGGTGAAGCTGACGTAGCCGATGGGGGCGTCGAACCAGACGTAGAGCACCTTCCCCTGCGCATCCGGATCGTCCAGCGGAACGGGAACGCCCCAGGACAGATCGCGGGTCATCGCCCGCTCGGGCAGGCCTTTCTTGATCGCGCCCAGAGAGAAGTTCGTCACCGTCGGCCGCCAGTCGAGCGACGACAGGCTGAACCAGTCGGCCAACATGCCCTGAAACTTGGCAAGCTGCAGATACCAGTGCGTCGTCGTCTTTCGCTCCGGCGTTGCGCCGGTGATGACGCTGCGCGGGTTGATGAGCAGCAGCGGGTCGATGGCATGGCCGCAATTCTCGCACTGGTCGCCGGTGGCCTCGGGAGAATTGCAGGGCGTCCCGTCTTCCTTCTTGTGATAGCAGGTGCCTTTCACGTAGCGGTCGGGCAGGAAGCGTTTGGCCTGCGGGTCGTAGAGCTGCTCGGTGGTGCGCTTCACGAAGTGACCGTTGTCGTGAATGCGCGTGAAGAAGTCCTGGCTGATGCGGTTGTGCAGATCGACGTAATCGGGCTGGTGTGTTCCGCCGTAAATGTCGAAGTGTATGCCGAGGCCTTTGAAGGCCACTTCCTGCAAATGGTGATAGCGCGTCGAGAGTTCGGCCGGCGTCGTGCCTTCCTTCATGGCCGAGATTTCGATGGCCACGCCGTTGTCATCGCTGCCGCAGATGAAACGCACGTCGTCGCCGTTGGAGCGGAGATAGCGCACGAAAATGTCGGCCGGCAGATAGGCGCCGGCGATGTGGCCGACGTGCAGGCGGTTGTTCGAGTAGGGGAGGGCGCCGGTGACGAGAAATCGACGGTTCATGGAAGCTCCGTTGGGGGCCGATCAGACGCGCTGGATATTAGGGGAAGCGGCGCGGGGTTCGCAAATTTTGGAATCGCGGGCCGGCGCTGATTCGAGATCGGATATCCAGCCGACCAGGGCGTGGAAGAACCGCTCCGGATTTGCATCGAACTCGAGCGTGTGATGGCCCTCCGGAAATTCGTTGAGACGACGAATGGGGGAAGGCAACGCGGCGAGCCAGGCGCGGGTGCGGTCGTTGTCGATGATTTTCTCGTGGCCGGCCAGCATCAGGTGAATCGGATTGCGATAGGGGGATCGGTGAAAATCGCGGATCAGCTTGTCGAGATTGCGGGAAGTGATGAGAAAACGGGCCGTGACCTTGAGCAGCTTGAGTTGATCCTCGTCGACGTAACGGAGCCGGTCGGGATTGGCCGTGAAATAGCTTGGCACGTTGAGCGGGATGTCAAACTGCTTTTCGCGATCATGCACCATGGCCAAACCAACGCGGATTTTCTCAAAACCGGTCAAGTCGAGTCGCGGGAAAAGGCCCGGCGCGACCAGGCTGATCGATTTCACTTTTTCGGGGAGGGCCTGGGCGAGGTACACGGCCTGCTTGCCGCCCCAGCTCACACCGACGACGTGCGCCGCGGCTTCACCGGTCTGATCGAGAAGCGTGTCGAGCGCGTGTCGCGTGTCTGACAGGCATTGCGGAAGGGTCTCGAAGTGGCCACGAGGAGGAGGGTTGAGGCCGCTTCCGCGGCGATCGGGCATGAGGACGGTGAAGCCGGCGTCGGCGAGACGCGCGGCGGATTGCTCATACCAGCCGCCATGGGATTGAATGCCATGGAAGTAGAGGACCGCCCCGCGCGGATTTGGGGGCCGCCACCAGCGGGCGTGGGCGGTGTAGCCGTCGGGAAGGCGAAGCTGGGCGAGTTCAAAATTCTGCATGAGATTTTTTTGATTTCCCGCTTCGGTTTTCCCTCGCCGGCGAAATTCAACCCACTTTTTTCTTCGCCAACTTGAAATTGCCTGAATTCGTCTGAAATCGCCGCGCCCGTTTCGAGGGCGGCCTTACGGATTGCACAAGTCAGGCTTGCTCAGCATACCGGAAAAATGGAGGCTTGGGGCAAATGGAAGAAACGAGTCAGAAGGGGAAGGGTGCCAGCGGACTCGTCCCTCGCCTCGCTAGCGCTTCGGCCTCGGAATGAGTTTTGAATTGCGCCTCAACCCGCCTGCGGACTTAGAGCAGTTTCTTGATCCGCGATTCGAGTTCCGTTGCGGCTTCGGCGTTCCAGTCGGTCTGAACCCAGACGATTCTTCCTTTTTGATCGAGCAGGTAGGTATGGGGAATGCTCTTTCCTTCGTAGGTCGTCTTGAAAACCTCGCGGCCGTCGGGAATGACCGGGTAGCGCACGGCGTAAGTGTCGATGAACTTTTCAATGGTCTTGCGGGTTTCGCGCGGGGGTTCGCTGACGTTGACGGCAAGGATGCTCAGGCCGCGGCCGGCGTATTTCTCGTGAAGGAAGCTAAGGTGTGGAGACTCCACACGGCAGGGCGGTCACCACGAGGCCCAGAAGGTGAGCAGGACGACCTTGCCGCGCTGGGCGTTGAGGGAGACGGGTCGGCCTTGCATGTCGGCGAGTTGGAAGTCGGGGGCGCGGTGGCCCACGGCGAGGCCGGTGGGAGTGCAGGCAGTGGCGAGGGTGAAAGCTCCGAAAGAAATCACGCCAAGCGCAAGTCGTGAAGAATCTGGCACTGATGTCTCCTTCAAACTTTCGACATCCTGATCTTTCGATTCCGCCGCTCCTTGGCGGACTGCAATTCTGCAAATCATATCCACGGGTTGCGCTTCGCTCCACCCGTGGCTATGTCCCGTCGCCCCGGTTGGGGCGAAGAGAGAATTGTCGTTTTAGATTCAAATCGACTGGTCCAACGCAGTTATCTATGGCGTCCAGCCTTCGCCCGTGTCGGTGCCCCAGCGTTCGGTCCAGGAATAGAGGATCTTCTCGAAACAGTCCTTCTGGCTGACGATCGTTCCGTGATGATCCATGAAGACGACGTTGCTGCCGGATTTGTGGCGGCGCAGCTCCGGTCGCGGCGTTCCGTATTCGTCGGGAATGTTGGAGAGCGTGTTCATCAAAATCAGGGCATTGGCGTTTGCGACGCGGCCTTTGAGCCGCGGCTGATCGTTGAGCGTGGTGTTGTGGCCGCGGGCGTTGAAGAAGGCTGAGTCGGCGTACATCAGCGTTTCGGCGGGGCGTGAGTATCCACTCGCGCTGGGATTGAAGAGCTGCTTCTCCGCGTCGGTGACCGGGTTGATTCCTGTCATGTTGTTGACGCCATAGCTGTAGCGGACCGGGGCGTCGGGGGCCATGCCGTAGATGTCGCCGATGCCGAGCGAATCTGGAAATGCGTCGGTGCCGTCGCCGGCCGGATAGAGGCGGACGGGCTCGGCGTCTTCCGGGCAGGCCAGAACGTCGAGCGGCCGCTGGTCGAACCGAATGATCGTCCGTGACGGTAGGAAGGCGTTAAAGATGCTGCCGCCGCCGGTCGCGGCGTTGTTGCGGACCGGGTACATCTCGCCGTTGCCGTCGAGGTAGGCCTGCGTCATGGCGGCCACTTCGCGGAGGTTGGTGAGACACTTGACCGCGCGGCTGGTGCGGCGGGCCGAGGACAGCGCGGGCATCAGAATCGAGATGAGGATGGCGATGATGCCGATGACGACGAGCAGTTCGATGAGCGTGAAGGCGACGACGCGGTTGGTGGTTTTCATGTTTGCTTCTTCCCCTTGAACGAACAGCTTCCGATGAGGCTCAGGGTTTGATCTCCTGGGAATCCATGGGTGAGCTAAGCAAGGGCCGTGCCGAGGACGGACGGCAGGAATACAGGGAGTTGGGGCCACGATTATCCTCCCTTGCTTTACTATTGGTATATTTGATATGTTGTAGCATCATATGCGATACAAAATATAGCATATGCGATATGACTGGATTGAGAGGTTTCGGAGTTGGACTTGCAGGCTGAGCTTTGGGCGCAGGCGACGCGGGCGCCGGACTTGCAGACGCTGCTGATGCGGTCGTTGAAGTCAATCAGCGGTCGAGTTTCGTTCGCGCGTTTGGCAATACTGCGCTATGTACCCGGAGACGAAAAAGTGGAGTTGATTGCTGACACCGAGGGAGCGGACGGCTCTGGCCCGCTTTCGCGCCGTGCATGGACGGCGCTGTCGCGCGCCGCCGGCAAGGGCGTCTGTGTGCGACAGACGTTCGGATCTTTGAACCGACGGGTGTCGGGCATCCTGGGTGTCGGCCGTTCGGACGCGGCGGCGCTGCTGGCCGTGCTCCACGATTCGTCGAATGGATTCGGGGTCGCGCTCGTGGCCCTGGCGCGCGACGGGGCGGCGCTGGGCGAACGGCATCTCACGATCGCGAATTCGCTGCTGGGGCCGATGGGGGCGGCGGTCGATCTGCACGCCCAGTTTCAGGAATTGACCGAGCTGCGGCGTAGCGCCGAGGCCGACCGGCAGTCGCTGCTCACGCGCCTCGGGCGCAGCAGCCTCAATGATGAGGTCGTCGGGGCCGAGACCGGGCTGAAGCCGGCGATGGATCGTGTCGAGCAGGTGGCACGGGCGGACCTGCCCGTTCTTCTGCTGGGGGAGACGGGCAGCGGCAAGGAGGTGCTGGCGCGGCGCATCCACGAGCGATCGGCGCGGGGCGAGAAGCCGTTTATTCGGGTGAACTGCGGGGCGATCGCGCCGGAGCTGGTGGATTCGGAGCTGTTCGGCCACGAGCGCGGCAGCTTCACCGGCGCGACGGACATGCGCCGCGGCTGGTTCGAGCAGGCCGACGGCGGGTCGCTGTTTCTCGACGAGGTGGGCGAGCTGCCGCTTAGCGTGCAGGTCCGGCTGCTGCGCGTGTTGCAGGACGGGCAGGTGATGCGCGTGGGCGGCGAGAGGCCGGCGGCGGTGGACGTGCGGATCATCGCGGCCACGAACCAGGACCTGCACGCGATGGTCGATGACGGGCGGTTTCGCGAGGATTTGTGGTATCGGCTGGCGGTGTTTCCGATTCGCATTCCACCGCTGCGAGAGCGGCGCGAGGACATCGCGGCGCTGGCGACGCACTTCGCGCAAAAGGCGGCGCGGCGGTTTGGGCTGAACGTGCCGGCGCCCAGCGAGGAAGATGTGCTGCTGCTGCAGGGGTATCACTGGCCGGGCAACGCGCGGGAGTTGCAGTCGGTGATGGACCGGGCGGTGATTTTGGGGAACGGGCGGGGGCTGGAGGTGGCGGTTTCGCTGGGGACGGAGCCGCGCGGGCGGACGAGCGCGGCGGTGGAGGTTACGCGGGGGACCGATGAGATCGTTTCAGAGGATCGAATTGCAACGCTTGACGACATCACGCGGCGGCACATTGAGCGCGCCTTGAAAGTCTGTAAAGGAAGGGTTGGCGGGACCCAAGGGGCGGCGCAGGTCCTGGGCATCAATCCGCATACGCTGCGGGGGCGGATGAGAAAACTGGGAATCCGCTGGAGCGGCTACCGTAAGGCCGAACCAGCCGCGTAGGATTTTTGCCGTACCCAAGGACATGTCGATGTGAAAGGCCGTCGGCATGGCGCCCGGCGTTGATCCTAACGGGCTAAGCCAGTCCTTTAGATCAGATGTCCCTGGCGCTCGCACTGCTCACAGAGCAGTGGCACACGTCATGATTCGATTCCGTGATAGGTTTCGATTGGCACCGTTATGGCTGTCGTCACGATGTTCGCGACGCGGTCGAGTTCTGTACGTGACAGTGGGGTGGCGTATGTTTCGGTCGTCTGGCGGGCGACGGTGTAGATCTGGATGAGCTTGAATTGCGCGCCGGCGGCGAGCAATTCGTTGAGGCGCTTGGCGAACTCGCGGACTTCCTCGTCGGGCGGTGGCTGGCTGTGGACGCGCATCCAGAGGGACTGGATGACGATCGGGCGGATTTTCGCGGTTTCGAGGATTTGCGAGAGGACGTGGGCCAACGGGAAGTTGGGGCGGTTGACCAGTTCGTAATAGCCCTGCGTGCCGGCATCGAGCTTGGCCCAGATTTCGCCGTTGTTTTCGTCCATGAAGCGGAGGCCGGCGGCGACGTGGGGCTTTGTCAGATAGCAGGCGTCGGTGATGAGGACGATCTTGGTGTCGTCGAGACGGCGCTCGCGCTTGAGGTCGGCGACCAGACTGACGGCGTCGTCAAAGCGCGGATAGGAGGTCGGTTCGCCGTCGCCGGAGAAGGCGATGTCGCGAACGACGCGCTGGTCGGGGAGGATCGCGTTGAAGGGGGTTTCGGCAAAGAGCCACGCCACAATGGGCGGATCGTGAGCGAGTTGAGGCGGCGCGGTCATCGTGGAAGCGGGATTGACGCGCGCGTGGGAATCTCTGTCGCCCCTCCGGGGCTTAACTGTATTTTCCGTCGTGAACCCCGGGCTTACGCCCGGGGCTACATTCCGCCGCCCCTCCGGGGCTGGAAGCGTCGGGGCGGGGCGCCTTGAGGCGTCATGCGTGGGCGCATCCAACAACGCCGCAGCGTCGAGTAGGTGGGCGAGCTCGGCGCGGAGCACATCGAGATCGACTTTGCGAACCGACGGCGGGGCCTTGCGGTCGACCTGGCAATAAATGCAGTCAAAATTGCAGGCTTTGTCGGGGTTCAGGTTGATGCCGATGGAGAGGCCCTTGCTGCGGCGGGAGATTACTGGGTAACAATAAAGGAAGTCGCGCCAGTGGCGGCTGTGATCGGCGTAAGCCTGCTGCAATGAAATGGGGGCGGCATCGTTCACCGGAGAATTGTAACACGCCGTGCGGGGGAAACGCCAAAGTCAGAACACGTAACGGGCTGAGCACTCCGCTCTTTCGGAGCGGAGCCGATGCCGGCGTGACCCATCCACGGGTTGCGCTTCGCTTCACCCCGTGGCTACAGCCCGTCGCTCCTCGGAGCGAAAAACTGGCCGGAGATTATTTCTGCGTCGGGCTGGCCTCCTTGGGCATGGTGGCGACGCTGAGGGCGGTGCGCTTGGCGCGGGGGGCCAGAGCCCAGGGCTGGTCGCTCATGAGCTTCATGCGCATCACGCTGAGGGCCGTGACGAACTGCGGATCGACGTCGGGGTTCGGGTCGTCGGGCAGCTTTTCTTCCTTGCTGCCGGTCTTGCGGCGCTCCAGGACCTCCTTCGGAATATTGCCGGCCTGGCCCTTGCCGCGGAGCAGATCGCGCTCGCGCCGCAGACGCAGAATCTTGGTCGTCTCGTGCGGAATCGTGTTCACGACGATGTGCGGCTCGACGCCCCAGCTCTTCGCGCCTTCCTTGCGGTGCAGCAGATACCAGGGGTCGTTGCCGGGGATGTCGGCGTCAGGCACGTAGTAGTGAGCGGTGGTCAGTTTTAGATAGGCCTGGGCATCGAGAATCGGGATGAGATTCTGAACGCTGCCCTTGCCGAAGGTGCGGGCACCGATGATGCAGGCTTCCTTCAGGCCAGCGAGGGCGCCGGCCACAATTTCGCTGGCGCTCGCGCTGTACTCGTTTACCAGCACGATCATCGGGACGTGGCGATGGCGATTTCGGCGGCCGGCGGCGCGGAGGACCATGTTCTGCCCACGATCGCGGCCCTTGGTGCGGACGATGGGCGCGTCTTCCGGCAGGAAGAGGTCGCACATGTCGCGGGCGGCGTTCAGCAGGCCGCCGGGGTTGAAGCGCAGATCGAGAATGATGCCGCGGCAGTTTTCGTCGTCCAATTGAGCGAGCGCCTTTTCCAGGTCGCGGACGGTCTTGTCCATGAAGCCACTGACGCGCACGTAGGCGATGCCCAGATCGGGATCGACCGTGAAGTCCCAGCCGGTCGGCTTGTTGTCGTCGCGTAGATTCCCGCGCACGGTGCGGAGGATGATGCGGTCGCGGAGCAGCTCGACGTCGCGGACTTCCTTGGTGGTGCCGTCTTTGATCGTGAGAACGACCGTGGTGCCCGGCTCGCCGGTAATGTTCCGGACGGCCTCGGTGATGGTCATCTTGGTGGTGTTCTTGCCCTCGACGGCGAGAATGAAATCGCCGGGCTTGATGCCGGCGTTGTAGGCCGGGGAGTCTTCGAGGGGCGACTCGACGCGGACGGGCTTGCCGATCTCCTGCGTGATCTGAATGCCGACGCCGACGAACTCGCCGCGAGTCTGCTTGTTGAATTCGGCCACTTCGGTGGGCCAGATGACGGAGGTGAACTCGTCGAGCGGCTCCAGCATGCCGGCCACGAATTCGTCCACCACCACTTCTTCGGGCAGGCGGATCGTCTCGGCGTTGGCTTCGAGGATGCTGTCGAAAACGTCTTTCAAGGTTCGGGAGGAGAAGCGGCGCGAGCCGTCGACTTGGCGCTTGAGCTGGCCGTCGAGGCGGTTGACGAAGCGGGCGACGAGATCGCGCTCGGCCAGCGTCGGGAACGTCTTCGCGATGGATTCGGTTTCGGCGAGGATGCGGAGGTGCTCGACGCCGTCGCGGCAAAGCTTGCGGAGTTGCGGCTCCTCGACGTAGTCGTCGTCGATGCGGACGAGAATTTCCTTCAGCGCGTCGGCGGTGACGCCGTCGAGGTCGATGCGCCAGGTGGTTTTCTTCGCATCACCGTAGACGAATTCAAGATGGGCCCGCTTGCTGCAGAAGTCGAAGCCCTGCTTGTATTCCTTGTTGTCGGGATAGATGCTCTGCAGGACGCTGTAGATGGTGAGGGCGTCGCGCCATTCATTCTTGTTCTTGGAGATTTCAATTTCCTGCCGGGTGTTTTCGACGATCTCGGGCAGCCAGGGTTCGGAGCGGAATTTTTCCTCGTCGTCGAGGATGAGCATGGCGTCGTGGGCCTTGAAGAGGGCGCGGCTCCAGCGATATCGGAATTCTTCCGCGTCGTCGTCGAGCGCTTCTTCGTCGCCCAGTTCATCCACTTCGTCGGCTTGTTCGGAGTCGTCCGAGTCATCCTTTGAGGCGGCCTTCTCTTTTTCAGACAACCGGGGCTTTATATAAACGTGTCCGCCATCAACAGGGACCTTTTCTTCTCCTTCGGTGAGGGTCTTCCGCTTATTTTCTTGGGTGGAAACCTTTGCCTCGTCGGATTGCGCTGGCTTGCCCTCGCGCGCTTCGTTCACGTATTCATGCACTTTGGCGACGTAGTGGTCGTACATGGCCTGTCGATAAGCGGCGCGGTCTTTTTCCAGCTTCTGGAGGTCGCGCATCCAGTTCAGCGCAGACTGCACGCCTTGAGTGCCCGGCTCGGCCTCTTGGACCTGCTCGATGGTCCGGACGCCGGCCTTGAAGTCGCCGGCCAGAATCTGGTCGGAACCCTTGATCCAGAGTTCTTTCGCCTCGGCGGAGGCAAACCGGGGGGTTTCCTCGGCTCGGACGGAGATGACCGGCACGACTGCAAAGAGGGCGGCCAAAATGACCGTGGGGAAACGACGATTCAACGAAAAGGGCATGAAAGAGCCTCCTAGTTTCATATTAGATCGAGCGGGGGAATGAAACCTCACCGGGGCCGGGCGAGGAATTCGGCCGGGGAAGCGTGCAACGCGATCTCCGGACGCCGTTTTCACCATCCGCGGACCCTTTCGTCTACTCGCCGGCGGGCGTGTCAGGGCCGCCGCCGCGGGGCCGACCATCCTACTCCGCCCCGTCACGATTTCAGGGCCGGTGCGATCGCTGAATCTACGGCATCAGGGTCGATCGCAGTTCATTATATGATCCAGAGAGAGAGCGGTTCAATATTTTCGGGCATTCGCGCATTGTGTGCAAAAATCGCGCTGTCGGTGATTCATCGGATGGGCGTCGCGAGGCACTTGATGTCGCTGATCTGAGATCGGGATCGCGGGGTCGGTTATTGGGAGTGGCAGGGCTAGGGTGGGTCGGCCTTTTTGACCCACCTTCTTATGAAGAGCGATTTCACCCGAAAGCCGAAAGGTGGGTCGATAAGGCTGACCCACCCTACGGGGTGCCCTGCGGTTCGTTTCGCTGCATCCTGTGAAACATCTCGCACGTGCGGGCCAGGGCGATTCCGATCGCGATGATGAAAAAGGCGTCGATGGTCCAGCGAAGTCGCGAAAGTGGGATGAATACGACAGCGACGGTGAGCTGGGCGGCGATGAGGCCCAGGAACAGGCTTCGGGCAGGAAATCGTGTCCAGAGGAATAAGATCGCGGGTACGCCCAGGAGAACCACGAGGCTTGGCGATATCAACGGTATTTTTCGCGGCGAATCGGAAACGAGATGCAGGTAATAGGTCATGGCCATGCCGATCAGGGCGATCGTTTCCATTTTCCGCCAACAGCGCGCGGAAAAGGTGGGTCGATAAGGCTGACCCACCCTACGCTGAACGGGAGGTGGCAGGCGGCGGGTCCAGATGTAGCCGGCGCGGATGAATGCAAGCAAAAGAAGAAGCAGGGGCCCATATGAGGGAATCGTCGGCGTGAACCAAGTGCGGATTTTGGTGAAGCAATTTCTCAGCGCCTCGGCGGGATTCTCACGAATGAATCGCCAACCTTGCGCGTAGAGACGTCGGTCCGCGTCGAGTTCCGTCAACCCTTGTTCATGGCGAAGGCGGTTGAAGCGGTCATAGTCGGCGGCGTCGAGACCGGGGTTTTCGGCGTAGTCGAGATTGTGACCCAGATAGAAGTTAAGACCCCCGATGGTAGAGAGCGAGTAAGCGCCCAGTTCACGATGGTTTCGCACCATCCACGGTGCAAGCACGAGAGACGCCGGAACGAGCAGCGCGGCGAGCGACAGTGACTTGTCGCGCGAGCCGGCGAATTGGCTCAGCGCATGAAGTGCAAAGGGGACGAGAAAGAGAATCGCGTTCGCGCGCGTCAGCGCGGCCAGTCCGAGCAATGCGGAGACCGAGAGCAGGGCGATCCAAGTCTTCGGCTGCCGGGGCCCCGCGGCCGATGCTGTCACGTAGATCAGCACCGCGAGGAAAAGAAACGTGTTGAGCAGCGTTTCTGTGAGGAAGAGCGTCTGGAGATAAATGAAGGGGGCGTAGAGCGCCGCGATGAGGCCGGCGGTGAGGCCGGCGATCGGACCGGCGAGGCGCGCGGCGATCAAGGCGATCAGAATGACATTCACGCAGGCGAGCAGAAACTGGAGGATGAGGGCGGAACTGTACCAGTGCTCCCTGGCCTGCGTGGCGTAAATGATCGAGAGCATGGCCGGGTAGAGCGGCATGCGTTTGGCGATTTCGCCGGTGGGCAGCTTTAGTTCGTTCCAATCCGCCAGTGAGACGGCAAGATCGAGATATTCATTTTCGTCGGGTGAGCGGGATTGGTAGGCCGGGTCGGATGCGAGCGGTGAGGTTGAGTCGGCGCTTTGAGACGTGGCGGCGCCGGGGGAGGGGCGAGTGACACTGACCCGATCGGGGGCGAAGAAGCAGAAGGCTCCATAGGCAAACAAGGCGAGAAGCGTGACGGGGATCAGATAAAGCCATGAGGTGACAGTCGATCGCTCGGATGTCGCGGGGACGTTCGACGGCGTTGCTGGTGTGCGAGGG
>Ga0190265_10002832_pt1 | contig 11721 bp, 21 predicted proteins | sample Popmic124T_FD_133135 | JGI IMG/M metagenome (GOLD analysis project Ga0190265, IMG submission 133135) | Populus adjacent soil microbial communities from riparian zone of Indian Creek, Utah, USA - 124 T | ecosystem: Environmental > Terrestrial > Soil > Riparian zone | place: USA: Utah | collected...
CCCGCTAAACCTCCGATCCGGACCAATTCCCGCTCCAAATGTAGGATAATATCTGTCCTAGACTAAGGATGACCGACTCGTCCGATCCGCCCCGGCCCGCCGCGCGCGGCGCCGCCGGTCCGCCCGGCGAGGAGGACGGCCGGGCGCGCTTCGATCCCGTGCCCGTCCGCCACCGGCACGACGGCTGGACTCCGGACCGGCAGCTCGAATTCATCGGGACGCTGGCCGATTGCGGCTGCGTCGACCAGGCCGCGCGAACCGTCGGGATGAGCCGCAACGCCGCTTATGCGCTTCGGCGGCGGACCGATGCGCAGGCCTTCCGCTTGGCCTGGGACGCGGCCGCGGATTTCTCGGTCGCGCGCCTGTCCGACGCGGCCATGTCGCGCGCGATCAACGGCGTTGCCGTGCCGATCTTCCACAATGGCGAGCAGGTCGGCGAGCGGCGCCATTATGACGAGCGGCTGACCATGTTCATGCTGCGCTGCCGCGATCCGGTCCGTTACGGGCGATGGCTGGACCGGATGGAGGCCCGCCAGCACCAGGACGGCACGGCCCTCATCCTCGCCTTCCGGATGGGGCGGATGCTTCGCGCCGCCTGGCTCGCCTTCGATGCCGCGCTGAACGGCAAGCCCGCCCCGGAGCCGGCGCGCGAGCCGATCCATCCAAGACAATCCGACGTCGAAGACGGGCTCTGAAATGCGTGCGCCACGCTGTCATCTTTGTAATCTTCCGCCGCGCCGCCCTTCAGGCGCGCGGCGCGAGATTCTCCGCGACCGCCGCCCGGACCAGCGCTTTGAGCGCCTCCGCCTCGATCTCGTCGCCCTCGCGCAGATCGATCGCGCGGCGCGTATTGCCCTCGAGGCTCGAATTGAACAGGCCGGCCGGATCCTCCAGCGCCGCGCCGCGCGCGAAGGTCAGCTTCACCTTGTCCCTGTACGTCTCGCCGGTGCAGATCAGGCCGCCATGGTCCCATACCGGCACGCCCAGGGGGCTCGAAGGCTTGCGCCATTTCACCGCCTCGGTGACCTCCGGATCGGCCTCCCTGATCAGCGCGCGCACTTGGCCGAGCGTTTCGCCCCGCCAGTCGCCCAGCGCCGCGATCCGTGCGTCGACTTCCGCCGTGCCTTCGCCCTGCGTCCCCATGTCGATCCTCCCTCGCCTTTGCCGATCCGTCCCGTTCCGCGCTACGCTGCCGCCATCGTCGCGAAGCCGGGGGAATGGCCCGATGACATTGGATGAGGCGCTCGCCGGACTCAAGGCGCTCGGCAGCGAGACGTTGCGCGCGCAAAACGCCAGGCGCGGCGTCGCCGGCGATCACTTTGGCGTGAAGATGGGCGACATCCGAACGATCGCGAAGGAAGCCAAGGCGGATCACGCGCTTGCGATCGGCGAGACGCTCGGCGTCTATCGCGATTATTCGACCTCGCCCGGCTGCACCTCGCCTTTCGCCCCGATCTGGATCCACGAAATGGTGAGGCGGCAGGGATGATCGGCGGCTTTACGGCACCCAGCCGGGCAGCGAAGCGGCCTGCCTCACCCAGTCGGCAAGCTGCGCCTCGTCGATCGCGTCGTCCTCGTGGATGTGGAAATAACGGGTGTTCTCGTCCTTCGATTCGACCGGCGGAAGCGGTCGCAGCGCGGCGCCGCGGAAGAAGGCGATTTTGATGTACCTTTCGAAGCAATGCACGCCCAGGAAATAGGATTGCCTGGCGCCTTCCTCGACCTCGGCCCCGTAGAGCGCCGAGTTCCATTTGACCGCCTTCTTCACGCCGGGAAGGGTCCGCTCGATCAAGGCGTCGAGCCGCCGCCCGGCCTCGCTTTTCCACCCCGGCATCGCGGCGATATAGGCCTGGACCGGCGCGTCGCCCTCGCCTTTGGTGATCTGCGGGTTGCCGCCCGACAGCAGGATTGGAGCCCCGGCGATGCCCTTGGCTGCCCCCTTTGCGGTCTTTCTCGGCTCGCCGGATGCCTTGTCGGTCATGCCTTCACCGCCCGGTGATCAGGGAAGGCGCCGCGCGCGGACGATCCTGACCGGCGCCGCGATCATCTGCCCCCGCATCGCGCCCCGCCCGGCATTGGCGATCGTCGGCGCGGCGAGGATTCGGCGGACCGAGTCCATGCCCGCCACCACCCGCCCGAAGGCGGCGAAGCCGGGCTCGCCGCCATGGGCGTCCATTGAGGGCATCGCGCTGGTTGTGACGAAGAATTCGCCCATCGCATTGCCCGGCTCGGTGCGCGCCATCGAGATCGTGCCTTCGCCATGACGCAGCCCGGTCCGCGACGTCGGCTCGTGAGCGATCGGCGGCAGCATTCGGCGATAGTCGCGGCGGATGCCGCCCTGAATGAAGCCGCGGCCGGCGCCGCCCCGGGTCCGCGCGGCGCGATAGAAGGTCGTGCCGTCGAACCGGCGCTGGTCGACATAAGCGAGGAAGTTCGCAGTGGTGACCGGCGCCCGCCTGGAGTCGAGTTCGAGCTCGATCGGGCCGGCCTGCGTATCGAGCCGGACCCGGACGGTCGGCGCCTCCGGCGCGCGGGGCGCAGGCGCGGTGGCTTGCCCGGCCGGGGCCGCGCCATTGGCGGCGACCGGGCCGCCGGCTGTCGAAGTCTCACCGCAGCCGGCGATGGCGAGGATGAGCGAAGCGGGCAAGGCGAGCCGCAGTCCCCGGCGCCGCGGCGCGGGCGGCCTTCCCGCCGCGTCGCGGACCTCGGCGGCGACCGCTCCGCCGCTCGCTTCGTCCAAAACGAAATCCCCGTCCGCCCCGGCCATGCCGGCTCAGCGCTTGATGTCGGCGACGATGCCCTTGGTCGAGGGATTGGACGCGTTCTTCTTCGGCTTCTCGGCCTTGGGCTTGCGCGCTTCCTTGTTGGATTTCTTCTGGCCTTTGGCCATCGTCTCTCTCCTTGGCGGTCGGATATGCGATCCCGTTTAGGCCGGTTCGCGCGCTTTTGCCCGCACATTTTTCGCGCGCTTAGTGCCGCCATGCCTGCCAATATGGCCCGAAAGCGGAGTCCGCTTATGCCACAGTCGACCGCCCCCACTGCCCTTGGAATCCGCGACCATGGAGCCATGCGCATTTCGCTCTTCGCTTACGGTACGCTGCAATTGCCGCAGGTGCAGCGCGCGACCTTCGGCCGGCTGCTCGACGGCACGGCCGACGTGCTCGTCGGCTACGCTTTGGCGCCACTGGCGATCAGCGATGCCGAAGTGGTCCGGCTGAGCGGCGCGGCGGTCCATCAGATCGCGCGGCGCACCGGCGATCCGGGCGACCGGATTGGGGGACTCGTCCTGGCAATCACCGCCGCGGAGCTCGCCGCCGCCGACGGCTATGAGGTCGATGTTTATGCCCGCGCCGCGGTCACGCTCGCCTCGGGCGCCCGCGCCTTCGCTTATGTCGGCGAACCGATGCCCCGCCCGACGGAACCGCCCTAGCCGTCCGCCTGCGCGTCGATGAACCGCTCGCGCCCTCTCACGCCTCGGCCTTGCGCCAGCCGGCGACGCACAGCGCCAGCATCGCGGCATTCCCAACCGCGTCGAGCAGGCCAAGGCTGGTGAACACCGGGTCGACGAAGGTGAACCACCAGTTGAAGGCGAAGAAGGGCAGCAGGGCGATGCCATATGCGAGGAAGGTGGTCCGGGTGAATCGCGAAAAGGCCGCGAACAGGCCCGAGATCATCGCCTGCGCGCCGAAGCAGGCGACCGCAAAGGGGAGGATCGGCGTACCGGTCCGATATTCGGGCAGCAGGGTCAGGTCGATGACGCTTTGCGGCGCGATCAGCGCCCACCCGCCGAGAATGAAGAAAACGGCGGCAATGGCCCATTGGATTCGGCTTACGGTCATATCGCTCCACTTTCTGTCAGGGCGCGGGCAGCGCCCAATCGATCTCGGGCAGGCCGCGCTCGGCGAGGAAGCGATTGGCCTTCGAGAAATGGCGGCAGCCGAAGAAGCCGGCATGGGCCGAGAGCGGCGACGGGTGGGGCGCGCGGAGGACGAGGTGATGGCCGCCCTGGTCCACGCTCTTCACGAACCCCGCTTTCTTCTGCGCATAGCTGCCCCACAGCATGAACACGACCGGATCGGGCCGCGCCGCGACCAGGCGGATGACGGCGTCGGTGAAGCGCTCCCAGCCCTTTTCGCGGTGCGAAGCGGCGCGGCCCATCTCGACGGTCAGTACGCTGTTGAGCAGCAGCACGCCCTGCCGCGCCCAATGTTCGAGAAAGCCGTGCCGCGCCCGGGCGACGCCGAGATCCGACTCAAGCTCCTTGTAGATGTTGACCAGGCTCGGCGGCGGCGGTACCCCCGGCCTCACCGAGAAGCACAGGCCGTGCGCCTGCCCGGGTCCATGATAGGGATCCTGTCCGAGGATGACGACGCGGACCCGGTCGAGCGGCGTCAAATCGAGCGCCGCGAACCATTCGCCGCCGTTCGGAAAGACGCTTTTCCCGGCCTGTCTCTCGGCAAGGAGGAAGCGCTTCAGCGCGTCCATATAGGGACTGGCGAACTCCGTTCGGAGCGGATCGAGCCAGCTCTCGTGCAGCCGCACCGCCGTCATGGATCTACCGGCGGCGCTGCCGCGCCCGCCATTGCCGCACCGCGGCCAGCGTGTTGGTCACATGGTTGCGCCAGTTGAGGTCGCTATAGGCGTAGATGATCCGGCCGTTGGGGGCGATGACGAAGGACGTCCGGTTGGACCGCGGCGTGCCGTCGTTCAGGGCCACGTCGTAGGCGCGGATCGTGGCCGGGCTGGCGGTGGCGACCGGGAAGGCGCTTCGGCAGCCTTCGACCGAGAAGCGGCGCAACGTCTCGTAATCGTCCGCCGACATGCCGATCACGCGGGCGCCGGCGCGGCGGAAATCGGCGGCCGCCTCGGAAAAGGCGTGCGCTTCGAGCGTGCAGCCGCCGGTGAAGGCCTGCGGATAGAAATAGAGCACGACCGGGCCGTTGCGCAGCTGCTCGCGCAGATGCAGCCGGAACGGCCGCCCGGCAAGCGCGCCGCCGGTGGTGAAATCGGGCGCCCGCGCGCCGGCCGGCAAAGCGGGGACGGCGGCGCCGGGGGCCAGCGCCAGTACGAAGGTGAACATGATGGCGGCGAAACGCATCGGCCTGACTCCGGTCGGATTGCGACAGGACGATAAGCGCAAACGCCCGCGCCCGCCAGCCGGCATTGGCCGCGCCGCCGGGCGCTGCTAGGCTCGGCGCCGGTTCCATCCTCACGGGGAGGCACGTCGATGCGTATCGCTTTCATCACTCTGCTGGCCGCCGCCGGTCTTGCCGGCCTGGCATCGCCCGCCGCCCAGGCCGCGCAGACGGAGGGCTGCCGCCTGTCGCTGTCCGCCGAGGGGGAGACGGCGAGCTTCGCCGGCACCGCCGCGACGCGGACCGCGCAGCTGGTGCGCGAAACCGGCACGGCCTTCGCCGCGGCCGCCTCGACTCTGTGCGGGGCCGGCGTGGTCAGGGCTGCCCATCTGCAGCCTTTCTCGCGGCTGCTGGTGCGCAACGCCGAAGGCGTCGCAACGCCCACCGTCTACGACGATGCCGAGCAATTGCCCGGCGCGCTGATCGTCGAATATGCCTTCGCCGAAAGCGGCGCGCCGGCGCCGGCCGCCATCGAGAGTGCGCTGCGCTGCTGGCGCGATCCGGAGCGCGAGGGCTGTATGGAGGAAGTCAGCCCCTAATCTGAAACGAGCATGGGCGGCTCACCGCCGTCGCCGAGCACACGGCTAAGCACCGAGGCGGAAAGATAGAGCCGGTCGCGCATGTCCGCCGGGATCATCTCGGCGAGCAGCCGGTCGAAGCCGGGCCGGTCGCCGCGCCCGCCGAGGCGGACCATGTCGACGACGAGGGCTTCGTCGTGGCTGAGGCGCGGGCAGCATGGCGGGGCGACGCAGAACGGCTCCGGCCAGGCGGCGCCGATCTCCTCGAGCATCAGATGAAGATGGGCGGCGGCGCGGGCGTCGCCGATCCGGTCTGCCACCGCCTGCAGCGGACAGCGGCCGAGCTTGCTCACCACCACCCACAGCCGAAGCGAAGCCGCGATTCGCGCTTCGCGATCCGCCAGATCCCTCATGTCTGGCGTTCGGATCAGCATATCGAGCATCGGCCCTCCTAGGTGAAGGAACGTTATTGCAACTGGTTCGCAATAGCAAGTCTAGCCTGCTCTTCTCGTCAGTCGTTGCGCGAGCCAGGCGGCGGCGAGGGGAAGCAGCAGCCCGGCGGCCCACATCCAGGCCGGATGCGCGATCATGATCATCGTATAAGCGCCGGCCGCGACCACCAGCAGCGCCACGATCCAGCCGGCGAGCCCGCTTTGCGCCACGGCGTTCGCGACCCAGGCCCCGGCCAGAGTACCGAGAAACCATGCCGCCAACACGAACGCGAGCGCCGCCGGCGGCATCAAATCCATCAGCCGCGCCACTTGCGCCGGATCGGTGAGATCGGTGCCGGCGGGCGGCGGAAAGACAATGTGGCCGAGCGCCTCGATCCCGAATACGCACAGAAAGGCGACGAGCGTCCCCGCCACCACGCCGCTGATGAGTCTCAAGGTCATTTTTTCGATCCCCCTGCGCGGTCCCCGCCGCGAGTCGCTTGATAGCGCGAAGGCGGCCGCGGCGACAGCCGCTCAGGCCGGCACGTCGCTTCGGTCCTCGATCTGCAGCGCGTCGCTTTCGTCCTCGGTGAAGTCGCCGCCCTCGCCGCGAAAGGCGGCGGCGAGCCGGGCCGGATCGACCGCGCGCTCCCAGCGGGCGACGACGATGGTGGCGACCGCGTTGCCGATGAAGTTGGTCAGCGCCCGGCATTCGCTCATGAAGCGATCGACGCCGAGGATCAGCGCCATGCCCGCGACCGGGATCGCCGGCACCACCGACAATGTCGCCGCCAGCACGATGAAGCCCGATCCGGTCACCCCGGCCGCGCCCTTGGACGAGATCATCGCCACCCCCATCAGCAGCAATTGGTCGGCGAAGGTCAGCTCGGTATTGGTCGCTTGCGCGATGAACAAGGCGGCCAGCGACATGTAGATGCAGGTGCCGTCGAGGTTGAACGAATAGCCCGTCGGCACCACCAGCCCGACCACCGGCTTGGGACAGCCGGCGCGCTCGAGCTTCTCCATCAGCAGCGGCATCGCGCTTTCGGAGCTTGACGTGCCGAGCACCAGGATGAGCTCGTCCTTGATGTAGCGGGCCAAGCCCAAGAGCGAGAAGCCGGCCAGACGCGCGATCAGGCCCAGCACCAGGACCACGAACAACAGGGAGGTCGCGTAAAAGGTGGCGATGAGCACGGCGAGATTGGCGAGCGTCCCGATCCCGTATTTGCCGATGGTGAAGGCCATCGCCCCGAACGCGCCGAGCGGCGCCAGATACATCAGGATATGGACCATCCGGAAAACCACTGCGGTCAGCGCCCTGAGGCTGAAGAGCAGGCGCGCGCCTCGTTCGCCGGCCATGGTCAGCGCGACTCCGAACAGGATCGAGACGAACACCACCTGCAGGATCGCGCCCGACGTGAAGGCGCTGATCGCCGTGTCGGGAACGATGTCGAGGACGAATTTGGTGACGCTCTGCTCGCCGGCCTGCTCGACGAAGCCGCCGACAACGCGGTCATCGAGCGACGCCGGATCGACGTTCAGTCCTTCGCCGGGCCGCACCAGATTGCCGACCGCGAGCCCGATCGCGAGCGCGAAGGTCGACACGGCGAGGAAATAGGTCATCGCCTTCAGCCCGACCCGGCCGAACGCCTTCAAATCGGCCATGCCGGCGATTCCGGTCACCACGGTGAGGAAGATCACCGGGGTGATGATCATCTTGACCAGCTTGATGAAGCCTTGGCCGAGCGGCTCCATCGCCTGCCCGGCCGCGGGTCGGAGCCAGCCGAGCGCCGCACCGGCGACGATCGCGACCAGCACCCAGAAATAGAGCGTGCGCCAAATCGGCCGCCGAGCTTGCGCCATAATCCCTCCAGCCGCGCTCTCCGGCGCCTCACCCCTGATAGGAGCGAGCGCGCGCCTTGTCAGGCCATTGATCTTCGCGCCGGACCGGAGCTTAGTCCGAATATGGACGAGAGCATCGCCGTCGCCGCCATCGCACACCAGATCCAGCTCGCAGTGGCGCCCGTCTTCCTGCTCGCCGGCATCGGCGGCTTCCTGAACGTCCTCGCGCACCGCCTCGCTCGAGTCGTCGATCGTTCGCGCCAGCTCGAAGGCGAGTCCGGGGCGCACGCCGAGGAGCTTGCGCTGCTCGACCGAAGGATGCGGGTCGTGAACCTGTCGCTCAGCCTGTGCACGGCGAGCGCGCTGTCGATCTGCGTGGTGGTCGCGATCCTGTTCGTCGCTGATCTGGCGAAGATCGCCTTCGCCCAGCCGATCGCCTGGCTGTTCATCGGGGCGATGCTGCTGCTGATCGCGGGGCTGCTGCTGTTCCTCTACGAAGTGCAGCTCGCCATGCAGGCGCTCCGGCTGGGCCGGCGGGCGCGCCGCGCGCGGGACGGGTCGTGAGCGAGGGTCGCGAGGGCGGAGAGGCGGCGCGGATCGCGCGAGTCGCGCTGATCGTTGCGGCGATCGCCCTTGCGGTGGCGATATTGGGGCTGTTCCTGCCGATCGGCTAGGCGCTGGCGATCCTCAGGTCGGCGAGCGAGGCGGCGACGATGCTCGCCACCGCGCCGATGGGACCGAACACCATCAGCGCGGGGATCGCGTCGGCGATTCGGAGGCCGAGCCTCTCCCGGATGATGCGAATTGCGGCCATGACGCGCTACCGGCTCTGCGCCACGGCGGCGGTGACGATATAGAGGGCGATCGCGACCGGCCCGAGCAGGAGCAGGGTGGCGGCGACGGCCCCGAGGCGGACGATGAGCGAATCCCAGCCAGTGCTGCGGGCGAGGCCGGCGCAGACGCCGAGAAGCTTCGCATTGTCTTTGTCGAGGGCGTAGCTGGACATGATGTCGATCCTCAAGGCGATTGGGTGAGCGGGTCGGGCGACCCGGCCGATCAGACGATCGGAACCGGGCCGATGGCGGCGGAGATGAACAGGGTGCTGACGAGGACGGCGCCGATGGCCGAGACGACGAGCTGCTGCAGGCTGTTGAACGAAAGCGTCATTGTAGGTCTCCCAAGTGGGCCTCGGGACTATCCCGGGGCATGCCAACAAGGTCAGCAGGGCCCGTGCCAAATGCAGAAAATAGCGGAAATCCGTCATTTCTCTTTCTAGCTGCATCCTCGGGACAATTTCGCCACGCCAACTCGCGGCAATTTCCGCCACTATTTGGGCGTCCGTTTCGCACCTAAAAAATGAGAAAGTGTCCGGCCTGTGCGAATCCGGACAGGCGTGGCATGCGGCTCCCTTAATCGTGTGATTGCCGTTGGAACGGATGGGCAACGCCTTAGGCGCAAGAATCTTGGCGAGCGGCAGCCACGGGAGGATAAGGGCTGGAAGCGGATGGCTAGACAGCTTTCACTGCGCCCTCATCCTTCGCCGCCCCCACGTCGAGCAAAAGATCGGCAAGTGGCTGGTTGATGTAATAATTGTTCCGTCCGATCTTGTGCTTGGTGAGCATGCCAGCCTCAGTCAACTCATCCAGATAGCGGGATGCAGTTTGCCGCGTGACGTCGACATCCCTGCCCACATATTCAATTTTCGTATATGGGTGACGGAATAGAGTGTTGAGCAATTCCTGAGTGTAGATCTTAGGAAATTCGGTTCTAATGCGGTTTTTGTATTCGGCCATTAGTCCGCGTATGCCTTCGACGAGTCGCAGCGTTTCGGTCGAAGTTTCGGCTACCGCGCGCAGCATATAGAGAAGCCACGGCTCCCAATTCCCATCATCGCGAACGGACTGAAGGTATTTGTAATAGTCTGACTTGTTCGCGGTTATATACCGGCTGAGATAGAGGATGGGGATATCGAGCAATTTTTGGCGTGTTAGATAGAGTACGTTGATTATACGGCCGATACGACCATTTCCGTCTGGAAATGGGTGAATACTTTCAAATTGGTGGTGGATGATCGCCATTTTGATCAATGGGTCGAGATCGCACGCATCATCTTCGTTGATGAATTTTTCAAGCCTCCCCATACACTCTTTGACGACGTTACCGTCCTGCGGAGGTATATAGACCAGTTTGCCGCTAGCTTCATTTTTGAGCGCTATACCGGGGGTCTCACGAAACTCTCCATCTGTCCGCTTGAGAATCTGGAACATGGCTATGATCATATTGTTCGTGAGCAAATCCTGTTGCGCTCGCAGCTTTTGATAGCCCACACGAAGGGCGTCGCGATACAAGGCGACCTCCTTCGCGGCGGGAGAGGCCGGGTTTTCTGGAAACAAGCTGATTTGGAACAACTCGTCCTGCGTCGTTATGATATTTTCAATCTCCGAGCTGGCTTTGGCTTCCTGAAGCGATAGAGTGTCGATCAGGATACCTGGGTTCGGTATGTTGCTGGATCGCCCTTTAAGCTCGGCCAGATTCCTATGTGCCAGCGCCGCGAGTTTGAGCACGGCATATGTTTCCAATTCCGCTTTCGGCGGAAGGCTTGGAATGTCGTATGTGGCTTTCAGCGCCATTTTTTCGCTCATGTTCGCATTAGCGTACATTGCGAACATATCACCGGTGACGTGTTAAAAAAAGCGCGGTTTTGTAACACGTTTAAACGACGTGTTATGATACGTAACACGTGAAAAAATGCCTACATATTGATGTACGGACTGCTGACCTGAAGGCGTTTGGGGTAACAGATCTGCTATATGTAGCATTGGTAGGAGACATTTTCGCTCATTCGGCGGGAGTCGGCACGCCGGCGCGGTCGAGCTCGGGGCGCAGGCGACGGCTCAGCCACAGCCACCACATTTTGAAATCGGCGGCGAGCGACCATAAGGGATAGGTGAAGGTGGCGGGCCGGTTGCGCTCGACCGCCAGATGCGCCGCCCAGGCGAAGCCGTAGCCGGCGACCGGCAGGACGGCGAGCAGCCACCAGCTCCGGCTCAGCGCGGCGGCGAGCGCCAGCACTATGACCAGGCTGGTGCCGGCATAATGAAGCGCGCGCGTCCCTGGCCGGCTGTGCTCGCGCAGATAATGGGGCCAGAAGGCCGCGAAGCTCTTATGCTCAGCCATCGGCGGCGGCAGCGTCGTGCGCCGCCGCGTCCGCCGCCGCGCCGCCGACCAGATGATTGCCGATCAGCCCGCCGAGCAGCGGAGCGACGAACGAGAGCGCCTGCATCCAGCCCGGCATCGGCAAGGCGAAAATGTTGATCACCACATAAGCGGCGATGAGGCCGGTGACCGCCCACGCCGCCCAGGCCTTGCGCGCGATCAGCTTCGCGCAGGCCGCGCCGGCCAAAGCGCCGCCGAACCAGCCGAGCATCAGCGCGATCCTCAGGCCCAAAGGCGACCGCGCGAAGACTTCGATGACCTGCTCCGGATCGGTCAGGCTGGCGGTGCCGCTGGGTGGATAAAGAAGGCCGCCGGCGATACCGATCGCGATCGTCACGGCAAGGCCGACGACTAGCCCGATGATGATGGCGATCAATGCGCGCATGGCTTTCCCCCTGACCCCGTGAAGCTACAATATGCGCTAGCTGCCGACAATCGTGCCGCCATTGGGATGCAGCACCTGGCCCGACATGTAGCTCGAATCCTCGCAGGCGAGGAACAAGAAGCATGGCGCGACTTCGTTGGGCTGGCCGGGGCGGCCCATCGGCGTGTCCTTGCCGAACCTCTTCATCTTCTCCG
>Ga0190265_10002833_pt1 | contig 11719 bp, 9 predicted proteins | sample Popmic124T_FD_133135 | JGI IMG/M metagenome (GOLD analysis project Ga0190265, IMG submission 133135) | Populus adjacent soil microbial communities from riparian zone of Indian Creek, Utah, USA - 124 T | ecosystem: Environmental > Terrestrial > Soil > Riparian zone | place: USA: Utah | collected...
CCGACCGATGAGGCGTGGCGGGATCTGGTGTACGCCGGGCTCTACACGGCGGAGGAGGTCGAGCTGATGCAGACGCAGGGCACGGGCTACCTCGGCTACCGCACCGCGATCACCGCGGACGGCGACTGGCAATTCTTCGTCGCCGGCGACTGAGCGCTAGAAATACTTCACGAGCCGCGCGCCGTGGCCGCACTCGCGGTGCTTGACGCCGCAGCGGCGGCAGGTCCAGTGCTCCCAGACGATCCACTTCAGGTGCTGGAGCTCGAGCGCGATCAGCGCGATGCACCAGAGCAGGACCTGTCCGTCGTTCATCTCCCTAGCTTGTCGGCCTTGGCCGGGGCTGCGCAATGGGCCGCCCGGCTCGTTCTTGGGGCCGAAGGTCCTAGTCATTGCGGAAGAGATGGGCGAATCAAGGCGGCCCGGGTAGGGTTGCTTGCGTGTTCCGCTTGACGGTTGTCGGCCTCTGGCTCGCGCTGGCGGTAGCGGCCGCCGCCGGCGGAGTGCAGAGAGCCTTGCCCAGGCCGCTGACGGAGCCCGTGACGCTCCGGTGCGACCCACCACTTGTGACGGCGGTCGACGAGTTCGTTCCCCGATCCCTCATGGTCATTCGTGCTGTGCGGGCGACAAGGCCGCTTGGTGTCCTCGTTCGGACGAACGGTCAAACTCAGTACGCATGGATGGACGCTGGGGGCTTCTTGGGTGGGACGCCGCCGGTCTGTGCGGAGTCGGTTCTACCGAAGTCACTTCCCCGCGCGAAACTTGTCAGGCTGACGAGGTTGAGCCTCGTCTGCGTCGTCCCTGGCCGACGGCTTCTGGTTCACGCGGCGAAGCGTGGCGGCACGAACTTCCTGACGCTGCGGGCGCTGCCCCATGGACAGCTGCTTCTTCACGTCCAACTCCGCGGCAGGACGATGCGCGCCTACGCTTCCCAGTACGCAGTTCGGCTCTGCGAGCTCGACGCTTAGCGACTCGCCGCGCGTCGGTCGAACTCGTTGGTCTAGTCGATCCGCTCGTACGCCGGCAGCGTAAGGAACTCGACGAACTCCTCGCCCAGCGCGACCTGCTCGAAGAGCTCGCGCGCCTCGGTGTAGTCGCCCTCGAGCTTCGCGACCTCCTCCTCGATCGCCGCCTCGACGTCGGCGCGCGCGACCTTCGCGTGCCGAAGCCACTGCCAGACCTGCGAGCGTGAGATCTCGGACGTCGCCGCGTCCTCCATCAGGTTGAAGATCGCCACGGCGCCCGAGCCCTGCAGCCACGCGGCCAGGTACTGGATCCCGACCGAGACGTTGTTGTGCAGGCCCTCCATCGTGATCTCGCCTGGCGTGGCGGCGACGTCGAGCAGATCCGCGGCCGACGAGGAGACGTCCGGCCGCTGCCGCTCGACCTGGTTCGGCCGCTCGCCCAGCACACGGTCGAAGATCTCCATCGCCACCGGCACGAGATCGGGATGCGCGACCCAGGTGCCGTCGAAGCCCTGGCCGGCCTCGCGCTCCTTGTCCTCGCGCACCTTCGCGAGCGCGGCGGCGTTCACCTCGGCGTCGCGGCGCGAGGGGATGAACGCGGCCATCCCGCCCATCGCGTGGGCGCCGCGGGCATGGCACGTCTTCACGAGCAGCTCCGTGTAGGCGCGCATGAACGGGACGGCCATCGTCACCGCCGAGCGGTCGGGCAACACGAACTCGGGCCGGTGACCGAGCTTCTTGATCACGCTGAAGATGTAGTCCCAGCGCCCCGCATTCAGCCCGGCCGAGTGCTCGCGCAGCTCGTGGAGGATCTCGTCCATCTCGAAGGCGGCGAGGATCGTCTCGATCAGGACGGTCGCCTTGATCGTTCCCTGCGCCACGCCCAGCCGATCCTGCGACCAGACGAAGACGTCGTTCCAGAGCCGCGCCTCCAGGTGCGACTCGAGCTTCGGCAGGTAGAACCAGGTGCCGCCGCGCGCATGGTTGCGGAGGAAGTAGAGGCCGAAGTCGAACAGGCTGGCCGAGATCGGCGCGCCGTCGACCTGGAAGTGCCGCTCCTCCAGGTGCCAGCCGCGCGGGCGCACGAGCAGGGTCGCGGTCTCGGCGTTGAGGGCGTACTGCTTCTCCCCGGTGTCCAGCGAGATCGTGCGCTCGAGTGCGTCGCTCAGGTTGATCTGGCCCTCGATGCAGTTCTGCCACGTCGGCGAGTTCGAGTCTTCGAAGTCGGCCATGAACATCTTCGCGCCCGAGTTGAGCGCGTTGATCACCATCTTTCGGTCGACCGGCCCCGTGATCTCGACCCGGCGGTCCTGCAGCGCGGCCGGGACCGGCGCCACCTGCCAGTCGCCCTCGCGGACGTGCCTCGTCTCGGGCAGGAAGTCCGGGAGCTCGCCGGCACGCAGCCGCTGCGCACGCTCGTGCCGAGCGGCGAGCAAGTCGCGCCGCCGCGGGCCGAACTCGCGCTGCAGCCGTGTGAGGAAGTCGACGGCGTCGTCGGTGAGAACCTGCGCGACCATGCCGGGACTCTACGGCGTGATGGTGATCAACCGGTCGGCGGCGACGTTGGTCAGGCGGGTCGTGCGGCCACCGGGATAGCGGACGACGAGCTCACGAACCGTCGTCACATCGCCCAGGCCGAAGTGGGCGCGGGGGTCCTCCGAGGAGAGGTAGCTGCTGCCGGCGTGGATCTCCCGCACGAGCCTTCGTCCGCCCGGCAGCACGGCTGTGATCTTGGTGCCCGGAGCAAAGCGGCTCAGCTTCACCTCGAGCCAGTGGCCGCCGGCGCCGGTGTTCCGGAGCAGGATCAGGCGGCCCGCGATCGAGTTGATCGCGATGTCCACGTCGCCGTCGTTGTCGTAGTCCGCTGCCGCGAGGCCGCGGCCGTTGCTGTGCCGGACGGCGTCCATGCCGACGGCGGCGCCCGCGTCGGCGAACTCTCCGCGCCGCCCTTCGCCCGTCAGGTTCTCGAGCACCTGGATCCGCTCGGCATCTTTCGCCAGGTTCTGGAGCGGGATCGCACCGTTCGCCAACGCGAGGTCGAGATTGCCGTCGAGATCGAGATCGATCCACGACACGCCCCAGCCGGTGAAGTCCGCACCGAGCGCCGCGGCGAAGTCGGGGCGGGCATCCGCGAACGCCGTCGGAGAGCTGCGATAGACCGCGTGCAGCTGCCGGCGCGAGTTCGTTACAAACAGGTCCTCGCGCCCGTCGAGGCTGTAGTCGGCGGCGGCGATCCCCATGCCCGCGTTGGCGTCGTCGACGCGCTCCGGCGCTCCGCGCTCCTCGAGCTGGAAGCCGAGCGGGGTACCGGGGCGGGCGACGTTCAGGTAGAGCCGGTTCGGGTCGAGGTCGTTGGCGACGTAGAGGTCGAGCCGGCCGTCGGCGTCGACGTCGGTGAACACAGCCCCGAGGCCGTGATCGACGCGAGTCGTCTCGATGCCCGCACGCTTGCCGACCTCGCGGAACCGCGAGCGGCCGTTCCTGTCGGCCCCCTGGTTGAGGTAGAGGCGGTCGCGCACACCTGCGTAGTTGGAGGGGAACCCGGCTGCGGACGCCGGGATGGGGGTGTTGACGTCGGCGTAGCCGGCCACGAACAGATCCGGGCGCCCGTCGCCGTTCACGTCTGCGACGGCCGCGCCCGAGTGCCAGCCCGGAGTGTTGACCCCCGCCGCCCGGGCGCCTTCCGTGAAGGTGCCGTCGCCATGTCCCCAGAGGAGTGCGTCGTAGCCGTTGGTGGCGACGTTGTAGCCGGCGGTCGTCACGAAGAGGTCGGTGTTTCCGTCCAGGTTGAAGTCCGCCGCGACGCAGCCGTTGCCGCGTAGCTGGAGGTCTGCGCCCGACCCGCGGCTGACGTCCACGAAGCGGCCCCGCACGTTGTGGAAGAGCGCGCTCCGGGGGAGGCCTCCGTCCTCGGTCCAGCGGTCGTACTCGTCGTCCGCGTACGCGTTGACGACGTAGAGGTCGAGCCAGCCATCGTTGTCGTAATCGAGCCAGCAGAGGCCGCCGCCCATCATCGCGTCTGGCTCGTTCGTCATCCCGTAGCGGAAGGCGGCTTGCTTGAAGTCGAGCCCGACCTGCGCCGCGACGTCGCGGAGCCGGACTCCGCCGAGCGCGTGCGAGCGGATGGTGGGAGGAGAGGATGGCTGCTCGCGTCCCCGCGCGGCGGTGATCAGATAGCGACCGTCCTTCAGCACGAGCTCGAAGGTTCCGGCAAATCGTTTCGGCGTGCCGGCAAGCTCGATGGTGCCGGAGACCTTCGCGACCACGGTCGGGGGCGCCTGACCGTCGCTCGGCTCCAGCGTCACCCGCACGCGCTCGATGCGGTAGTGCGGGACGTCGGCGGCACTTCCCTCCGCGGCGTCGATCTGCTGCCACAGCGCTGCGAGCCGTGCGCCGTCAGCGCCCGCGGTGGCGCGCTCGCGGTCGCCCCGTCTGAGCGCTTCCGACTCGTTCTCGAGATCCGCGACGACGTCGCGGGCGATCTGGCGAGCGGTTTGCTGGTCGATCGGCGCGATCCCCTGCGCCGGCTCGACGGAGACGTCGACGAGCTCGCCCGCGGCCGATGCCGGCAGCACTCTCGCCTCGGCGCTGGAGCGAGCGGGGTTCCCGGCGACGACGAGCAGGCCGACAAAAACGACCGCGCCCGCGAGCGCTGCCGCACCGACGGTACCGCTCGCGCCGCGGCCGGCGAGACCGCCGGCCCACCCCCGCTTGCGGACGGCGGCGCCGAGCAGCTCGAGCAGCGGCCGCGCCGCGCAGACGATCGCCAGAGCCGACAGGACGGCCACCTTCGCCCCGAACTCCGTCGTCTGCGGCGCGAGCAGCAGCGCGGCCAGCAGCCCGATCGAGACCGCATACACCCGGCGCCCGAGCTTGCCCGCCGGGATCGTTTTCGGGTCGGTGATCATGAAGAACAGGAAGACGAGGATCTCGGGCGAGAAGGCGAGCACCCGCCAGAACTCCCAGTCCGAGACCGGGCCGAGATGCCAGCGCGCGGTCATGTCGTGGCCGCTCGCCGCGAGCACCGCGATGCCGGCGACGAAGGTGACCCAGAAGGTGATCGCGATGCTGAGCAGGCGGAGGCGCCGAAGGATCGCGAAGCCGCCGGCCACGATGATCGCGAGCGCGAGCGCGAGCCAGAACGACATCGGCCCCCACCAGAACTCGAGCGGGTCGGCGAGCTCGGGGCCGAGCAGCAGGAAGCAGAGTACGAGCCCGAAGTTCGAGGGATTGAAGAAGTGGCGTCCCCGAAACTGGATCAGGTACTTGGAGAGCAGCGACACGGCCGCCGTCGCCGCGAAGATCCACCAGCCGCGCATGCTCCACCAGTCGCCGTGCTCCGTTCCGGGAACGCGGAGGATGAAGGCGACGCCGTTTCCGGTCAGGAGCGCGCTCGCGGGCCAGAGGATCACGCGCTGGCGCCGGAAGGCGATCCCGACCTCGAGTACAGCGCAGGTGAGCAGGGAGACGAGGATCTGGGCGATCGAGAGGCGGAAGTCGAACGCCACCTGGCCGAGCACCTGCAGCGAGACGATCACGGCCGCCAGGTGGAGCCGCGGGTCGCGGATCGAGGGCAGCAGGACCGGGTAGGACGTGCCTCGGATCCGCAGCGTCGGCTTGCCGGCGCCGATCGTCGCGGGCGCGCTCATCGACGTCCCATGTTACGGCGCAACGCGTTCTGCGCCTAGATGCGGTTGACTGCGCCGAGCCGCCGGTTTAGTTTGGATGCGGGCCTGGAGCCGGGGAACTCGTGTGCCCGTTCGACTTCAAACATCCGAACGGAGATGGAGGGAAGCGATCGTGAGGAAACTCGTCATTACGCTCGTAATCGCTGCGCTGGCGGTGAGCGTCACCGTGACGGCGGCGGTTGCGAAGCCGACCAAGCAGGCGGGCGGCAACGCCGACATCTGTGTGCTGCTGCCGGATCCGAAGTCGTCGGTGCGCTGGGAGACGCAGGACCGGCCCGCGCTCGTGGCAGCGTTCAAGAGGGCCGGCGTCTCGTACGTGATCACCAACGCCGACAATAGTGCGCAGAAGCAGAAGACGCAGGCCGACCAGTGCCTCGCCAACGGCGCCAAGGTCGTCATCCTCGTCTCGCTCGACAAGGGCTCCTCGATTGCAATCGAGGCCGCTGCACGGTCGAGGCAGGCGCAGGTGATCGAGTACGACCGCCAGGTGATCGGCGGCTCCGCCGCCATCTACATCTCGTTCGACGGCCGCGCCGTCGGCGTCCTGCAGGGCAAGGGCGTCGTCGCGGGCCTGAGGGCGAACGGCATGTACTCGAAGAAGCCGGTCGTCGCCGAGCTCCACGGCGGCCAGACCGACAACAACTCGTTCCTGTTCAAGGGCGGCTACGAGTCGGTCCTCAACCCGCTCTACAAGAACGGGACGTTCAAGAAGGGGCCGCAGCAGTTCACCCCGGGCTGGGACAACCAGAGGGCGGGGACGATCTTCGAGCAGATGCTCGTGAGGACGAGCAACAAGATCGACGCCGTCGCGGCGGCCAACGACGGGCTCGCGAACGCCATCGTCGTCGCCCTCAAGGCCCGCAAGCTGAAGCCGATTCCGCTCAGCGGTCAGGACGCGACCGCCCAGGGTGTCCAGAACATCATCTCCGGGTGGCAGACGATGACCGTCTGGAAGGACACGCGGAAGCTCGCGACCGCGTCGGCGCAGGCAGCAGTCGCCCTCTTGAAGGGGCAGAAGCCTAAGCAGACCGGGACGGTGGCGAACGGCAGCAAGCGGCTGCCCGCGTTCATCATCCCGCCGGTCTCGATCACGAAGGCCAACTACAAGCAGCTGTTCAACGGCTACTTGAAGCGGTCGGAGGTCTGCCGCGGGACGTACGCGAAGTTCTGCAAATAGGAACCGAGCAGGTGGGGGCCGTCCCTAGGGCGTGCCCCCACCTTCCTTCCCAGCGATGACGACCGCCGCGGTATCGACACCTCTGCTCGAGCTACACGGGATCTCGAAGAGCTTCGGCTCGGTGCAGGCGCTGACGGAGGTTGAGTTCGAGGTCCGGCCCGGCGAGGTGATGGCGCTCGTCGGCGACAACGGCGCCGGCAAGTCCACGCTGATCAAGTGCGTCGCCGGGATCCACATGGCGGACGAGGGCGAGATCGTCGTCGACGGCGAGACGGTGCACATCCATGGGCCGAAGGACGCGGCGAAGCTCGGGATCGAGGTCGTCTACCAGGATCTCGCGCTCTGCGACAACCTCGACGTCGTCCAGAACATGTACCTCGGCCGCGAGGCCCGCGACTGGTTCCACCGGCTGAAGGAGCCGGTGATGGAGGCGAAGACGGCGGAGACGATGAAGAGCCTCGCCGTCACGACGATTCGCTCGATCCGGCAGCCGGTCGCGACGCTCTCGGGCGGCCAGCGGCAGTCGGTCGCCGTCGCCCGTGCCGTGATGTGGAACTCGCGGCTCGTGATCCTCGACGAGCCGACGGCGGCGCTCGGCGTCGCGCAGACCCAGCAGGTGCTCGAGCTCGTCAAGCGGCTCGCCGAGCAAGGGCTCGCCGTCGTGCTGATCTCCCACAACCTGCATGACATCTTCGAGGTCGCGCACCGGATCACCGTGCTCCGGCTCGGCCGGAGCGTCGCCGTCTACGAGCGCGACCAGACGACGCAGCAGGATGTCGTCCAGGCCATCACTGCCGGCGTGCCGACGAAGGTGCCCGGCATCCCCTCGACCGCTCCGGAGCCGGAGGACCTGTGAGCACCGACGCGACTGCCGCCGCGCCCGCGGCCGTGCCGGAGAGCTTCTTCGGCCGGGTGCTCGACAACTTCCGCGGCGGCAATCTCGGCAGCTGGCCGGTGCTGATCGGCCTCGCCGTGATCGTGGTCTTCTTCTCGTTCAAGGCCGACAACTTCCTCAGCCCGGGCAACTTCAGCAACATCCTCACGCAGATGGCCGGCGTCACGCTGCTGGCCTACGGCGTCGTCTTCGTGCTCCTGATCGGCGAGATCGACCTCTCGATCAGCTACATCAGCGGCATCGCCGGGGTGGTCGTCGCGAAGCTGACGATTCCGGACGGAAACGAGGTGGCGGGGCTCGTGGCGATCGTTCTCGCCGTCGCGGTGTGCGCCGCAATCGGCGCGTTCCAGGGGTCGTTCGTCGCTTTCATCGGCGTGCCGGCGTTCGTCGTCACGCTCGCCGGCTACCAGATCTGGCAGGGGGTGATCCAGAAGTCGATCGAGGCCGAGGGCGTGATCGTGATCCAGGACGAGACGGTGAACAACACCGCGAACTACTTCTTCTCGGAGAAGGCCGGCTGGATTCTCACCGCGATCGTCTGCGGCATCTACGTCGCCAGTGTCGTCGCCACCTTCGTTGCACACAAGCGTCACGGCGTTCCCGTCCGCGACCCGTGGCTGCTCGTCGCGAAAGCGGTCGCAGTTGTCGCCGCCGCGGTTGTCGTCGTCGTGATCAGCAACCGGGACCGCGGCGTCCCGTTCGTCCTGCTGCTGATGATCGCGTCGCTGCTCGTCTTGACGTTCGTCGCCAAGCGGACGACGTTCGGCCGGCACGTCTATGCGGTCGGCGGTAACGCCGAAGCTGCGCGGCGCGCGGGCATCAACGTCGCGCGCGTCCGGATCATCGTCTTCATGATCTCGGGCGCGATGGCAGGGCTCGGCGGCGTCGTCCTCGCGGCGCGCCTGAACAGCGTCGACCTGAACGCGGGCGGCGGGACGCTCCTGATCGACGCGATCGCAGCGGCCGTGATCGGCGGCACGAGCCTCTTCGGCGGCCGCGGCGAGGTCAAGGACGCGCTCTTCGGCGCCCTCGTGATCGCGACGATCGCGAACGGGCTGAACACGCTCAACCTCACCCAGGGCGTGATCTTCATCACGACGGGTTGCATCCTGCTCTTCGCCGTCACCCTCGACACGCTTCTGCGCCGACGCCAGCGCAAAGCCGGCCGCTGACCCGAGCCAAGTAACAGTCTGTTACTTGGGCGCAAGTGCAGCGAGGCGCGGGCTCCAAGCAGCCTTGTAACAGTCTGTTACTTGGCTGGGCGGTACTCGACGGTGACGCGGTTGCCGGTCTCGCCGGAGCGGACGATCGCGTCGCAGACCTCGGCGGCGCGGTAGCCGTCCTCGAAGGTGGCCCCGTAGGGAGCGACGTCCGTGTCCTCGCCGATCGCGCGCAGCAGGTGGAGCGCCTCGTGCGTGAACGTGTCGCCCCAGCCGACGATGTGCCCCGGCGGCCACCAGAGATCCCAGAACGGGTGGTCGGCCTCGGAGACGAGCACCGTCTTGAAGCCGCGCGCGCGGTCGCCGTCGGCCCGGAAGACCTGCAGCTCGTTCAGCCGCTCCATGTCGAACGCGAGCGAGCCCTTCGAGCCGTTGACCTCCCATTGGAAGGCGTTGCGCCGCCCGAGCGCAAGCCGGGTCGCCTCGATCGTGCCGATCGGGCCGCTTTCGAACTGGACGGCGGCCTCGAGCGCGTCGTCGACGCGCCGGCCGGGCAGGAAGGTGTGGACGAAGCCGGCGACGGTCGCGATCTCGCCGACGAGGAAGCGCGCGAGGTCGACGACGTGGGTGCCGAGGTCGCCGAGCGCGCCGGAGCCGGCCTCGTCGGGCTGGAAACGCCAGGTGTCGAGGCTCGGGTCGTCGCCCCAGTCCTGCAGGTAGCGGCCGCGGAAGTGGCGGATCTCGCCGAGCTCGCCCGCCTCGATCAGCTCGCGGGCGAGCCGTACCGCCGGGACGAAGCGGTAGTTGAAGCCGCAGAGGTGCTTGACGCCGGTCGCCTCGACGCGCTGCCAGATTTCGTAGCTCTGGGCGGCGTCGCGGCCGAGCGGCTTCTCGCAGAGCACGTGCTTGCCCGCCTCGGCCGCCGCGATCGTCGGCTCGGCGTGGAGCGAGTTGGGGCCGCCGTTGTCGAAGAGCCCGATCGCGGGGTCGCTGACGAGATCGCGCCAGTCGGTCGTCCACCGCTCGTAGCCGTAGCGGGCGGCCGTGTCCGCGACCGCTTCCTCGTTGCGGCCCGCTACCGCGACGAGCCGGGGCTGCAGCGGCGTGTCGAGCCGCGCGATCTCCCGGAACGCGCGCGAGTGCGCCTTGCCCATGAAGGCGTAACCGAGCATGCCGATGCCGATTTCGGTCACCATCTGGAGTGGCGTAGTGTGTCACGGTGAAGCTCGAACAAGCTCTGGCGATCGTCGAAACGGTGGTGAAAGAAGCAACTGGGCTCGTCTCGGTGTACGTCGCTGAAGAGCACGGCGAGCTCGTCGCGGCGGCGACCATGGACGGCGCCGCCCCCGATACGCGGCTGAATGCGCAGCGCAAGGCGTACACCGCGGCGCGCAGCGACGCCGTCTCGACGCGGGCGCTTGCGGAGAAGGTCGGCTCGAAAGCGCCGGCGGAGCTCGCCAGCTTCGATCCCTTCTTCACCTTCTTCCTCGGCGGCGTCGCAGCGTTCGAGGGCGACCGGCGGGTGGGTGCCGTCGGCGTCAGCGGCCTGCCCGGCGTCGACGACGACGCGCTCGCGCGGAAGGCGCTCGCCGACGCGGGCCTGGAGGCGCGATGAGGCTCGGTCTGATGTCGACGGCGAACATCAACGACGCGCTGCTCGAGGGCGCGCCGGAGGGGGTCGAGATCGCCGCGGTCGCGAGCCGCGACGGCGCCCGCGCCCAGGCGTACGCGAGCGAGCACGGGATCGAGCGCCCGCACGGAAGCTACGAGGAGCTGCTCGCGGACGACGAGCTCGACGCGGTCTACATCTCGCTCCCGAACGGGATGCACCACGAGTGGACGCTGAAGGCAATCGAGGCGGGCAAGCACGTCCTCGTCGAGAAGCCGTACTCGCGCCGTGCCGCCGAGGCAGAGGAGGCGTGGGACGCCGCCGAGCGAGCGGACGTGGTCGTGATGGAGGCGTTCATGTGGCGGCACCATCCGCAGGCGGAGGCCGCGCGGACACTCGTCGAGCAGGGCAGGATCGGGCGGCTGCGGGAGATCCGGACGACGTTCAGCTTCCCTCTGTTCGACCACGACAACGTCCGCATGGTCGCCGACCTCGACGGGGGCGCGCTGATGGACGTCGGCTGCTACTGCATCAGCGGCGCCCGGTTGCTCGCCGGCGAGCCGGACCACGTCTTTGGCGAGCAGGTCGTCGGCCCCACAGGCGTCGACGTCGACTTCTACGGAATCCTGCGCTGCCCGAACGACGTGGTCGCCGTCTTCGACGCCTCGTTCACGCTGCCGAAGCGGCAGCGGCTGGAGGCCGTCGGCGAGGAGGCGACGCTGGTGCTCGAGGCGCCGTGGCGCTCGGACTGGGGCGGACGGTTGCTCGTCGACGACGAGCCGATCGCGGTGCCGACGGCCAATCCGTACGAGCACGAGCTGACGAACTTCGCGGCTGCGATCGCCGGGGAGGCGGAGCCGCTGCTCGGCCGCGACGACGCCGTCGCGCAGGCGCGGGTGATCGAGGCGCTCTACCGCTCGGCGGACTCGGGAGAGGCAGTCCGGATCTGATGCCGGCGGAGCTGGCGGCGCAGCTGGTCGCCATCGACTCCGTCAATCCGACACTCGCAGCGAGCGGGGCCGGCGAGGCCGCGGTCGCGCGGGTGCTGGCGGAATGGCTCGAGGGCGCCGGGCTTGAGGTTCACGTCGAGGAGGTCGCGCCGGGACGGCCGAACGTCGTCGGCGTCGCGCGTGGGAGCGGTGGCGGCAAGACGCTGCTGCTGAACGGCCACCTTGACACGGTGGGCCCGCTCGAGCCGGACGGCGGCCTCGCGCCGCGGGTCGACGGC
>Ga0190265_10002834_pt1 | contig 11719 bp, 11 predicted proteins | sample Popmic124T_FD_133135 | JGI IMG/M metagenome (GOLD analysis project Ga0190265, IMG submission 133135) | Populus adjacent soil microbial communities from riparian zone of Indian Creek, Utah, USA - 124 T | ecosystem: Environmental > Terrestrial > Soil > Riparian zone | place: USA: Utah | collected...
AGTGGAAGCAGCGCGTCGATGTCAGCAGTGGAGTATGTCATGTCCTAAACTATAGCCACCAGCGATATATTAGCAACGGGTATAGCCAGACAGATTATATCTCGCCGACATTATAGACACCTCCTGTCGATGGATGGTTGGGCGTTCGGGCAGTGGCATCGGAACGCGCCGCGTTTTCCTGATCGTTGACCATTGTCCGGGCAACGCCCATCTTCGTGGCTCCTCCGACCCCGCCCTCAATGCTGATCAGCTTCCTGGTTGTAGTTGTGCTGGTAGCGCTCTTCGTCGCCCTCTACAACCGGCTGATATCCCTCCGGGTCCGGGCCGAAAACGCCTGGTCGGACATTGATGTGCAGCTCAAGCGCCGGGCCGACCTCGTTCCCAATCTGGTGTCCACGGTGAAAGGCTACGCCGCTCACGAGCGCGGTACGCTCGACGCTGTCACTCAGGCCAGAACGAGAGCGGTAGCGGCGCAGAGTGCCGGGCCGGCCGTCCGCGCTCTGGCCGAAGCCGAGCTCACCACCGCACTGCGCGGGCTCACAGTGGCGGTGGAGGCGTACCCCCAGCTTCAGGCCGCCGGCGGATTCCGCGATCTCCAGGCGCAGCTTGCAACCGTAGAGGAGGGTATCCACAACTCCCGGCGCTACTACAACGCCGTTGTCCGCGATCTCAATACCGCGATCTCAACGATTCCGTCCAACTTCATCGCCGGACCGATGGGCTTTCGCGAGCTCGAGTTCTTCGAGGCCGGCGCGGACGATCGCGTGCTGCCCAAGGTGAGCTTCTAGCCGCGGCTCACTTTCTTTCTCCGGTGTCATGGTGAGGACGAGTAGCCGCGCGCTCTTCCTCGGTGTCGCGCTCGCCTTCTCCCTTCCCGCGGCCGGCACCGCGCAGGACCGTTCGATTCGCATCCGCAACTTCGATGCGCGCCTCGAGGTCCGCTCGGACGGCTCGCTCGATGTCACCGAGCACCTTCTCGTCGGTTTCACGGGTCAGTGGAACGGACTCAATCGCGACCTGTCGCTCCGCCACAATACCGCCCAGGGACGCGCAACGAGGCTCGACGTCGATGTCATGTCGGTCACCGGCGAGAACAGGCAGCCGCTCCGCGTGGAGGAGGAAACCAGCGACGGTGGGTGGACGCGCAGACTCAAGATCTGGGTTCCTGACGCCAGTGATGCGGACCGAAGCGTCATCATCCGTTACCGCGTCGCTAACGCGATTCGCTTCTTCTTCGAGGGCAGCAAGGCTGGCGCGCTCGACGAGCTGTATTGGAACGTCACCGGCAAGGACTGGACGATGCCGATCGACAGTGTCCACGCCCATGTCGTCCTGCCCGAAGCCATTACACCCACGCAACACTCGGTCTACACCGGCGCGTCTGGCTCCGTCGCCACGGACGCGACGGTCGATGCCACGGCGAATGAAGTCGATTTCACTCTCACACGTCCGCTCGCGCCACACGAAGGGATGACGGTCGGCGTCGGCTGGCCTGCCGGATCCATCAGCTCGAGACCCACCGAGACAGAGGAGCGAATGGCCGCGCTGTTCCGGTGGTCGCCACTGCTGCTGCCGGTGGTCGTCTTCCTTCTCGCTTTCAGCGCATGGCAGAAACGCGGCCGGGATCCGAAGGAGGGATCGTACGTCGTTCGATTTGAACCGGTCGAAGGCGTGTCGCCGGCGGAGCTCGGAACGCTGATGGACAATACCGCGCACCTGCGGGACATCATCTCGACGCTGGTCGACCTCGCGGTGCGCGGATTCGTTCGCATCGAGGAGTTGGAGGTTAGCCAGCTGCTCGGTCTGAGCAAGAGCACCGACTACGAGATCCACCTCCTTCGCCAGCGCCCTAAATGGATCGGCCTCAAGGTCCACGAAGAGCGGTTTCTCGAGGCGCTCACCAAGGCCAGCAAGGATGGATACTCCGTGAAGGTCTCGGCGCTTCGGAACAAATTCTACAAGTCGCTGCCGAAGATCAGGGACGCGATCTACCTCAGCCTTGTCTCGAAGGGCTACTACCTCGACCGCCCCGACAGGGTGAAGCAAAAGTGGATCGTTCTCGCGCTGGCGACCGCGGCGGCCGGAGCCGGGCTCTCGACGGTCGCCGCCGCCAAGCTGGGTGGAGCGATCTCCCCCGTCGCCGTCGCCGCCGCCGCCGCCGTGAGCGCGGTGGTGCTACTCGTGTTTGCGCTGATCATGCCCGCCCGCACCATTGCCGGTGCCCGTGCGCGCGAGGCCACTCTCGGCTTCGAGGAATTCCTCGGCCGGGTCGAGAGCGACCGCTACGACAGGATGATCACATCGCCAGAGATGTTCGAGCGTTTTCTCCCGTATGCGATGGCATTCGGAATCGAGGACAGGTGGGCCCGCGCCTTCGAGCAGATCTACCGCGAGCCCCCGAAGTGGTACACGTCGAACCGCGGACACTTCAACGTGGCCGATCTCGCGTCCAGCATGAGCCGCATGTCGAGCGCCGCCGCGAGCAGCATGTCATCCAGCCCAAGCTCGTCGGGCTCGGGAGGAGGCGGATCCAGCGGAGGCGGCAGCGGTGGAGGCGGAGGGAGCGGTTTCTAAATCCTTTCTTCTCATTTGCGCGCTGGCTCTCTCGCTCTCGAGTGTTGCGAGCGCACAGGACAGCTCCATCCGTGTCCGCAGCTTTGATGCAGTCCTCACCGTCCACGCCGACGGATCGCTCGATGTTACCGAGGAGCTCACAGTCCGGTTGGCGGGTGAATCGAATGAGATCGTCCGCGACCTGTCGCTGCGCGCCGACGGCGCGCGAGAAAGTCCGAAAAAGCTCGACGTTACGATCCTCGCCGTCACTGACGAGGACGGAGAGCCCTTCCATGTAGAGGAGGAGAGCAGGGACAGCGGCTGGACGCGGAGACTCCGCATCCGGGTTCCCGGCGACGGCAGGATCGACCGGCAGATCATCATCCAGTACCGGGTCGCCAACGCAATTGACTTCGTGGACGCCGGTAACAGGAGCGGCGCGCTCGATGAGCTGCGCTGGAACGTCACGGGCAGCGGCTGGGACATTGCGATCGACACCGTGCGCGCGCGGGTGGTGCTCCCCGGTGGCGCCAAGCCCACCCGAGCCGCCGTCCATACCGAACCGCGCGGATCCGCCGCCGCGGAAGCGACGACTGTGACGAGCGGAAACGAAGTCAGCTTCGCTCTCCCGCGCGGGCTCTCTCCACACCAGGCAATGACGATCGCCGTCGGCTGGCCTTCCGGATTCATCCACCCGCCGCGGACGAGCTCGCTATGGGATCGCATCGCGGTGGTGTTGCTCTGGTGGCCGCTCCTGATACCGGTGATCGTCTTCATGGTCGCGTTCAGGGCCTGGGACAGGACCGGCCGTGACCCGAAGGCAAAGTCCCAGGTCGTCCGCTACGAGCCGGTCGACGGCTCTTCACCGGCCGGGCTCGCGAAATTGGTGGACGACCGGCGTGCACCTCACACGCGCATCATCGCCGCAACACTCGTCGACCTGGCAATACGAGGCTACCTCCGGATCCAGGAGACAACGCCGAGCATCCTCGTGGCGTTGACCAAGGACGTCGGGGCCATAGCCCGGAGCGTGCTGCGCGGGGAGAGCGGGACCACCGATTACATCATCCACTTCGTCCGCAAGCGGCCCGAATGGAAAGGTCTCATGTGGCACGAGGTCCGTTTGCTCGAGGCGCTCATCAGCGCCGCGCCCGGCGACGGCGAAACAAAGCGGGACAGCGTGAGGGTCTCGATGCTGACGAACAATTTTTACGTCTCGGTGCCTGAAATCTTCGCGGCTGTGGAATTCGAGCTCGTCGCCAAGGGCTACTACCGCAAGAGTCCCGGCAGCGTGAAGCTGAAATGGCTCGCCTACGCGAGTCTCCCGTATTTCGCTGGTTGGCTCCTGGATTCTCTTCTGGACCGCGGGTTCGCGACAGTCTTCGACGAGGTACTCCCCGAGCGAGGGCCGCTCTCACACGACGCGCTCATGATCGGAATCATCCTCAGCACGCTGATCCTGGTTTTCTTCGCGGCCATCATGCCCAGCCGTACCGTCGTCGGCGCCCGCGCCCGAGAAGCGGGGCTCGGCTTCAAGGAATTCCTCAGCCGCGTCGAACCGATCACTTCGGTGGAAATGTTCGAGCGCTACCTGCCTTACGCGATTGCGTTCGGTGTCGAGAACAACTGGGCGCGCGCCTTCGAGGGGATTTACGTCACGCCGCCGGACTGGTACACGGGCCCAACGGGGGAGTTCAGCGCGACCGCCTTCGGGCACAGGATCAGCGACCTGTCCCTTTCCGCCGCGAGCAGCATGTCATCCAGGCCGAGCTCGGGCTCGATAGCAGTCGGATCAGGCTGGCCGTCTACCGGCGATCGGTAACCCAGCTCCAGAACCGGTCGCCCCATCGTGCCGCCGCCATCCCGAAAGCCAGGGCTACCGCGCCGATGATGAGACCGAAGATCCATGGGCTCGACATGCCGAGCTCCCGCCCCACGCGGATGGCGAAGATCCATCCGGCAACGAGGCCAAGCAGGACGCCGCAGCCGAAGTGCAGCCGTCGTGGTCCCCCCGACAGTGGTGGCTCTGGCTCGTCTCTGAAAACGTGGGACAAGTTTGCCCTGGTTCAGCCACCGAGCAGCCAGGGCCACTGGTGGCGGATCGTGAAGTAGTCGGCCCAGAGGAGTATCACGATCAAGGCGAGCGCACCGAGGAACTTGTCCGCCGGGCTGTCTGTGCGGTGGCCACGACTGAGGAACGGCAACAAGCGAGATCTGAGCTGGTTCAAACTTTCAATTCGCAGTGCCTCGGCTCTCAGCTCCGGGTCGCGCAGCCAGTCCGATTCCAGCACGAGCTGCCGGACGCACCATCTCAGCGCAAAGAGATTGAAGGCGAGAAACACCGCCAGCAGCAGGAGGTCCACCGTGCCCACCGCCGACTCGCTAATGGGCGTACACCGTCCGCCCGCGCGACCATTCACGCAGGCGCTGGATGCGGTCATCCATTGTCGCCGAGAGTGGGCGGGTGCGCGCGATCTCGGTGGCCAGGTCTTCCATGCGGAGCGCGCCTCCGGCCGCGAACACGGCGTAGAGCGCGGAGACCACGATCTGCTCGATCTCGGCGCCGCTGAACCCTTCGGTGAGCTCTGACAGCGCGGGAAGGTCAAAAGCGCTGATCGATTGCTTTCGGCGCTCGAGGTGCAGGCGAAAAATGGATTCGCGGACATCGGCGGCCGGCAGGTCCACAAAGAATATTTCGTCGAAGCGACCCTTGCGCACGAGCTCCGGCGGCAGCCTCCCGATGTCATTCGCCGTCGCAACGACGAACACATCGCCGCGGCGCTCCTGTAGCCAGGAGAGAAAGGTCCCAAGGACCCGCGTCGAGACACCGCCATCGGCTTCGCCGCCCGCGGAAAACGCCTTCTCGATTTCGTCGATCCACAACACCGCGGGCGCCACGCGCTCAGCGGAACGGATCGCGGCCAGGAAGCGCTTTTCGCTTTCCCCGATGAACTTGTCGTAGATCCCCGACGTGTCGAGCTTGAGGAGGGGCAGCTCCCAATCCGCGGCAACGGCCTTTGCGCACATGCTCTTGCCGCAACCGGGAACACCCACGAGCAGCATTCCTCGCGGGAACGGCAATCCCGCCTGAGCCGCGCGGCCCGGCGCCGAGATCACCGCCCTGCGCGTGGCGAGCCACGCCTTCAACGCTGCCAGGTCGGCGATGTCGTCGAGCGTCACATCGATGGGACAGAACTCGAGCAGGCCAGCCGCCTTGATGTCGGCGTGTTTCGCGGCGGCGACGTGCGCGATGTCCTGCGCGCCCAGAATACCGTCGTCCACGATGACGCGGGTGAGGATTCGCTCCGCTTCCGAGAGGGTGAGACCCCGAAGCGCCGTGATCATGCGATCTATGTCGGCGGGAGTCAGCTCGGTGCGGACGGTGAAGCGGCCGTGAAGGTGCTGCACGACGCGCTTTATTACCGCGTGATAGTCGGCTCGCGCCGGGGACGGAAGCGTGACGAGTGCCGCCAGCTTCCGCAGTGGTTCGGGCAGGCTCTCGGTGCCATCGAGCAGGGCGATTGCCCCGTCCACGCTACTGAGCCCGGCAATCGCGTCCTTCAGCTGTTGCGCGACGGTCGCGTTGGCGAGATCGGTGCCGAGTCCCTGGAATTCGTAGACCGCCGAAACACGGGATTCCTCGATGTGGGCAAGGGCTCCGGCGAGATCACTCGTTCCAAAGGTGGCGGGACCACCATTGTTGCGGCGCAGGCCTTTCGTGCGCGACCAGAGCCAGAGCGGGATACCGAGCTGCGCGGCCGCCGCTACCAGTGCTTCATGACTCTGCGCGGGGTCAGCTGCGTCGAGAGCGATCAGGCCGTGACGGGACCGAACGAGCACGACGAGCTCGTTGACGGGGTCGGGCTTGACGCTACTGACGCGTGTCATGAACAAATATCGGGCTGCGCCGGCGACTAAAGCCAGTCTTGCAACCGGATCGGGAGCTCGCCTCACCGCATCAGCAACGCCGTGGCGATCGAGAAGGTGTCGTCCCACGATCCGCCTGAGCGAGCCTTCTCATGGACCGTCTCGTCTGACGTCCGGCCGCCAACGTCTCGCAAAAACGAGAAGGCCAATTCCTGCCCCAGCCAGGATGGCTCCGTATGCCGCCCAACGCTTCTCTCCGGTCATGAAGCTGCCCGGGAGAACGTCGATGCCCTGAAGAAACCAGACGAAACCCGCTATGACCATCAGTATCCCCAGGATTTTCAAAGCGATCAGCATGGGCTATCCGGAAGAGGTCGGAGAAACGCGGTTACGATTTCGGGAGTCAAGGCGCGCGCGGTTGACGACCAGCCGCCCCGAGCACGCGGCCGACTAGCCCACCGAGTGCACCGTTGTCGATCCAGCGCGCAACGATCACGAGATCGTGCTCGGCATCGACGTAGATCATGTTGGTGCCGTTTCCAAGGTGAATGAATGCCGACTCGGGTGCGCTCGGCAGCCGCTTGCGGCCCGTGTTGAGGAACCAGTTCATGAAACCGTAGTCGGGCTGCGCCGCCGTCGGCGTGAGTGCCATCTGCACCCAGCGCTCCGATAAAATGCGGCGTCCGGCCCATACGCCTCTGCGCAGTGTCAGCAGTCCAAAGCGCGCCTGGTCGTAGGCGCTCAAGAACATCCCGCCACCCCAGTGGCCGCCGCCGGATACCGACTGCACCGCCGCGCCGTCGAGCACGATCCAGGAGTTGTCGTACCCGTACCAGCGCCAAGTGGGCGATGCTCCGATGGGATCCATCACGTATTCGGCGAGCACTGCCGGCAGCGGCCGCCGCCAGATGTTGAGCGCCGCGAGCGCGAGCGCGTTCACGCGGACGTCGTTGTACTCGTACGAGGTGCCGGGCTCCTTTCGCGCGCGTGTGAGCCACGATGACGTCTCACGGTCGGGGCGGTCAGCCCAGTCCGGCTTGCCCCAGAGTGTTCCCTCCCAATCGCTGGTCTGGCGCAGGAGATGGTTCCAGGTGATGCGCCGGTTGTGGGGCGTATCGAAAGGATGAATGATGGCCGGGTCGCCGCCGGTGACGTCCGCGGGTGAGCGGGCCGGGTGCGAGCTGACGATGACCGGCGCCATGTCGGCGTGCACGGCGCGGTCGAGATCCGGAATCAGTCCGCGGTCGAACGCCACGCCCACGACCGTGGAGAGAAAGCTCTTGGTGACGCTGAACGTCATGTCCACCCGGCGCGGGTCGCCCCACTCGGCAACGACGTAGCCGCGTCGGATAATGAGGCCGGTCGGATCGCCGCGCGCCTTGAAAGGACCGACCGCGTCGCCGAACGGCTCGCGCCCGAACGACTGCACGTGCGCGAGCAGGAGATCGCGCGACGCCTTGGTTTCGTTGGCGATGGCGAAGGCGACCGCCGCCGCGAGGCGAGCGGAGTCCATGCCGACTCGTCCCGGATTGCGGCGCTCCCAACGTCCGTCCGGACCGGGGAAATAGGTGCCTTGTGCATGCGCCTCGTGCGTCGCCGCACATACGCAGACGGCCGCGAGCGAAAGGAAATGAACGACCCGCGTCAGATTCGCGGACGCTCGATGATGGTCAACGCGACGCATGCCCTCGTATTTGACGCCCGCCGTGGCCTGACGCAAGGGTTTCCGGAGATGTGAAATTGGGGTTTCCACGATTAGCGGGGGGTCAGTTTGTCATGTTGTTGGCGACTTCGGATTGAGGACTTTGCGGCTTCAGGACTAACCGACATCGCGGGACGATTGCGGCCTCAGGACTAACTGCCATCTAGGATCGGCGATTAAGGGAGGACTGAGGATGTGCGCGGAATGCCTCTCTCCGCAGTCCTCACTTAATCGCCAATCCTCAATGGCCATTAGTCCTGAGGCCGCAGAGTCGTCAATCCGCAATCGCAGGTGAACGTCACCGGAATTGACCCACTAACCCACGATTTCGAACCTGGCGCAATGGCTGGTTCTGGTATTGAATTGGTGAACTACTCCCTTGGAGAGGCCCCCTTGTCGCGCGTCTCGCTCCCAATCCGCTTCGCTGCCGTTGCCGTCGCCGGCGCCTTGTTCACCGGCGGCGCCTGCGCTCAGGCACCCCGGTCGTCCTCACCCATCGCGTTCACCGGCGTGTCCGTACTGCCGATGGATCGCGAGGAAGTGATCGCCAACCAGACGGTGATCATCGAGAACGGCCGCATCACGTACGTCGGCGCGCCGCGCGCAACTCCCGTCGGTGCCACGGTGGTGGACGGCCGCGGCAAGTTCCTCATGCCGGGCATTGCGGAGTTTCACGCGCACGTGCCGAGCGGCGGACAGGCGATTCATGCGCACCGCACGTTGTCTTTGTACGCGCTTGCCGGCGTAACCACGGCGCGCGGGATGCTCGGGGCGCCGATGCACCTCGCGCTCAGAGACAGTATTGCCGCCGGCCAGCTTTTCGGACCGCGGCTACTGACTTCGGGCCCATCGTTCAACGGTAACTCCGTCACATCCCCGGAAGCGGCGATGGCGATGGTGCGCGACCAGAAGGCTGCCGGCTACGACCTGCTCAAGATCCATCCCGGCGTTCCGCGCGTCGCGTTCGATTCGCTCGCCACGGCGGCGAACCGGCTCGGGATTCCCTTCGCCGGACATGTTCCGCTGGAGGTGGGGCTCGACGTCGCGATTACCGCGAAGCACTCGACGATCGATCACCTCGACGGCTTCATCGAAGCGATGTACTCCGGATCAGCGCCGCTCACGCCGCAGCTCAACGGTTTTTTCGGACTCGGGATCGTGCGTCAGCTGGACATGTCGCGATTTCAGGCGATAGTGGATCGGGTGCGCGCTTCGGGCGTAGCGATGGTGCCGACCCAGATACTCACCGACAACTACGCGAACGACGCCACGGGCGACGCACTCACGTCGCTTCCCGAGTTCCGGTATTGGGTGCCTCAACAGGTCGCGAATTGGAGAACGGCCAAGAACAACTTTCTGTCACAGTCGCCAGTGTCTCGCGAGCAACGCATGGAGTACATCGCGCTGAGGCGGCGTTTCATCAAGGCGCTTTACGATGCGGGCGTTCCGTTTTTGCTCGGGTCGGATGCGCCGCAGCTCTGGAACGTCCCCGGTTTCTCCACGCACCGCGAGCTCGGCGCTCTTGTGGCAGCTGGACTGACGCCTTATCAGGCGTTGCGGACGGGGACGGTGGACATTGCCAGGTTTCTCAAGGAGGAGGGCCGCTCGGGAGTCGTGCGCACGGGGGCGCGGGCGGACCTCATTCTGCTCGACGCGAATCCTTTGCAGGACATCGCCAACTCATTGCGCATCAGCGGCGTGGTCCTAAACGGCCGCTGGATCGGCGGCGCGGAGCGGGAGCAGATGCTGGCGAGGCTGGCTGCGCAGTAGCAAGCACGGAACGACCTCGCGAAGTCGGAGCCAAACGACCTCGCGAAGTCGCCCATCTATAACGAGAGAGCGGATGGTTCAGCAGGTGAACTGCTGGCAGCCACCACCACCACCACCACCACCACCTCCTCCTCCGCTCGGCATCCGGAGCTCGGCGAACATGCTGAGACCACCGTATCCGGTGACATGCACGATCGGGTCAAAGTAGCCGGTGCCGCCGTCATCGACCCAACGGGTGAAAATGGCCCCGTTCTCAGGGAACGCCCCAAAGCGAAGGGTTACTCCGTCCGGAACGTCATAGAAGTCCATGTACTCCCACGTCGCTTTAATGTGTCCAAGGTGCCTGCCTTGGCCGTTGGGTTCGATCATCCAGACGTCCGCACTACCCCCATTATAGGGCTGGTATCCACTTCCGTCCGACAAGCGGGTATCGCAATGTCGCTTCCACTCTACTACTGCTCCTCCAAACACCGTCGTCCAGCCCGTTTCACAGATCTCGAAGCTCGACGGTGGCTGCAAGATTTCCCCATTGGGGCCGATTGTCGCCGCCTGAACGCGAATCGGGTACGACGACGAATTGCTGAGCGTCGATCTCCGCCCCACGACGGAATCCGTAACTGGCGCGTCGCAGGCGCCGAGCGCGAGTAGAGCGATCGCACCGCAAACGAAAACAGAGAATTGCCGTTTGTGGCGACCACCCAAGAGTGTTCTTCCGATCTTTTCCATGTCTTCCTTTTATCACGGTGATAAGTGGTATTTCGTGAACCGGTCGGGGGCGGCAAGATCGAGACCGTGATGCCGCCCGTGGGACGAGCGTTAGCGACGCAAGAGCTATCATGCGAGAACGTTATCTTCCCGTCTAACGTTCACCGAAGCGGGTGGCGACGCGATGCCGGCCGGCCCGCCTCACCGCATCAGCAGCGCCGTGGCGATCGACCCGATCAGCGCACCAATGCCCGCGCCCGCCCCGAGGAGCGTCATGTATACGCGCTGGCGCGCTTTGCCGGGCCGGGACTCGCGGGCGGGATTGAGCCACACGTCCGAAATCGGAAAAGTTTCGGTGGATCCCCAGCCGTCGCTCAGCGTCACGTGCTGTGTTCTATCGTCGTAGCCCGCGACCGTACAGGTCCACGGCCCCCACCACGGCCAGTTGACGGTGACCTTCTCACCCGGCATGAACGCGCAGCGGCGGAGCTGATCGAGTGAGACGTAGTGCTCGCCGCCGCTCAGAAACCGCACATCGGCACCTTCCTTCGAGACCGCCAACACCCGGGCGACGTAGAATTTTCCGTTCTCCGACTCGGCGAACGTCAGCTCACCGACTCCGGGCGGAGCGGACAGGGTGAGGCGCTCACGGAGCGCGCGCTCGACCGCGGGCCGCGTGAGACCCATCTCTTCAGCGGCGCCGATCACGGTCTCGAGGTCGACAGTCAACTCATCGCCGTACCGCGATTCGCGTTGGATCTCCTCGGCACGGGCGAGAACGTCTCGCAGCTGGTCGTCGGTCAGGCGCACATCAATTCCTCCTATCTCACCTCACGTAACGCGGCGCTAGCCCTCGATCTTGTAGACCTCGCGCCGCCCGTAATCCACAAGATCGTGGTAGCCCTCCATCAGCTTCTCGTACTTCTTGGTGATCGCGGGGCTCTGTCCCTCGCCTTTCATCATATCCTCGAACGCCTGCATGCTCGGCACCTCGAACTCCGACACGATGGTTCAGTAACGCTCGGCGCAGAAGTCCGTCATCACTCTCATTTTCCCCATGCCGGATTCTTCGCTGAGCTTGGCCATCGCCAGGGTCTTGTTGACCATTGCGCGGACTTTTCC
>Ga0190265_10002835_pt1 | contig 11716 bp, 10 predicted proteins | sample Popmic124T_FD_133135 | JGI IMG/M metagenome (GOLD analysis project Ga0190265, IMG submission 133135) | Populus adjacent soil microbial communities from riparian zone of Indian Creek, Utah, USA - 124 T | ecosystem: Environmental > Terrestrial > Soil > Riparian zone | place: USA: Utah | collected...
CAAATTTCGCTCCGCTCCCGCCGAAGTCGAAAAGGAATATCTCGCCCGCCATCGAACGCTCCTCGCCGAAGCCGACAAGGCCGCTCAGGAAATGAGCAGCACCACCGCCGGTGAAGCCAGTGCTTCCAGTCATCTCGGCGCCAATCGCATGAAGGCCATTCTCGAATACGCCAAGGGCCGCATCGAGCGAAACCGCGCCGCCTTTTCCGCCTGGCAGGCTTTGCTCATGCGCGAACAGGCCGAGGCCATTGTCGATTCCGTTGCGAAGCTCGGGCGAAACGCTCACTCCTTGACCGCGCGGGCGCCTGATGAAGTCATCGCCGGCGTGACCAAGCACATCGAGGAAGAGGAGCAGGAAATCGCGACGCTCAAGGGCGAAGTCGACGCCATCTCCACCGCCGTCGAAGAGGCCGAAGCCAAGATCAAGACGCTGGAGGAGCAGGCCGCGAATGCCCGGCTCCGCATGACCGAAATGGAGGCCGCCGGAAATCCGATTCACGACGAGAACGGCGAGTACGCCAAGCTCTCGCTCGCCGCCCGCGCCGCCGAAGTTGCGGCCGACGGAATGCGCTTCGGCACGCTGGCCGATGCCGACATCGTGCCACCCCCGGCGGGCGAAGACCTGCTCGCCATGACCTACGCCAACGGCAAGCAGCAGCTCGGCGTCCGCGATCTTCGCGACCGGCTCGAGCTCCGCCAGGAGCAGCTCGCCGGCCGTGAGAAGACCCGCGACGCCCTCGTCACGCGCAAGGACGATCTCAGCCGCCTGCGCGACGAGATGCGGACCCGCGCCGGTACTGCTTCGAGCGTCGCCGACGAGCAGCGTGCCGTCATCGACGATCTGCTCTCAAAGGCCGAGGCCCACCACAAGGCCGCCGACCAGGCCGCCGAGAACGCGATCAAGTTCTTCTCCCAGGGCGCCCAGGCCGCAGCGAAGGCGTCCAGCGCCGCCACCACGCGGCTCAACGACGCCCGCGCCCTGCAGGCCGAGGCGACCCAGCCCGAGGCCGAGCGGCTTCAGATGATCGTGGACGATGCCGACATGAAGGCATCGGTCGACGTCATCGCCGCCGAGTGTGCCTACAACATTGCACTCACCCGCGCCGACCAGCTCGACTGGGTCCGCACGCATCACGACCTGCGCGCCGACATCGCCAGTCGCACCGGCCGCGACGCCCCCGAGGCCGTAACCGAAAAGATCGCCGACCTGCGGCAGAAGGCTGTCGCCGAGGCCGGCAAGGCCCGCAAGACCTATGAAGACGTCGCCAAGTCACTCGCCGGCTCGAAGGCCAAGGTCGAAGGCGTGGCCATTCAGGGCAAGGACTACAAGTGGCAGGCCCAGGTCGGCCAGGCCGCGGCCCAGCTTCTGCTCGGCTCGCTCGCGGAAACCGACGAGGAGCGCCGCACGGCGCAGAACGCCGCGTACGACACCCTGAAGGAAGTCATCCAGGGCCGCGAGCAAAGCCCGGCGATCCAGCCGGCCATCCAGGCCTTTCTGTTCCTCCAGCAAACCGCGCGCTGAAGTAATCTCAAATCTCAGATTTGAGATTTCAAATCTCAAACCTCAAATCTCAAATCTCAAATTTGCGATTCCAAATTCCCTACCTTTCCGACGCCGGCCGCGTGCGCTTGCGGGTGTCGCTGCCCACGGACTCCTGCCCCGGCGTCTGCGCGGCTTCGCGCTGCCCGCCGCCCTTGCCGCGCATGCCTTGGCCGGGATGGCGGAAAAACTCCTGGCTGTTGCTCTTGTAGGCCTGCTGCCCGGTCTGGCTGCCTTGCTGGCGGCCCTTCTGCAACTGGCCCACTTTCTTCGCGGTCTTTGCGATGCGCTCCAGGCGCTTGGCGCCCTTGGACTGCAAGCCGACCAGCGCCATCGACGATCGCTTCGTCGCTGCCAGTTTCTGAGCCGCTGACGATTTCTGAATTGCCGATTTCTGACCAGATTTCTGAATCGCCGGTTTCTGAGCGGCCCGCGATTTCTTCGCGGCCGCCGGTTTCGAGTCTCGCCCGGCCTTCGCCCCACGCTCCGTCGCCTTCGCGCCGATCTTGGCCCGGCTATTTTTGCTTTTCTGAACACCTTTTTTCTTTGCCACAGGACACCTCCTTTGCGGCGATTGTAGCGTCCGCGCCTCCGTGCCGGACGGAAAATCTGGCGATTTTGCCGAAACGCCGAAAAGTCGAAATCAGAACTTCGGGCACCCGCAGGTGTGCCGAGTCCGACGCGCCGGCGAGGAAGTCGTGCGCCGCTTGTTGAGCGGGGCGGCGCGCCGCGCTGGCCCGCGTTTAAAACTTTCGACTTGCGGGAAACATCAGCGATTGTCCTTGTCCCCGGTCATCGGCACGAAAGCGACCGGCGCGATCAATTGGCGCGTCAGGCTGCCGTCGGGCTGTTTGGTCAGAAGCACCAGCTCCTGCGACAGCCGCGAGTCGCGCACCGGGATGCACATGCGCCCGCCCGCCGCGAGCTGCTCGACGAGCGCGGGCGGCGGGGAGTCCGGGGCGCATGTCACGATGATGGCATCGAATGGGGCTTCCTCCGGCCAGCCGCGATAGCCGTCGCCGATGCGCGTGCGGATGTTCGTATAGCCGTGTTGGGCGAAGTCGGCGGCGGCGCGCTCGCCGAGCGGCCGCACGATTTCGATGGTGTACACGTGGTCGGTCAGCTCTGAGAGAACGGCGGCCTGATAGCCCGAGCCGGTGCCGATTTCGAGCACCTTGTCGCCGGGCTTCAGGTGTAGGGCCTGTGTCATCAGGGCGACGATGTAGGGCTGGCTGATGGTCTGCCCCTCGCCGATGGGCAGCGGGCCGTCGTCATAGGCCTGCCGCTGCAAGTGCCCGGGCACGAACCAGTGCCGCGGCACGTCGCCTATGGCCTGAAGCACGCGAAGGTCGGTGATGTCGCGGGCGGCGAGCTGAGTCTCAACCATGCGCCGACGATCAGCCTCGCGATCCGCCGTGCGCGACCGGCCGGCGGATTGAGTTGAAGTCTCGGAAGTCATTGTCGTCCGCTCCGGCGTCGCAGCTCGATTCGAGCCTTCGGGTGAATGGTTGGGCACATCGGGCGGCGAGCACGCCTGCACGAGCGCGAAAAGAACCGGCACGACCGCGGCCATCAGATGCGCGCGAAACATAATGTGTACCCGGGCGGATTATAGTCCGCGACGGCGGCGATGACGCTCGGGCGATCCCGGCGCGCGGGACATCTCGCCCGCACTCCCAAGGAATTCCCATCCCCTCTCACTTTGCCTTTTTGCGTTTTACCCCCCTCCTACGCAAACGGACGCAAACAGATGCAAACAGGAAAAGTCAAATGGAATTCTGATCAATTGTGCCGCCATTTTATCATGCCCCTGGTCCGTGCATACATTTTGAGATGCTTGCCCGGCGCTACGCGAAAAACGTTGGGAGGATCTGATCAATCGATCGTCTGAACCCCTTCTGTCAAGGACGGCCTTCGTGGATCCATGAGTCGCGCACCTAATGCTTATCTCAACCCCCCCCGGCATCACTCTTCGGGCCTTGTCGCTCTCTCAACACCGAGCCGTCGCCCGCTTCCGCCCGATCCGCTTCATCTTCGCCACCTTCGCGATATAACCCGCCGCGGCCGGCACCTTGCACGACGTGTCACCCATGTCGACCTCGACCTCCCCGATCTTCTCCGCTGCCGCCACCGCTTTCTCCGACAGCGGCGCAACGTAGCAGCCCACGGCGATGATGAACCCGTTCATCGTGTACCGCGCGCGATTGGGCGAGGCATGAATCGTCTTCACCACGCGCCCGATCAGCTTCTCCAGCTCCTTCAAGTTCAGTTCGTCGTCCGGTTTCACCGCCACCATGCTCGATAGCGTCGACCATCCGGCTGCGGCCACCCGCTCGTCGTCCGAGTCGATCCACTCCAGCCCCAGCTCGCGCCCGAACTGGCTCTCGGCCGCGACCCACGCCACCGTGTAATCGCTGATCATCTCCCACGAAGCCTGCTTCATCCACCGCTGAAGGTCCTTCTTCGTCATGCGGTCTTCATCGGCGATGAGGCCGGCCAGATACATCGCATCGCCGATGCCCGATGCATACAGATCGATCGCGAGCTGATAATCCTTCTTGATCTTCTTCTGATACTTCTTGAGTTCGGAAATCTTGACGCCGAAATACGGCTCCACAGCTCCGTGGTTCAGCATCGTCCGCTTGTAGCCCGCGCTTCCCAGCTTCGCGAGTTCCTTCACGATCCGCTCGGCAGTGAATCCCGATGCACTCATGAGTCAACTCCAGATTTGACTAGACACCTCAGATCGCAACGCAGACATTTTTCGGCTCGGTGAAAAAGCGGAGTGCTTCGTCCCCACCCTCCCGGCCGACGCCGCTTTGCTTCATGCCGCCGAAGGGGACGCGCAGGTCGCGCAGCAGCCAGCAGTTCACCCAGACCGTGCCGGAATTGACCCGCTCGGCCACGCGGTGGGCACGCTGCAGGTTCTGGGTCCACAGCGTGGCGGACAGGCCATATGCCGTGTCGTTGGCATAGCCGATGACCTCGGCCTCGTCGTAGAAGGGGATGATGCTCACCACCGGGCCGAAAATCTCCTCCTGGTTCACGCGGCACTGCGGCCCCAGGCCGGTGATGACCGTGGGCGGAAAAAAGTAGCCGCCGCGGCACCGCTCGTTGACGGCCGGCGCGGGCGCGCCGCCGATCAGAATTTTGCCGCCCTCCTCGCGGGCGAGGTTGGCGTAGTAATTCACCTTGTCGAACTGGGCCTTGGAGACGATCGCCCCCTGATCGACCCCCGCCTCCAGCGGATCGCCGAGGCGCAGCTTCCCGGCGACCGCGACGAAGCGATCGACGAAAGTGTCATACGCCTGTCTCTCGACGAACACCCGCGAGCCGCACAGGCATATCTGCCCCTGGTTGGCGAAGGCGGCGCGGACGCTCTCGGACACGGCCTTGTCCATGTCGGCGTCGGCAAAGACGATGTTGGGGTTCTTGCCGCCCAGCTCCAGGGCGATCTTTTTGAACATCGGTGCGGCCGTGCGGGCGACCTCGCGGCCGGTGACGGTGCCTCCGGTGAACGAGACGGTGGTGATCTTCGGATGTGCCGTGATGGCGGCGCCGACCTTCGCCCCCAGGCCGTGCACGACGTTGAGCACACCGGGCGGCAGGCCGGCCTCGATGCAGATTTCGGAGAGCATGTAGGCCGTCATCGGCGTAACTTCGGACGGCTTGGCGACGGCGGTGTTGCCGGTGGCGATGGCCGGGGCGATTTTCCAGCTCAGCAGGTAAAGCGGCAGGTTCCAGGGCGAAATAAGCCCGCAGATGCCGCGCGGCTGTCGCAGGGTGTAGTTCAGGGCAAGGCCGTCGGTGACGTGCGTCTCGGAGCGGGCGTGCAGAATGGCGGTGGCGAAGAAGCGGAAATTCTTGACGGCGCGGGGAATGTCGAGGCTTCGTGCCATCGCCAGAGGCTTGCCGTTGTCGACGCACTCGGCGCGGGCCAGCTCCTCCAGCCGCCGCTCGATCCCATCCGCGATTTTCATCAGATGCGCCGAGCGCGCCTCGGCCGGCGTCTTCGACCAGCCGGGAAAGGCCTTCTCGGCGGCATCGACGGCCGCATCCACGTCGCGCGCATCGCCATCGGGCACCAGCGAATAGACCTGTCCCGTGGATGGATCGACGTTGTCGAGGTACTGGCCGGAGAGGGGCGCGACGAGGTGGCCGTTGATGTAATGAGCAAGCTTCAACATGCGTAGTGCCAAGCGCTAGGGAATATCAACGCGGAGACCCTCGATGTACTGGAAATGTCGATCTCGTGTCGAGATCGGCACGTCATATTGCATCGCGAGCGCCGCGATCCAAATATCATTGTCTGGGATCGGCTTACCCGCGTTCCACAGTTTGGTCTTGATTTCGCCGTAATGCCGCGCTGTCAGATGATCGCACGGAAGTATCGACGATTCGTTCAAAACATGTTCCACGCAGAAAGGTTGTCGGCGATCCTCGTTGAACGGGGTATCCCAAAATAGAGCTCGCCGATGACAACACTCGGGACAAAGACGCCCTGAAACCGTCTGACATAGCTTAGGACAGTTTCGTCGCGTGTTAGTAGCTTGGAAACGACATTCGTATCGAGAAGAAGGTCACCAGCCATTTTCGTCCACTCGTTCGCACCCTTCTTCTATTGCTTTCTCAATCTCCGCCATGTCCTCTTTCGTGAACAGTCCGGCCAGTTTCGCCATATTCTCACCAGACACGCCCGGAGGGCGATCGCCGGCAAGAGACTTGGCGATATCAACCACGCGACGCTGACGAGACTCGTCGAGTTGGATGAAGTATTGGATGAGTTCGTCTTGCAAACCAGGGCTGGTCATTTCGTCCTCCTGTGAGGGCACGTTCGGATTATATCATGAACGCCAAGAGCGCACGCACCACTACAACGACCCCAATCGCCCCCCATCCACCGGCAAGTTGATGCCCGTCACGTACGACGCCGCGGGCGACGCCAGAAACCCGGCGGCGGCCGCGATTTCATCCGGCTTCGCCAGGCGCTTCATGGGAATCTTGCTGATCATGTCCGCGCGAACCACTTGTTCGGTTTGGCCGCTCGCCGCTGCCTTTTTCTGAATCAGCGAATCGAGCCGCGCCGTGTTGGTGTAACCGGGAAGCAGGTTGTTCACGGTGATGCCGAATTCGGCGACTTCGCCCGCGACGGTTTTGGCCCAGGCGGCCACCGCCCAACGCGTCGTGTTGGACACGCCAAGACCCGGAATCGGCTCCTTCACAGAAGTGGAAATGATGTTGATGATGCGGCCAAACGCCGCGGACTTCATCCCGGGCAACACGGCCTGAAGAAGGATCTGGTTGCAAACGACGTGCATTTGAATGCCCCGCAAGAATGCCGCCGGCGGCGCCTCGAGGATCGGCCCCGACGAAGGGCCTCCCGTGTTGTTGAGGAGAACATGAACGACGCCGACCTCGGCGAGATGCTGCTCGATCGCGGCCTTTACCTGATCCGGTTCGGCGAAATCGGCGACGAGGGCGCGGTGCGCCACGCCTCGTGGATTCGGCAGCTCGCCGCGCACTCGATTCAGGGCGTTTTCATCGCGGGAGAAAAGCGTGACCTCGGCGCCGAGCTTCGCGAAACGCAGGGCGCAGGCCCGGCCGATGCCCTGGGTGCTGCCGCAGACCAGCGCCTTGCGGCCTTCGAGACTGTAATCTGAACAATCGAGCACGCGATCATCCTTTCGAGAAAGACGCGGGAATCCCCTTCAAATCGAGCCATCTCAATCCTATCCCGGCGGTCACATTTTTCACAGGCGCCGCGAGGATGCAATTCTGACCCGTTCACGGTAGAATGCTGCGTTTCTCTTCGCGGCCCGCGATCGGCCGTTGTTTGGGTTTATCCCGCGCTGGCGAGCCTGCAGCGCTTCCATCGGAGAACGATGTTTCGACTCCACGGCATCTGGCATAATTCTCAGCTATTGGTTTGGGGGGAAGAACTCGACGCGACCGGTTCCGAAATCTCTCATCCGGCCGCGATGCACGACGCAGCGCCGGGCGGCTCCGGGACCGCAGTGCTTCCAAGCAGGACGGGGACCGGCGCCACGATCAAGGCACATCCGTTCGCGCTCCCGACCGATGGTCTTCATGCGGCACTTGGCGAAATCACGCCCGATGGCCTGCTTGCCTCCATCGCAGAAGAAAAACGAGTGCGTCTATGCCTGCCCGCGCGCGAGGAATGGCCTCTGCCGTCGGTTCCGGCCCGACATGCTCATGGAGAGATCGCGGATTTCGAACGGACCACGTTTGAATTGGAAGCCCTGGCGTTTGGGCCGGCGGACAGCATTGATTTGCTCACGAGCATGTCTTCGCGCCCCAGCCCGGCGATTGGGCCTTCCCTGCGATTCTGGCAATTGCTTGCGCGATATGGATTGTCGGCGCTGGGGCGGCAGCAGTTTGCACCGACGGTCGAGCAGGTCGAGCCGTCCCGCTTCGAAGGCCGATGGCGCGTGCTCGTGTGCGACGCCGCCGAGCTGAAGTGGATCGAGCGGATGGCCGCCATGATGCCGCCTATTTGTCACTTGGCGATTGCCGACAACGGGAAACCGGACACGCAGGCCCGGCTGGTGGACAGCTTCCTGACCGCGTCGTGCGAGGCCGTGATTCGACGCTGTCTGGAGGGCGACGAATTCTACCGGGATTTTCACGAACGCGCGCAGCATGAGCGGAAATGGGAGGTTCGCTGGATTTCGAGTCTCGTTGGCGATCGACGGTCGCACGCCTGGCCCGACGAGGATCCGGCGGAGCTGGCCGGACAAATCCGGGCATGGGCCGCCCCCATCGCCGTAACCGACGGCGAAGAGATGCCCGAGTTGTCGTTCACGCTGCTGGAGCCTCGGATCGAGACGCACGATGAAGTAGAGCATGAAATCGAGCCGTGGCGGGTGCGCTTCGAGATGAAGTCCGGGGCGAATGATGACTCGCTCGACATCCGGCAGTTATGGCTCGAAGGCGAGCAGACCGCGTCCATTCTCGGGCAGCACCTTTCAGCCCGCGCCTCGCATCTGCGGGCGGAACTGAATCGTGCCGCGGCGGTCTTTCCACAACTTCGCGGTGTGCTGAACTCGGACGAATGGCGCGACGTGACGCTGTCGCTCGCCGAGGCGCATGAGTTCATCCGCGAACGTGCTCCGCTCCTGGTTTCAGAGGGGTTCGACGTCGCCCTGCCGGAATGGGCGCAGACGCGCCAGCGGCGACTCGGCCTGGAGCTGGTCGTGCGGCCGCGCGATGAGCGCGGTTCCGAGGGCGAACTCTCGCTGGGCTCGTTCGGACTTCACAGCATGATGGACTTCGACTGGCGGGTGGCGGTCGGTGACGAGCGAATGACGCCGGAAGAATTCGAGGCCGTCGTCCAGAGCCGCGCGCCGCTCGTGCGGCTTCGGGGTCAATGGATCGATCTCGATGCGGTCGCGTTCGACAAGGCGCGGGCCTTCATGCAGCGACATGCCGGCGGCGCGCTTACGCTGGCCCAGGCCGTTCGGCTCTCGGCGGGGATCGAAGAGGAGGACACCGGCCTGCCCATCGTCGGTCTGGTGGGGACGTCATGGCTTGAGCGCCTGCTCAACGAAAGCTCGCACGTTGAACTCGAGCGCCTCGAACAGCCGGAGGATTTCAACGGCACGATGCGGCCATATCAGGTGCGCGGCCTGGACTGGCTTGCGTTCTTGAATCGGCTCGGGATCGGGGCGTGCCTTGCCGATGACATGGGCCTGGGGAAGACGATCCAGCTAATCGCCCTGTTGCTTTACGAGCGGCGACAAAATCCACAGGTTGGCCCGACGCTGCTCTTCGTTCCGATGTCGGTGGTCGGCAACTGGCAGCGCGAGCTTCACAAGTTCGCGCGGCCGCTCCGAACCCTCGTGCACCACGGGCCGGACCGCCTGGCGGGCGACGCATTCATCGAAACGGCGGAGAAGCATCACGTCGTCATTACGACGTACGGCCTGGCGCATCGCGACCTTGAGTTGTTTTCGCGGGTGCGCTGGAATCGCATCGCGATGGATGAGGCGCAAAAGATCAAGAACCCCAGCGCGAATCAATCTGTTGCGATCCGGTCTCTGAAAGCGACGCATCGCGTCGCGCTAACCGGCACGCCGCTCGAAAATCACCTGTCCGAATTGTGGTCGATCATCGAGGCGCTGAATCCCGGCCTGCTCGGATCGGCCGCCTCGTTTCGCAAGCAGTTCGCGATCCCCATCGAAAAAATGGGCGACCAGAAGCGCGCGGAGCAATTGCGGCGAATGATCCGACCCTTCGTCCTGCGGCGGCTGAAGGGCGACCCGAACGTGCAGTGCGACCTGCCAGAAAAACTGGAAATGCGGATTTTCTGCAATCTCACGACGGAGCAGGCGGCGCTTTATAAGGAGACCGTGCGCCAGATGCTGGACGAGATCGACCAGGCATCCGGCATTCGCCGCCGCGGCTTGATTCTGGCGACGCTCACCAAGCTGAAGCAAATCTGCAACCATCCCGCACATTTTCACCAGGACGACAGCAGCCTCGAAGGCCGCAGCGGCAAGTGCGAGCGCATTGTCGAGATGCTGGAAGAGGTGCTGGAGGAAGGCGACGCCGCGCTGATCTTCACGCAATATCGGGTCATGGGCGATCTGCTGGAGCGGATGATCGAGGAACGGCTGCGGACCGAAGTGTTGTTTCTACATGGCGGCACGCCCGCCAAGCGCCGCGATGAAATGGTCGATGAATTTCAAAATCCCGACGGCAAGAAGCGGCTCTTCCTGCTTTCGCTCAAGGCCGGCGGCTTTGGGTTGAACCTGACGCGGGCGAACCACGTTTTCCATTTCGATCGCTGGTGGAACCCCGCCGTCGAGCAGCAGGCGACCGATCGGGCGCATCGCATCGGCCAGACCCGCCGGGTGCAGGTGTACAAGTTTGTCAGCATCGGAACTATTGAGGACCGGATCGACAAATTGCTCACCGAAAAGGCGGCGCTGGCGGACCACATCGTCGGCAGCGGCGACGAATGGCTCACGAATTTGTCGACGGGCGAATTGAAGGAATACCTGGCGCTTTCATTGGATGCTGTCGCGGAGGAATGACGGCGGCCGAGCAAGGAAACTTTGATGAGCGTTTCACAATCCGATTGTAAAGACGTGCGTAACGAAAAGGGCGAAATCGCAGCGCCCCCGGCGTCATTCTGGGGAACGACTGAAGCTGATTTCCCGCCGCTCATTACAGCGGAATGCGAACCGGCGCTCAAGAGGTTGGGCCCGCTGAGTGTTTCGCGAAGCTCGTTTCCGTTGATGGGACTCTTCGCGTCGGTTTACGAACACGTCGCCAACGCGGCGAGCGAGCAGTTGAAGAAGTCGGAATAGACGGCTTAGTCCTTCTCGCCGATGTCCTGATTCAGCGCGGACGTGATCAGAATATCCTCCATCTGTTTATGGTGGTCCACGTACGAGAGCAAGTCCTGTATGCGATTGCGGACATCCCGAATCAGCAGGTTATCTTCGGTGCCGATCTCTTGAAGCGCCTGCTGAATGCGATTCATCAGACCGGTGAACTCGCCGTGTTCCCTTCTGAGCCGTGACACTTCGCGCGCCAGCGTGGGCCGGGCTTCGAGCACGATCGACATATAGCCGTCCTGCTCCTCCAACGCCATGTGCTTCGTCAAATGCGCTCGAAGGTGCTCGAACGCCGTGTGGGTTTCATCGATCCAAAGCTGGCGGTTGGCACGCGGAACAGACGCGGCTTTCTCCGACAGGGTGGCGATCAGGTCCGCGACGATTTCATGCTCTGTTTTGATCCACGCGGCGAGTTGGTGCGGATTCATGTCGTGTCGTCCTCCTAAGCCTGGAAGGATGTTAGTCCGCTCGTTCGAACCCGCCAATCCACAGCCGACGTATCATCCGGCTCCGCGCTAGGGCGCTGTTCACCTGAACGCGCCTGGGTGCGGTTGCACCCGGGCCGCGGTTCGCCAAATTTCGGCTCTGATGAATTGAGCTATTCGGTCAGGCCCAGTTCCATTTGCTTCTCCATCAACCGCTCAAGCTGCTGCGCTCCGCTGTACTCCGAGTCCGGTCCCCATTCCTGGTCGATGCACCAGAGATAGAACTCCGACCACGCTTCCTGTTCTTCTTCAGAAAGCTGTTGCAAATTGGGGAAACACGGATGTCTGTCACTTCTCTGTGAGCAGCGGTGAGGGCAGGGCGATGCTCC
>Ga0190265_10002836_pt1 | contig 11714 bp, 8 predicted proteins | sample Popmic124T_FD_133135 | JGI IMG/M metagenome (GOLD analysis project Ga0190265, IMG submission 133135) | Populus adjacent soil microbial communities from riparian zone of Indian Creek, Utah, USA - 124 T | ecosystem: Environmental > Terrestrial > Soil > Riparian zone | place: USA: Utah | collected...
GCCAGCGGCGCGCGCTGTGGTCGCAACTGATCGCGTCGTGGCTGGTGCTGTTTCCGCTGATGGGGCTGACGCTGCCGGGCTGGCCGAGCTCGCCCGACGACCCGAAGAAGACGCTGCGCGTGCTGAGCTACAACGGCAACTTCCTGTACGGCGGCGCCGACGCGATCGCCGCCCAGATCCTTGCGCTGGCCCCCGACATCGCAGTGCTGCAGCAGACGTTCGGCAGCGACGAGCTGCGGGCCAAGCTGGCCGCGCGCTACAGCGCCTTTGCGGGCGACGGCGAGTTCTTCATCGCCAGTCGCTACCCGGTGCGCTCGCAGTGGCGGCCTGCGAGCTTCCACTACGGCGATCGGCTGCGCACCGCGCGTTCGATCCGCTACGAGCTCGACACGAACCTGGGCAGGATCGCGTTGCACAGCTTCCACCCGATCTCGCCCAGCGATCAGATCCTGCAGGTGCGCAACGGCGGCCTGCGCCGGGCGATCCTGAGCGGCGCGCTGTTCTCGCTCGCGCCGCGGCCCGAGACCGAGCACGACACGGGCCTACGCCGGCGCCAGGTCGCCGCGGTCGCGCGCCTGGCCGAACGCGAAACGCTGCCGGTGATCCTGGCCGGCGACACCAACCTGCCGAAGCTAAGCGGCTCGCTCACCGAGCTCGCGCAGTTCCAGGATGGCTTCGCCGAAGCCGGCTCGGGCTTCGGCTACACCTTCCCGACCAGGTTCCCGTGGATGCGCATCGATCGCATCTTTGCCAGCGAGCAACTGCGCTTCCTCGACTTCGAGGTGGGTGCGATGCGCGCCTCCGATCACCACTGCGTCGTCGCGACGCTCGAGCTCGCACGATGAGCGCGCCCGCAGGTGTTGCCCCTCTGGATCCGTCGTGGCAACCTCGCGCGTTCAGAGGATGACGCGCTTGCAAACGCACGACAGTCGAAGCCATCGCGCAGTCACGCGCGTCAACGGCGCGCGAGCTTGGGTCGGCGTGCTCGCATGCCTGCTCGGAGTAACCGCCTGTGCAGGGCCGGGACAGTTCGTCTGGGTCGAGCAGTTTCGCGATCCCAACGCCGGCAAGGAGCGGCGCTACGTGCTCGGCGCCGGCGACACGGTGCTGGTGCGCGTCTTCGGCCAGGAAGGCATGGGCGCGACCGCGCGCGTGCGCAGCGACGGCAAGATCACCCTGCCCTTCCTCAATGACGTGCAGGCCGAAGGCTACGAGCCGACCGTGCTGGCGCAGCAGATCCAGGCCCGGCTCAAGGACTTCATCAACGAGCCGGTCGTGACCGTGTCGGTCGAGAGCGCGCGCGAAATGCAGGTGCTGCTCGTGGGCGAGGTCCAGCGCCCGGGCACGACGCCGCTGCCGCCCGGCTCCGGCGTGCTCGCGGCGCTGGTGGCCGCGGGCGGGCTCACCGACTTCGCCGACGACGAGATGATCTTCGTGGTGCGCCACACGCCACAGCCCGCGCGGATCCGCTTCACGTATGCCTCGTTGATCAAGCCTTCAGGACCGGCAACGGTATTCAGGCTCGAAACCGGGGACGTCATCGTCGTCGAGTAAGCCGTGATATCGAGCGCGCTCGTCTTCGCGAGTTTCTCCTTGAGCGCGCTCGTCGGGCAGCTCTCGGGCTCGCTCGTGTTGTCCGACACCACCCATGCGACCGTCTCGCCTGCGACCGAGCTCGACCCGCTCGTGGAAGCAGGGCGTGACGAAGACATCTGGTTCATCGAGAACCTGCCGATGGCCGAGCTGCGGCTCAGCTGGCCCGAATCCCTGCTCATGTTCGGCTACGGTCCGCGCCTGGTGCTGCGCGACCCGTTCGTGGACGAGGACACGTTGATCGTGCATGTCGTGCGCGCCGCGTACCTGTACACGAGTCGGCCTTCGCGCATAGGGCTCGAGCTGATCGGCAACTTCGGACGCGAGAGCCTCACCTTGCCCGCGCTGCTGCCACCGGACACGTCCGCGCCGGTGAGGGAGCCGCCGCCTCCGCTGCCCGGCGATGAGCCAGCCACGCCCGCGACGCCAGCGCTCGAGCCGGTGCGGCTGCAAAATCCGGTCGCCGCGCTGAGCGCCGCGCTCACGTACACGTACACGACGGCGCGGTGGGAGCTGACGCTGCAAGAGAGCGTGAGCGTCAGCGAGCAGGGCTTGGCCGGGCTCGCGCTCGCGGCTCCGCTCGATGCCGCCGGCGTGCCGAGCCCGACCCCGAGCGTGGGCACGACCGCGGCGGAGCTCGTGCGGACGGACCGCGTGCGGACCTTCAACGAGACCACCAGCGCTGCGCTGCAATACCAGCTCAGCCGTAGACTGCGCTCGAATTACCAGCTCTCGTACAGCATCTCGGGCGGGCTGCGCGATCAGGACGAAGCGCGGGTGCCGCAGATCCGCACCGCGTCGGGGAGCGCGGGCCTGACCCACCTGCTTTCACGGCGGGACGATCTCACGAGCACGGTGACGCTGACGCAGTCCGAGGTGTCGAGCACCGAGAACACGGCCGGCGCCGACCTGCCCGGCGCCGATCACTGGATCCTCGGGCTCACCGAGGCGTGGATCCGGCGCTGGAACCCGGCCGTGAGCACCACGCTGTCCGCGGGCGTGACCGGCAGCAGCTCGGGCACCGATGGCATCGAAGAGCGCGAAGAGAGCGTGAACCCGAACCTGGCCGCGAGCCTGTTCGCGACGCTCTACAACCGCAGGCAGACCACGTTCTCGGCCGCGCTCGGCTCGACCCTCGCGCCGCAAATCAATGGTCTGACCGGCGACCTGCAGACGCAGCTGGGCGCGTTCGCCGGCCTCGGTCTCACCGTGGAAGAGACCAGCGTGAACGCCGAGGCCACGATGGGGCAGACCCTGCCGGCGGACGAAGCCGGCGCTGCGCGCGTGGTCACCGCAGGCGCAGGAATGACTCAGCGCGTTTTCGAGTTCATGACGATCGGTGCGCAGTACCGATCGATCTGGCAGGACGTCGCCAGCGACAGCAGCAACGACTTGGACGCCAGCGACGATTTGCCGCGGCTGTGGACCGCGACATTCACGCTCGCCGTGGTCGGTCCCGGCATCGACTTTTGAGCGCGAAGCGGCGCACGGAGCAGGGCAAAAGCGCTAGGCTGGCGACGCGTCGCCGCCGACCTCGATCTCAACGCCATCATGGCCTCGACCGACACCGCACCCGCCCAGCAGAAGCAGGGCCTCTCCACGCTCGTGCTGCGCAACGCGCTGGTGCTGGTGATCGCGCAGGTGGCGGTGATCCCGCTCGCCCTGGTGATGAACGCGGTGATGGGGCGCTATCTGGGCCCGGCCAACTTCGGCGCGTTCTACCTGGTCTCGACTTACGTTGGAACCGCGTTCCTGCTGATCGAATGGGGGCAAGCCGGGACGTTGCCGGCGATGATCGCCCAGCAACGCGAGCGAGCCGCCGTGATCCTCGGCAGCGCGCTGGCATTCCGCGCGATCGCGGTGCCGGTCGTGTTCGTGCTGGTCGGTGGCGGCTGCTGGCTGCTGGGGTACACGGAGAACTTCGAGCTGCTGCTCGCGATGTTCTTCGTCGCGATGGCGATCGCCAGCGTGGCGCTCGCCTATCAGGACGCGAGCCGCGGCTTCGAGCGTACGGACATCGTCGCCTACGCGACGATCGGGACGCAGCTGCTGATGGTGCTGCTGATCATCCCCACCCTGATGATCGGCGGCCAGCTGCCGGCGGTCGTGATGGCGACCGCGTTCGCCAACTTGATCGTGCTGCTGCTCGTGTGGCGCGGAGTGCAGGGCATGGGGTTGAACCGGCTCTCGGTCGACCGCTCCGTGGTCAAGAAGTTGATCGTCGACGGCGTCCCGTTCTTCTTCTTCGCGCTGACCCTGCGGCTGCAACCCAACATCGACGCCCTGTATCTGTCCAAGCTGGCGCCCGAGGAAGTCATCGGCTGGTATGCCGCCGCCGAGAAGCTGAAGGGCGTGCTGGTCTTCCCCGCGAGCGCTCTGGTAGCTGCCCTGTATCCCACGATGTGTCGGTTGTTCGTGAGCGACAGCGAAGGCTACCGGCGGACCGCGCAGACCGCGGTCGAGACCTCGGCGCTCGCGGTCGTGCCGCTGGCGATGGGCGCGTACCTGTACGCGGACCTGGGCATCGAGATCTACAGCAAGGAGGCGTTCGGTCCGGCGGCGGACAACCTGCGCATGCTCGCTCCGTTCATCTTCATGGTCTACATCAGCATGCCGCTCGGCGCGTGCATCCTGGCGGCCGGGCGCTCGCGGATCTGGACCGTCGTGCAAGCGCTATGCATCGTGGTCAGCGTGGTGGTCGATCCGCTGCTGATCCCGTGGTTCCAGGAGCGCACCGGCAACGGCGGGCTCGGCGTGTGCGCGGCGGTCGTGATCGCGGAGCTGATGATGGTGGTGGCCGGCGTGGTGCTGATGCCCAAGGGCGTGTTCGACCGCCAGCTGCTGCTCGGGCTCGCGCGCCTCGGCGTGGCCGGCGGCGCGATGTTCGGCGCAGGCCATCTGCTCGCGAACGTGGTGTCGCCCTTCATCGCCGCGCCGATCACCGTGCTGGCCTATCTCGGCACGCTGCGCGCGATCGGCGGACTGAAGCGCGAACAGCTCCAGCTCTTCAAGGACATCGTCGCCCGCAAAGCCAACCGCGGTGGTTGACAACCGGGAGGGGCACGCGACTCTTTCAACGGGAAGGGCACGCGCCCTTCCCGCCCCGCCGGCAAAGCCGTCGGGGTCCCCACCCATCCGCGGGTCGCGCGCTCACGCGCTGCTCCGGGCGTACTGCGAAGTGGGCGCCAAGGGCACGCGCCCTTCCCGCCCCGCCGGCGAAGCCGTCGGGGGCCCACCCACCCGCGAGGTCGTCGCTGCGCTCCTCCGCGTCGACTTTGAAGCGAGGCTGATCACCGCGAGCCCAGCCACGAGTAGGGGTGCAGCACGCCGGCCCAGCGCCGGCGCGCGGGCACATGGCTGGCGAGCTCGCGCACGACCTCGCGCTCGAGGCTACGTAGTTGCGCGCGCGGCGTACCCACGGCGCGGCCGAAGCGCGCGCCCACGTGCAGCGCGGTGAGCGCGCCGAAGCTCGGACTGGCGGCGGCGACCCGCACGGCGAACGCTTCGCGCGACTCGCCGTACTCGCGGCGCAGCGCGACGTCGCTGAGCCGATCGAGCTGCGCGCGGTAGACCACGCGCGAGGCGGCCGCGTCCGACGCCAGCCGCGGCGCCGCGCGGCGCCACAGCTTGACCGCGTACCCGAGCAACAGCAGCAGGGGCACCAACACCGCGAGCACCCGTGCGATCAAGCGCGGCAAGGCGCGCAGGCTCGCGATCGCCGGCTCGAGCAGGCGCTGATCGCCTTGTGGCAGCGGCGTCGCGCCGCGCGCCATCTCGCCCAGCAAGCGCTGCAGATCGGCGTCCGGTGGGCTGACCGGCGGATCGAGGCTGCGCGCGGGCGAGACGTCGAGCACGACCCAGCCCACGCCCGTGACGTAGACCTCCGGCCACGCGTGCGAGTTCGCGCCCGAGAGCAACAGCGCTGATCCGCCGTGACGCGCCGCTTCCTCGACCGCGTAGCCCGCGCCGACCCGTGCGGGCACGCCCAGCGAGCGCATCAAGTACACGGCCGCGTGCGCGAAGTGCACGCAGTACCCGGTGCGATCGCCGAACAAGAAGTCCGCGGTCGGGTCGGCGGCGTCGGCATGACCGCTGCGCAAGCTGTACGTGCCCTCGCGGCCGAGCCAGAGCACGACCGACATGGCTTCCGCCACCGCGTCGTGCTGCAGCCACGCGGGCACCTTGCTGGTAATCTCGCGCGCGAGCTCGCCGTAGCGCGGGTCGTTCGGACCCGCGAGATAGTGCTGGCGTTGCTCCGGCGTCCAGGTCGGATCGCCGACGCCGAGCCCGACCAGCTCCTCGTAGTCGCTGTCGAGCGCGACCGAGGTCGCGCGATACGCGCGCCGGAAGCGCCCGGGATCGGGGTTGCGCTCGGGCTTGAGCAGCAGCGGCGTCTCGAGCGCGAACGGGCGGTTGTGCTCCGCGAGCAGCGCGACCGTGGTGTCGAGCCGGCTGCGCTTGCCGAGCTCGTTGGGCACCTCGGGCATCTGCGTGTCGTCGTGCACGAAGCCCGGCACGATGTCGCGGTCGACGTCGATCGCGGTCGCGCCCACCAAACGCCGACCGTTGTACTGGCTGAACGCAGCCTGCCGAAAGTAGTAGAGCCCGCCGGGCGGCGAGTAGTCGTCGTGCAGCAGCACGACCGCCAGCGGCACCTGCCGGCCCTCGGAGCCGTAGTCGTTGCGGAACTCGAGCTGCTCGTTGTCGGTGCGCTCGTTCTGCCGCTGGCCTCCGCCCTGGCCCTGCTCGCGGGGGTCTTTCTTCCCTTGCTTGGGCTGCAAGCCGAGCCCCGGGGTCGCCGAGTTCACCTGTTGCACCGACGTCTCACGCGCCGCGATCACGACCAGCAGCACGAGCAGCACGGCGATCGCGGCTTGCAGCACGGCGCGCAGCACGTTGCGCTCGCGCAGCAGCAGCGCCGCGCTGATCAGGGTCGCGACCGCGCCGATCGCCAGCAGGATCAAGCTCGGGTCGAGGCCCTGCGCGATGAACCAGTCGGCCAGCCAGAACGGCCGATTGATCGCGCCGCCGCGATGGCCGGCGACGAGCTGCGCGGCGCCGATCCCGACCGCCGCCACTTCCAGCGCCGCCAGCCACTTCGTGCGCAGGCACAGCGCGCGCAGGGTTGCGCACGCGCACAGCGCCGACAGCCCGAGACCGAACGCGTCGATCACCCCGAGCGCGGTCGCCGGCCCGAGCAGCACCGGCAGCAGCCGCGCATCGAGCAGCGCTTGGCGCGCGATCACGCTCAGCCCGAGCGCCGCGCCGCCGGCGGTGGCGATCGTCCAGCTGCGCAGGCGCGAGCCGGCGAGCGGGCGTCCGACCAGCGCGCCGAGCCCTGCGCTCAGCGCGACGGCCAGCGCCACGCCCGGAGTCGCGAGCGGAAAGGCGAGCGCAAAGCCCGTAACCAAGTACACGACCGGCCGCAGCAACGCGGCCAGCAACGGTTCGTCGACGCGAGGTGCCGAGCTGGTCGCGCCGCTCATTGCCCGGCCCTCGCGGAGGCCAGCTCGAGCTTGGCCATCGCCCGGCGGTGCGCGGCGCCGAGCGCCTGACCCGTACCGCGGTCGAGCACGCTCACGCTCGCGCCCGCTTCCGACAGCACGCGCACGACCCGCTCGAGATCCGCGGCCAGCGTGCCCGCGGGCACGCTGGTGAACGCGAGCAGCCGCCGCCACCAGCTGGGACGCCGCGCGTCGTACACGCCATCGACGGCGATCACCGCGTGCAAGCGCTTGCGGCGCGCGACCGCCGCCGCGCGCTCGAGCCAGGGCCCGGGCCGGTTCGGCGCGAACAGCACCAGGCTGACCGGCCCCTTCTGCTCCACCGCTTGCACGAACGCACCCAGCCCGGCGCCCGCGCGCTCTGCAGCCGTGTCCCGCGAACGCATCAGCGCGTCGAGCGCGGCGTCCACGCGATCGACGCCGCCCAGCTGCAGGTCGGTCCCGAACACCCAGTCCGAGCCGAGCAAGCGCTGCTCGACCGCGAGCCGCGCCGCGGCCGCCGAGGGGTCGTCGCCTTCACCCGCGACCAGGAACGCCGCCGTGCGGCGCGCGATCGACAGCGCGCGCTCGGGCGTCCGCACCATCAGCTTGCGGGTCCGCGCCAGCACCTTCCAGTGGATGTAGCGCGCGGGATCGCTGGTGCCATAGCGCCGCAGCTCGAGCCGGTCGCCTTCCTGCAAGCCCATCGGATGCGGCAGCGAATCGCCCGAAGCGAGCGCCTGCAGCGCCGGCAAGTGGCGCAAGCCGCCGAGCCTCGGCAGCACGTCCAGCGTCTGCTCCGAGCGCACGCGCAGCGCGATCCGGCTCAGCCCGAACACGTCCGAGATCACGACCCGGCGTTCGATCCGCTCGAAGCGCCCGCGCTCGGCCAGCGCGACCCGCTCGCGCAGCGTCCCGCGCGCGCGCCGCTGCTCGACCTGCTGCGCGACCGGCGCGACCCAGTCCCAGCTCAGCTGCACCAGCGGCAGGTACAGCGGCGACGGCAACGCAAAACCCGTCTCGCTCGCCACTCCGGTCTCGAACAGCAGCGCGTGCCCGGGAGGGATGCGCCGCGCCTTCAGCTGTACGAACAGCGCCACGGGCAACACCGCCAGCGGGCCGAGCGCCACCAGCGCGAACCCCCCGTACGCGACCACCAACCACACCAGGTCGAGCTGAGCGCGCGCGAGTCGATCGAGCGCGGCGTACGCCGCCGCCGCGATCACCAAGCCGAGCGGGGTCCACGGAAACAGCTCTCCGATGCGCCGCAGCCGCGCCCACTCCCCGCGCAGGACCCCGCGCACGATTGCGCCGGCGGGCGCGCCGGCGGGCTCCTCTGCGTCCCCGGTCGGGGCTACCATCGAGCGACCTCGCGAGCGATCTCGGCGCGCGGGACCCGCTGCGGCGGTGGCGCGAACGCTTCGTCGCGCAGCGCGCGCGGCCAAGAGCACAGCGCGACGAACGATGCGGATGCGATGGGAGAAAGCAGCATGACGTGCCGGCAAGTCATCGCCGTCGGAGACCGAGATCACTGCGACCTCGCTAGTCATTTTACGGCGAGGACCCTATGCTGTCGTCGATCTCATGGTGATCGACTCGAGCACCTTGGGCAACGCGGCGGACCGTCGGTCCTGGCGCGTGGGCATGGGGTGAGCGCGCCCACTACGGACGCGGCGCGAGTTAGTGACGGGGATGGAGGCAATCATGCGCGGGCACGTGATGAGCAAGCACGGAATTCTGATCGGCATCGCGGTCGTGCTGTTGGGGTCGTGGGGCTGCGGCAACAAGAAGGGTTCGCCCGGCGCGTCGAGCGCCAACGGCACCGACGACAGCGAAGGCGGGGAGCTCGCCGCGCCGCGCGGCGCGGTCAACAAGAGCGGCGGCGATTCGGTCTCGGCGACGATGGGCCCCGCGGGCGGCCGGCTCGACATCGCGAGCGGCGCACGGGTGGAGATCCCGCCCGGCACCCTGAGCGAAGCCACCGACGTCGTGCTGGCGGTGTCTCAGGGCACCACCGCGTTCAAGAACTCCGAGCACGAGAAGGCGTACGGCCCGGTCTTCGAGGTGAGCCCGGCGATGGCGGCACCGGAGGGCCAGTCGATCCGCGTCTCGATTCCGCTCGCGAGCTATCCAGAAGGCTGGGGCGAAGTCTCGCTCGGCTACGAGTATCCCGAGGGCGCGCGCGTGGGCGCCGAGGACAGCGAGCACACCAAGTGGCAGTACGAGAACGCCAAGCTCAGCGGCGGCCGCGCCGTCGCCGAGGTCTCCGAGCTCGCCGGCTACCGCCTGCAATTCGTGCTGACCAACCTGGAAGCCCAGTAAGCGCCCCGAGCTCGGGACCGAGTCCGACCTTCTCCGCGTCTTCGCGCTCCCGTAGGGGCGGGGTTTAAACCCGCCCTCTTGGTGAGCGCGCAACAGAGGGCGGGTTGAAACCCGCCCCTACGAAGAGCAGGCCCTGCTGAAAAATTGACCGCCGCTGGCAGCTCGGCAATTTCGTAGGTGTGACGTTTGCACCCAGCACTTTGCTCGCCGGATTGCTCGCGCTGCTGCTCCCTGGCTGCGCGCTGCCGATCATCGGCTCGCCGGGCTCGCGGCGCAGCGACTCGGACGTGCAGACGGCGACCCCTGCGCAGCAGCGCGCGCACGCCGAGCTCTCGGCGCTGGCGCCGGAGGCCTGCTACCAGCGGCTGCGCACCGCGCACGTGCCGTTCGAGCCCGTTCCGCGCCACAGCGCGCGCGGCGTGAACGCGCCGCTGCGCCTGCTCGGACCGATCGACGGCGTCGAGGTCACCTCGCGCAACGGCGAGACCTTGAACGCCGTGCTCGACTGCCGGCTCGCGCTCGCGCTGCTCGCGTGGGCGCCGTCGCTGCGCGCGGCCGGCGTCGAGCGGCTCGAGCACTACTCCATCTATCGGCCCGGTGCGCGCACGCCCCGCAAGGGACAGGCCAGCGGACACGCGCGCGGCCTGGCGATCGATGCCGCACGCTTCCATCTGATGCACGGCGCCGGCACCCTCGACGTGCTCACCGACTGGGAGGAACGCGACCGTGGCGGCGCCCCCTGTCCGCAGCGCTCCCACGAAGCGAGACCCTCCCGGCTGCTGCGCGCCGTGGTCTGCGACGCGGTCGCCCGCAACCTGTTCCAGGTGGTGCTCACCCCCCACCACGACCGCGCGCACGAAAACCACGTCCACCTCGAGCTCAAGCCCGAAGTCAGCTGGACCTACGTGCGGTAAGGACGCTCCTAGCCGGAATAAAGCCGTACCGGCCGGGCTTAACCGGGCCGCCGTGGCCAACTTGACTGCGCTTGAACGGCGACTACCATCGCCGCCGCTGCGCAGCCGGTGCGCTCACGAACGAGGCCCCGATGAATGAAGTCATGATCGAAGCCCGCGAGCTCTCGAAGCGCTACGACGACGTGCTGGCGCTCGACAAGGTCAGCATGACCGTACGCCGTGGCGAGGTGCTGGGCTTCCTCGGCCCCAACGGCGCCGGCAAGTCCACCACCATGAAGATCCTGACCTGCTTCATGGCCCCAACCGAGGGTACGGCCACGGTCAACGGCCTCAACATCTTCGAGGACTCGCTCGGGGTACGCGCCTCGATCGGGTACCTGCCCGAGAACAACCCGCTCTACCCCGACATGATGGTGCTCGAGTACCTGCAGTTCGCCTCGGAAGTGCGCGGTATCGAGAAGGACGCCTCGCGCAAGCGGATCAAGATCGTGGTCGAGGAGACCGGCCTCGGCGACGTGTTCAGCAAGTCGATTCGCACGCTTTCCAAGGGCTACCGGCAGCGCGTCGGCCTGGCCCAGGCGCTGCTGCACGAACCGCCGATCCTGATCCTGGACGAGCCGATGAGCGGCCTCGACCCCAACCAGGCGGTCGAGATTCGCGACCTGATCAAGGACGTCGGGCGCGAGCGCACGGTCATCCTGTCCACCCACAATCTGGCCGAGGTGCAGGTCGCCTGCAGCCGCGTGCTGATCGTGTCGAAGGGCAAGATCGTCGCCGACGACAGCCCCGAAGGCCTGCGCGAGCGCGCCGGCAAGAGCCGCTTCGCGATCACCGTGCTCGACCGGGGCAACGGCCTGGCCGACCGCTGTCAGAAAGCGCTGCGCGAGCTGGCCGGCGTCGAGAGCGTGCGCTCACTCGAGAGCGATTCGGGCGAGCTGCGCTTCGAAGTGATCCCGCGCGGCACCGAGGATCTACGCCCGCTACTGTTCAAGAGCGCCGTCGATCAGGGGCTGACCCTGGTCGGCCTGGGCCGCGAAGGCCAGAACCTCGAGCAGGTGTTCCGCGAGCTGACCACGACCGAAAGCGCCCCCAGCGCACAGCCCGCGGCGCCGGCCAGCTGAGAGAAGAGCCAGCCATGCGAAGAACGCTCATCATCGCCAAGCGCGAGTTCATCGGATACTTCAACAGCCCCGCTGCGTACATCGTGATCTGCCTGTTCATGGTGGTGATGGGGTTGTTCTTCTGGAACCCCTTCTTCCTCATCAACCGCGTCTCGGTCCGCAGCATGTTCGACCTGATGAGCATCCTGCTGCTCCCGACCGCGCCGGCCATGACGATGGGCTTGCTCGCCGAGGAGAAGCGCACCGGCACGATCGAGCTGCTGCTGACCATGCCGCTGCGC
>Ga0190265_10002837_pt1 | contig 11713 bp, 7 predicted proteins | sample Popmic124T_FD_133135 | JGI IMG/M metagenome (GOLD analysis project Ga0190265, IMG submission 133135) | Populus adjacent soil microbial communities from riparian zone of Indian Creek, Utah, USA - 124 T | ecosystem: Environmental > Terrestrial > Soil > Riparian zone | place: USA: Utah | collected...
CGCAAGAGGTAGAGCAGGATGCCGGCCAGCAAGATCATCCAGGCCACCAAGTAGAAGATGGCCGGGCGCGATCCGCGCGCCGCGGCCATCCAAGCCGAGACGACGCCGAAGACGATGACGAGAACACCCCACCCCACCAGCAACCGGATGGTGGTCCCATACCCCAGCACGAACGATGCAATGCCGAGTAGAAAACTGACCCCGATGAGGATCTTGAGCCCTCGATCCAGATTCGGCGACCACTGCCAGGTGGTGAGAAACTGCCGCTGAAACAAGGCGCCAAAGCCGAAGGAGAGCCCGATGAAGAGCGTGAGCGCCTTGCCGTTCCACCACGTTTGCTCGGGCCATAGGTGCTGAAAAGAAAGCCCGCCGAGCGAAAACTGAAATCCGACGTAGGAGACGATGTAAAGCACGTAATACAAATAGGCGGCTTCGCGAATCGAAAAGAATACGAACAGATTGTACGCGGCCATGACCAGCATCAGGCCATAGAAGATCCAGATGGGCGGCTCGTCGCTCGCCAGATGTTCGATGAAGGCATTGGGCGACCATGCCTTGAGCGGTAACGTGACGGACCCCGAGGTCTGCACTCGCAGGTAATACGTCTGAACGCCCGGCGGCTGGTCGAGGTCGAAGAGATACGTGCGGTAGGCGATGTCCCGCGCGGCGAACGGCAGACGATCGCCGGTTCGTCGTTCGTCGAATCCGCCCTCGTCCCGGGAAACGAAGAGGCGTATGTCGTCGAGGGGGGGGTACCCGAGCTCGAGAAGCCAGCGCTTTTTATCCGCTAGTTGATTGTCGACTTCGAACCGAATCCAATACGCCGAGCTCTTGAAACCGAATCCGGGAATGACGTCGTGGGAACGCTCGAACTGATCCGCAACGGGCGGCGAGGTGACCTGGTCGATGGTGAAGACGGCTCCGCGGTCTTCCAGGATGTCGAGCTTCGTGCCGAGCCGCTCCCCCCGCAGGTCGCCGTGACCGATGACCAATCCAGCGCCGGCGGCGGCCAGTCTCGGTATCAGCAGACACCATACCGCCGCGAGCAGGAGGCAAATGCCACGGCGCAGCCGATTCGAACCCGCGGCTCGGCAACGATGCCCGAAGGTCTGCTCGGATGTCCGACAGGTAGGTACGACGAGAACCACTCCCACAACGGAACGGTTGTTCTCATGTGAAACTTAAAGCGCCCGCTAGCTCAGGCGCAGGGACGAAGCGCGCGCGCTTTCACCCGCCCGGCATCGGCATCACTTCGACGACCTCGATGGTGCCGTCTTTCATCATGAAATGGGGATGCCCCTTGAGGGTCTCGGCGAGCGCTTCTTTTGATTCCGCCTGCAGGATCGAGAATCCGCCGAGGTCGTTGGTGGTGGGTGCGGCTCCGCCCGGCGTGACGCGCAGGCTCTTTCCGAGCGGCGCTCCCATGTCGACGATCGACGAGGCCGCCTTCTTGCCCCACACCATCCACGCATCCATGCCGGCCTTCTGCTGCTCGGGCGTGGACTTCATCGCCTGCTCGAACGACGACGTCGGCGCCTTGTAAAGAACGAGAAACTTTTTCATGGATGAACCCTTTCTCGGAAGCACTTCAAAAAAAGCACGACCCCGGAACGTCACGCCCCTGGTCAAACGGCTTTTTTCTCTACCACGATGGCGGGCGCAATCCGTGCGGTGATCCACCGGCTCCGACTTTCACCCCCGCCCTGCACATTCGCGCGTGTGGTCACGGTTTCTGGCTGGAGCGGACACCAACGTCAATCAGGGCTCGCAAACGTTGGGATCGCCACCGTTTTGTCCGGAAGGACGGTCAATGCTAGCGACTCGGCAAACGTTCCAGCTTTTGTCGCGACTCATCCTCGCGGGCGCCGTCGTTTCGTGCAGCGGCATCATCGAATCCCCCGCCGGCGGCGGTCCTACGAGCGGCGCTGGGTCGGGTGGAGCATCAACGACCTCCGCCGGTGGCACGGGCGGCGGGGCGACGACCGGTGTCGGCACAACGACCGGCGGATCTGCGACGACGAGTGGAACGGGCGCCGGCAGCGGCGGTAGCAGCGGCACCGGTGGCACTGGCACGGGGGGCAGCGGCGGCGGTGCCGGCTCGGGCGGCACCGGCTCGACGCCGGACGGTTCCGTTCCGCCCATTCCACCCCCAGAAACCTGCAACGGCACGCTACCCGCCGCGTTCATGACCCATTGCAGCGCGTGCCACACGCCGAGCGGCCAAGTCAATTCGCGCTACCCCGATCTCTACCAGTTCAAGGGAACGCTCGACGATCTCAAGAATCGTGTTCGCACCGGCAGCACCAAGGGCATGCCGCCCTTTCCGCCGGATCTCGTCAGCGATGCGGATCTCGCGGCGATTTACGGTTATTTCACGGGCGGATCGATGCGGCCCGGGATTGGCGCCATTTCGCTCGGCAACGTCGTGCCGCTATTTGCAATCGGCGATGCCAAAAATCCACCCATCGTCACGACGCGCGCCGATGGTGCCATCGTGACCCGTGGCGCCGGTCGTGTGCGCGGGCGTCACGAGAAAGAGGGCAGCTTCGGCACCTACGGCCCGCACTACTTCGAAGATCGGAGCTACGGGTTCATCGTCGAAGACTTCACGCCCACCGGCAGGAAAGAGATCCGGGTAACGTACCTGCCGATCGCGAAGCCCGACAGCAACGGCAACCGCATCACCAACTGGCGCGCCTGGAAGCTTCCCGGCAACAACGCCACGTTCGCCGAGAACCACTATATGGTCGACGTCGCGTCGTCGCCGCTGCCGCCCATGGGGCCGGTCGCGCAGGCGCAGCAATTCAACCAGAAGGCCATTCCGCAGGGCCGCACGATGACCGTTGGCCAGAACTTGGAGTTCGAGTTCGGCATCTTCAACGATCCGGCTTCGCTCGTCACCAAGGGGACGCGCGACTCGTATTACTCCGACACCTTCCGCTACGCGATCGGCGTGGGCGGCATGACGCCCAACAACCTCGATTTCGTCGAGTCTCCGGGCCCAGCGCCCGAAGCGCGGATCGGCGGCGACACGACCATCGCCTGGATGTTCGCCGAGCCGAACATGTACTTCAGCCAAATGGCGCTCAACACCCAGCACGAGAACGTGCAGCACTTTCTCGAGGGTCGCCGGCTGTTCCATACCAACTTCAAAACCGGCGCTCACAGCGAAGCAGGCAATCCCGTGTTCACGGCGCAAATGGGTAAAGCGGGTCCGCTCTTCAACACGAGCTCGTGCGAAACCTGTCACGTGAAGAACGGTCCCGGCGCGTTGCTCAAGGCTCCTCTCAGTGAAACCTCGTCGATGGTCTTCAAGCTGTACGGCAGCGTCGATCTGGGAAACCAGCTGCAGCTCCAGGAAGGGTCGGCGACGGTGTCGGGGAGCGAGCCGAAGACCGTCACGCTGGGCGACGGCACGGTCGTCAACTTGAGCCGCCCCAAGTTCACGATCACGGCCACGAAGGGCGATGCCTCGCGCTTCTCGGCGCGCCTTGCGCGCAAGCTCGTGGGTCTAGGGCTGCTCGAAGCCATCGACGAGCGCACGCTGTTGACCCGCGCCGATCGACTCGATTGCACGAAAGACGGCATTTCGGGTCGTGTGAGCTTCGTCAAGGATCCGGTGAGCGGCGTGCTCAGGGTGGGCCGCTTCGGGTGGAAGGCAGAAAAAGCGAGCATCGCGCACCAAGTGGCCGATGCAGCTTCGGCCGATCTGGGCGTCGGGACGACCATCATTCCGGAGAACGGCAAAGCCGAGCTTTCCGATGACGACCTCTTGCGACTCACGACGTACATGAGACTCCTCGGCGTCCCGCCGCAGCGCAACCGCACCGAAGCCCAGGTGCTGAAGGGGGAGCAACTTTTCCACACCGTCGGTTGCGCCAATTGCCACGTCACCGACGTGGTTACCGGATCGAACCACCCGTTCAGCGAGCTGCGCGATCAGGCCATCAAGCCCTATAGCGATCTGCTGCTCCACGATATGGGGCCGGATCTCGCCGACGACAGCGGCATCGCGATCGTTGACGCCGCGGATGCACCGGCGGCGGCGTCGGAATGGCGCACTCCGCCGCTGTGGGGCATTGGACTGCACAAAGACGTCAACGGCAACACCGGTCTGTTGCACGACGGCCGCGCGGCGAACGTGCTCGAAGCGGCGCTGTGGCACGGAGGCGAGGCGCAGAAGGTGAAGGAGCGGTTGATGGCGTTGCCCGCCACGGATCGGGACGCGTTGGTGGCGTTCGTGATGTCGCTTTAACGATCCGAAGCAAGCGGCGACTTCGCGTAACAGGCACGCGACTCCAAACGCTCCGAGTTCGAGCGCGACGCCAAGTAGCCCGGGAGCGAGGTTTTTCGCGCCAAGAAGAAGCGTGCGCTGGTGGCGAAACCGTCCCACCTCTGGGCGCGAACACGTGTTGACGGTCGAGGTCGATCGTGCCAGCATCCGCCGCCGCTTAAGTCGCATGAATACAGATAGATCCGTTCGTTTGACGTGCTTGCGCGGGGGTCGAAGCGAATCCCTCCGAAGTCGCAGTTAGGGAAAATCCGTGGCGCCTTCAGTTGTCGTTGGTACATCTTCGAGCATGCGGGTCAACGTAATGGGTGGATGCGGCCACGTTGGCCTGCCTCTTGCTATTGCGTTTGCCGTCGCCGGACACGACGTCTGCATCTACGACATCAACGAAAGCGCGATCGAGATGGTGCGACGCGGCGTGATGCCGTTTCGCGAAGAGGGGGCTGAAGAGCTCCTCAAGAGCGCGCTGGCGTCGGGCAGGCTCGTTCTCTCGAACTCGCCCGCGTCGATGAGCGAAGCCGACGCGGTGATCATGATCATCGGCACGCCGGTCGACGAGCACCTGAATCCGCAATTCGCCGGCATCAAGAGCGCCGTCGAACAGATCAGCGAACATCTACGCGACGGGCAGCTGCTGGTCTTGCGCAGCACGGTGTATCCCGGCACCTCCGAAAAGATTCAAAATCTCATTCGTGCCCGCGGCCGCAACGTGCACGTCTCGTTTTGCCCCGAGAGGATCGCGGAAGGCAAAGCGTTCACCGAATTGCGCGAGCTGCCCCAGATCGTGTCGGGTTTCAGCTCGGAGGGCATCGAGCGGGCCACGGCGCTCTTCGGCTGCCTCACCGACGAGATCATCCATCTGCAACCGATGGAGGCGGAGCTCGCCAAGCTCTTCAACAACGTGCACCGCTACATCAAGTTTTCGATCGCCAATCAGTTCTACGAAATCGCCAACGACTACGGCCTCGATTTCTACCGCATCCACCATGCGATGACCTACAAGTACCCGCGCTCGGCCGACTTTCCTCGGCCCGGATTTGCCGCGGGGCCATGTCTTTTCAAAGACACGATGCAGCTCGCCGCTTTCAACAACAACAACTTCTTTCTCGGGCACGCGGCGATGCTCGTCAACGAAGGGCTTCCCAACTACATCGTGCAACGGCTGCGCGCGCGGTTTCCCTTGAGCACCCAGGTCATCGGCATCCTCGGGATGTCGTTCAAAGCCGATAACGACGACAAGCGCGAGTCCCTCTCTTACAAATTGCGGAAGATCCTCCTCATGGAGGCGGCTTCCGTTCTCTGCTCGGATCCGTACATCAAAGAACCAGGTTTCGTCGATCGCGAAGAGCTCGTCGAGCGCTCCGACATCATCGTCCTAGCGACCCCGCATTCGAGCTATCAAAAGCTCGACACCAAGGGCAAGCCTCTGGTCGACGTGTGGAATTTCTACAAGAAAGGCGGGCTCGTCTAAATGCGTATTCTCGTTACCGGGGCAGCCGGATTCATCGCGGGGTATCTCATCCCCGACCTCTTGAGCCGCGGTCACCACGTCGTCGGTATCGACAACTTCTCCAAATACGGCGTCATCGAGAAGAGCTATGACGGCCATGCGAACTACAAGTTCGTCAAGGGCGACGTCAAAGACGTCGATCTCATGACGCGCCTCGCGTCGGAGTGCGACCAGGTCGTGGCGGTGGCGGCCATGATCGGGGGCATCTCGTACTTCCACGAGTTTGCTTACGACCTTTTGGCCGAGAACGAGCGCATCACGGCGTCGACCTTCGACGCCGCCATCGCCGCCTTCAAGCGCGGGCAAATGAAGCGCATTTGCGTGCTCTCCTCGTCGATGGTCTTCGAAAGCGCCGACGTGTTCCCCACGCCGGAAGGTGCGCAGCTCAAATGCCCGCCGCCGCTCTCCACCTACGGCTTTCAGAAGCTGGCCACGGAGTACTTCGCCAAGGGCGCGTGGGAGCAATACCAGCTCCCCTACACCATCATTCGCCCCTTCAACTGCGTGGGCATCGGCGAGCGCCGCGCCAAGAGCGACAAGGAGATCCTCTCCGGCAACATCAAGCTGGCGATGAGCCACGTCGTCCCCGATCTCGTCCAGAAGATCATGAAGGGACAGGACCCGCTCCACATCCTCGGCAGCGGCGAGCAGGTCCGTCACTACACGTACGGAGGCGATCTCGCGGCCGGCATTCGGACCTGCATCGAAAGCGACAAGGCCACGAACGACGACTTCAACTTGTCGACGCCGGAATCGACCAGCGTACGCCAGCTGGCGGAAGCGATCTGGACGAAGCTGAAGCCCGGTCAACCCCTCCGCTTGGTTTCGGACAAGGCCTACGAGTACGACGTGCAAAAGCGCGTCCCCGACGTCAGCAAGGCCAAGGCCATCCTCGGATACGAAGCGAAGACGTCGCTCAGCGAAATGCTCGACGAGGTCATCCCGTGGATCCGCGAGCAGATCACGCTCGGAAACATCTGAACATGCAGCCGGCGCGACGACTCCTCTCCATCGTCGTTCCCGTTTACAACGAGGGAGCATCCATCGGCCGGCTGCTCGAACGGATCGTGGAGCACGTTCACGTTCCGTTCGAGCTCCTCGTCGTCTACGACTTCGACGACGACAATACATTGCCCGCGCTGCGCGATAACAAAGGGCCCAAGATCGACTTGCGGCTCGTCAGGAACCGCCAGCGCGGCGCGCTCCGCGCCATCGAAACGGGCCTGCTCGAGAGTCGCGGCGTCGCCTCCGTCGTCATGATGGCGGACCTTTCCGACGATTTGCGGATCGTCGACGAGATGTTCCGCCTCGTCGAGCAGGAGGGCTACGCTCTCGTCTGCGGCTCCCGCTACATGAAGGGCGGCCGTCAGATCGGCGGGCCTTTCGTCAAGGGGCAGCTCTCACGCGCGGTCGGGAAATCGCTCCATTTTCTGACGGCGATTCCGACCCACGACATTACCAACAGCTTCAAGATGTACAGCCGCGAGGTCATCGAACGGTTCCCCATCGAGAGCGACGGCGGCTTCGAGCTTGGCATGGAACTGACGACCAAGACCTATTTGGCGGGGATGCGCATCGCCGAAATCCCCTCGACGTGGACCGATCGCACCGACGGCGTTTCGCGTTTCAAGCTCGTCAAGTGGGCACCGAAGTATTTGCGTTGGTATTTCCACCTGCTGCTAGGTACCGCGAAAAAGACGACCGCCCTGAGGGGAGCACTCGGATGAGCGGAGCGCACGCCATCGCGCGCTAGACGGAGGTTCATGGAAGAGCCTCGCGAGCAAACGGGTCCGCTGGGCACTTCCCACTTGGGGGAAGCACGGCACTCTGCCGCGCCAGGGGCGGCAGGGGATAGCGTCGCGATCGTGCTCCACGCAGTGACGATCGTCTACCGATTCCTCTGCTCGCACGTGTCGACGGTGGTGGGCGTCGTGCTCTTCGTCGCGAGCTGGGCGACCAAGAGCCATTTCCTCAGCACTTACGTGGGCGAATACGACGAGGGGATCATCGTGAACGGCGCCAACGCGCTGCTCATCGGAGGAGCGCCGTACCGCGACTTCTACACCAACTATCCGCCGGGAATCTTTTTGCTCTTGGCGGGAATTTGGAAGCTCTTCGGCGTCTCGCTCGCCGCCTATCGGCTTCTCGCCGTGGCCATCCATTTGACGTTGGCCTTCGCTGCCGGCCGTTTGACGGGAAGGATGGCGGGCTCGCGCCGTCGGTTCTCCTGGCTCGCATGCGGCATCGTCTCCTGTTGGACGATCCCGCTGGGGCTCATTCCTTTCGCATGGATCGCGGGGCTCGCGCTCATGGTGCTCACCGTCGATCGAATTCTGTGGGCGATCGACAACCCTTCGCGCCGCCGCTTCATGATCGCGGGCGTCGTGTACGGTCTGGTGAGCTGCTTCCGGCACGATCTGTTCGTGCATTTCACGTGGATCACCGGCGCGTGCCTGCTCGTCCCCGCGCGCTTGTGGTTGAAGTTCGACGCCACCAAACCATCGTGGAAAAGGGTCGGGCATTTGCTGCTCGGGGCAGCGATTCCGATCACGCTCGTGTGGGGGCCCGTCGTGGCCCTCGCCGGCGTGCCCCTCATCGTGCGCGACATCTTTCTCGACCAAGTTCGTTACGTCATGCCCGGCCGCGTGCTCCCCATGCCGCCCTTGTTCCAGACGGCGGCCGGCGCGCGTTGGCCCCCGTTTCTTTTGGACATGTTCCCGCAGGCGGTCGTGATCACGTTGGCAGCTCCGCTCCTGAGCCTGCTGCATTGCCTGGGGAGGCGCTCCGAGCGGACGCCGATCGTTTTTTTTGCGCCGGTCACCGTGGCCGTCATTCCCCAGATGATGGGCAGGACCGACAGCTACCACGCCGTTTATACGGTTTTGCCGGGCCTGATTCTGGCGCTGGCCTTCGCCGAGCGAATCTGGTGCCGCACGCGATTCTCGTTCGTTCGCGCCGCGCTTCCGCTGCTCGTCGCGGCGGCGTTCACCAACGTGATCCAGGGGCAATTTTGGCCGCTGCGCGATTTCAATCGCGCCGCGCTCCGCCCCGATCCCGCCTTGACCATCAAGGGGCGGCGCGGTTTTCAATATGATCCCTACGGCAACGGCGAAAACCAGCGCCGCGTCGTGGAGTTCATTCAATCGAACACCGACCGCAAAGAGAGAATCTTCGTCGGCATTCCCAATCACGAGAAGCTCGTTCTCAACGAGGTCAGCCCGTATTTCTTCGCCAATCGTCTGGCGGGCGTGCGCTGGCAGCAGTTCGATCCCAACCTCGTGACGGGCCGTCCCGTGCAAGAAGAGATGATCGCGTCGATGGAGCGCCATCACGTGCGGGTGGTGGTGCTGTCGTCACGCTTCGTGCACATCCACGAGTGGCAGCCGCCGGTGCTGCCGCCGTCACCCCTCTTCGACACGTACATCCGCGAGCACTTCACCGAACGCGAGCGCCACGGTCCGTACACGATACTCACGCGCGACCTCTGAGTCGCGCGGCGTCTACTGCGCGGTGCCGGTGAGCCTCACCCAGTTGATGTCCCACCCGTTGCCCGCGTTCGGGTCGTCGATGAGCATCCGGAATCGTATCTCCACCGTGTGGCCGGCCACGACGTTGAACGGTGCGGCGGACAGATTCACCTCGGATTCGAACTCCGCTACGTTGCCGGACCATGCGAGAACCCAGTTGGGTTCAGGCCTGTCCACACAAGTCTCGGGGTTCGGATTGGCGCCTTCCGCAGTGTAGGGGCCAACGGTGAACGTTCCTACCACGGCGGGCGTGAGGCCATTGATGGAAACGAGAAGCTGGCCGCCGTCATATCCGGACTCGGTATCGAGCTTGTGGCGCATGCGTAGCCGTATATCGGCAACGTTCGCCGGAACGGGGATCGTTGGACTGTGGATGCTGCTGACGCCACGCTCCGCCGGCTCGGCGGCATGCGCGTAGCCGGCGTTGTTCGACCATATGGGAGGCGACGGTCCGCACCCGTTTTCGACCATGAAAGAGCCGAGCGTGCTGTCGAAGGGCTCTTCGAAGAAAACGACGACGCCGCCATCCGATGCATCGATGGGATTCGCATCGGCGATCCAGATGTCGCGCGCGTCCGTTCCGCTGTCTTTTCCACCCGACTGGCCGGCTGTACCACCGGTCATCCCGCCGTCGCCGCCTCCCGCTCCACCACTCGAGCCGCCGGCGCCGCCGAGTCCCGCAACGCCCGCTGCACCGGCCAGGCCGGCAACGCCCGCCGCACCGCCGAGTCCTGCAACGCCTGCCGCGCCACCACCGCCGCCTGCGGCTCCCGCGGCACCACCGCTGCCGGCGCTGCCGCCGCTGCCGCCTTTGCCGGCGACGCCTCCCGATCCGCTCCCTCCCGCAGCGCCACCTTTGCCCGCTGTCCCGCCTGACCCACCTGCGCCCGCATGGCCGTCGATCGATGCGTCGGATCGGCCGCCATCGCCTGCGGTGCCGCTTGCACCCGCGCGCGCGTCGCTAGCTTCTTGGGAGGCGTCGCGCGCGCCACCCGTTCCACCTTGTCCCGCGGCCCCCGCCGCACCATCGATGATCTGAACCACGCGAAGATCGAAGGTGCAGGCCGCTGTCATCAAGACACCCACCATGGCCGGGCATCGAAAGAAGGGTGCAGCCGCGTTCACTTGGACCTCGAAACGAAGGAGAACCGTATCACGATTGCCCAGCCCGGCGGCCTCGTGCAAGCAAGATCGGGCCGCACCTCTTGACGCGCCGATCCGAGTGGTCGAAAGTGAATGGCGAGTCGGTGCGGGCAATCGGATTCCGTCCTGGCCTGCTTCCTGGAATCTGAAGGATACGGCGGACCGATGCGCGGCGAATACGACGATCGGATCGCGGTACGGGAAGGTGACGTGCTGGCCGACAAATACCGCGTCGAGCGTGTGCTCGGCACGGGCGGAATGGGGATCGTCGTCGCGGCCCGACATCTCCGGCTCGAGGAGAGGGTCGCCATCAAATTCTTGCATCCCGATGCGTTGATCAACGCCGAAGCGGTGGCCCGTTTCGAGCGCGAAGCGCGCGCGGCGGCGAAGATCAAAAGCGAACACGTGGCGAGGGTCAGTGATGTCGGAACGCTCGACAACGGCTGCCCTTACATGATCATGGAGTATCTCGAAGGCGAAGATCTCGCTCAATGGGTGCAGCAAAGAGGGCCGCTCGCGATCGACCAAGCCGTCGAATTCATCTTGCAGACCTGTGAAGCCATGGCCGAGGCGCACGGCCTCGGGATCGTTCATCGCGATCTCAAGCCCGCCAACCTTTTTTGCATTCGCCGGGCGGATGGTCTTCTTTCGATCAAGGTGCTCGACTTCGGCATTTCCAAGGTCGGCGGCAGCGGTCCGGGCCTCGACATCACGCATGCTGACGCGGTCATGGGCTCACCGCTCTACATGTCGCCCGAACAGATGGTGTCGGCTCGCTCGGTCGACGCGCGCACGGATATCTGGGCGATGGGCGTCATCCTGTACGAGCTCATCTCGGGCAGCGGTCCCTTCCGCGGCGAGAACTACCCCGAAGTGTGCATGAGCATCGCCAGCCAACCCACGCCCCTGCTTCGAACGACCCTGCCCGACACTCCGGCGAGCCTCGACGCGGTCATTGCGAAATGCTTGCAGAAGGATAGAAAGAAAAGGTATTCGAACGTCGCCGAGCTGGCGGTGGCGCTCGCGCCCTTTGCGCCCAAACGGGCCAAAGCGTTGGTCGATCGCATTTCTCGCGTCGTTCAGGCCGCGGGCCTTTCGGATAGCGCACTGGCCTTGCCACCTTCCTCGAACCCGGCGAGCGTACCATCGGGTCCGGCGACGATAGCGTCGTGGGGTCAGACCGGCGCGAGAGGCAGACGACATCGCGCGGGCCTGGTCGGCATGGCGGCGGCGATCGGCCTC
>Ga0190265_10002838_pt1 | contig 11712 bp, 3 predicted proteins | sample Popmic124T_FD_133135 | JGI IMG/M metagenome (GOLD analysis project Ga0190265, IMG submission 133135) | Populus adjacent soil microbial communities from riparian zone of Indian Creek, Utah, USA - 124 T | ecosystem: Environmental > Terrestrial > Soil > Riparian zone | place: USA: Utah | collected...
AGCCTGCTGGAGGGAATGAACAACAAAATCAAAGTGATCAAACGAATGGCGTACGGGTTTCGAGATGACGATTACTTCTTCTTGAAAATCCGTGCCGCCTTTCCCGGAAATCCGTGAAGAACCTAAAAAAAGCCGACCACCGCGAATCGTGTTCGCGATGGTCGGCTTAAAGATCTGGCGGAATGGTTAGTTCAAGAGGGAGTTCACCAGGCCATCGACGTCGAGGTGATCCAGGACGCCGTCGGCGTTGAAGTCGCCCGGACAGACATGCTCGGGGGAGGTCGAGGCCTCAAGGGCGGCGGCGATGAATGCGCTCACGTCGCTGCCGTTCACCAGGCTGTTGCCGTCGAGATCGCCGGGAATCACCGGCGATGCAGCGTTGCACTGCACCTGCACCGCGGTGACCCGAACGTTGTCGATCTGCCAGCCACGGTAATTATTGAAGTTGTGATCGGTTGTATTGAAGTTGAAAGTCAGGGTGACGGTCTGGCCTGCATACGCAGTTAGGTCGACCGTTCGCTGAACCCAGACGGACGACCCCAAACCACCGAGCGCCGGCTGGTCGACGTTGATCCCGTTGATCTTCACCGAGGGCCAATCCGAAATCACGAATTGTTCACGCTGGAAATTGGAACAATATTCGAGTTTGGCGTCGAAGGTCTCGGGAATGGCGAACTCGACGGAAAGGTCTCCATTTTCACTGACACCAGTGTCATAAGTGCAGGTTGCAGGGTTTCCGAAGTACGCAAACTGGCCGCCGCTGCAATTCGCCGGCGTGACGGGGCACGACGCCGTGGCATTCCAAAGTCCGGTCGCGGTCCAGGTGGCGGGGAGGCCGCCTTCAAAATCGGCCGCGATCACATCGGTAGTGACAGGCGTGCCGACGTCGGGATTGAAGACCACCGCTGGAGCGGTATCCGGCAGCGTCACCGTTTCGCCGAGGTGTCCTTGGGCCGACACATAAAACTCGGCGGTCGCACTGCAGGGCGGCGGCGGCAGAGTGGCCCGGTGAAGTTCGCCGCTGACTAACTCCAGGGAAGCGGTCTGGAAAGGGCCGCCATCGTACCGATAGTGAAGTGAAGCAGTCCCATCCGCGAGGGTTTGTGAACCGGGTGCAATGGTCACGTCAAAACTAGTGGAGCGACAGGCTGGAAGGACGAGCGTGGGCGCCGGGCCGGACAATTCCAAGCCCAGAGCAATTGGGTTGGGGACAATGGTGAGGGCTGCGACCGAACTACCAGCGCCGGGCTTAAACAGGCCAATTGTCACTTCGGCATGCTCCTCGGCAGGCGGGATGTCGGCGTCAAAACGGAAATTGTACATCGTACCCCAGCGCAGGGCGTTGGCATTGACGTTTTGCGAGAAAGTCTGGGTCGACCAGGTCAAGACACCATCTTCGGTCAGCGCAGTCCAATCCGTTAGTGAATAAGGTTCGCCACTGTGATAATCCACATCGTGGAAACCGATATTGCTGAGGGTGGCACCGGCGACAGGAACGCTGAAAGATCGCGCTGAACGATCTGAATTCTGGTTAAAGAGGGCATATTCATAATGCCAGGTGCCGTTGCCGTTGTCCGAAGCCTTGGCCGCGAGAATCATCAAGCCCTCATTCGGGACGCGCACGTTGGTCTGGACAACCGAAGGATCCGCCGCGCTCCAGGCTCGGATGGCGGGGAGTTCTGTTATGGTTCCAGCGGTGGTTGGAATAGGAAATGTGATTCCCATCGATGGAGTGAATTGGATGGCACGGTAGGAGGCGTTGTTGTCCGCGTTGCCGGCGGCGGCGTCATCCTGGGCGGTGTATTGAGATTCGACCCAGTATTGCGCGCCCGCGTTTAAGCTTGGATTGATGTCGTCGACTCTAACCTGCAATCTGCCGGTGATGGGCGGACTGCTGCCGGAGCCATTTGTGAACGGATAAGGGAAAACCCCAGTGAATGCATTGACTTCTGATTTACGTCCGAGTCCAGGGCCCGAATTTCGCGATGCCGTGTACGGATCGGAGCAACCGACGCCCAGTGTGTCACAAGTCCCGTTCGGGCAATTGCTGGTGCACAGCTCCTCATCGAGAGCGCAGAAGCCGTGTTTCAGCCAGCTTTGACCCAGCTGCTCAAAACGACCATTTTTTAACCGGAACATGTTCTGAGAAATAACCGGATGCCTGGCGCAGGCTGGATTGCCGGATTGCTGGCAGTCGATCCAATCCAACTCATCGGTTCCGATGTTGCATGACGTGGTTGCCAGGGAAAAAGCCTTGATCGGACCGGGCGGGGTCGTGGAAAAACTGACCACGTCGGTGGGATTGGAACCGTTAAAGCCGGAGACGCCGAGTCCGCCGACGATCACATCGGGCCCGTTCGCGCGGGGCCCCCCGCCAGAGTCGCCAGAACCGGAAACGTCGGCCGGCTCCTCATCGCCCCCGGCAAAGCCGATATCGGCGAAGACTCCAAGCGTGCCTATCAGCTCGCCTGCCAACGCTTCGTTGCCGAGCAACCGTGCGAGCGAGGGAGCGATGCGAACTTTCGCGCGGCGGATGTCGAGATAGCGCCCCGTGGCATTGTCCGCAAACATGCTTCGGGCGTCGGCCAGTTCAAAGAGCGCCTCGCCCGACATGGATGCAGTGACGGTTCCGACGAATTTTGAACCGTCGGAGCCAGGAGCGACAGTTATGATGAGATCGGAGAGAGCCATCCGCGTGTGGTCGGAGGAGATGACGATCTCCCCTGTGAGTTTGATCGAGCCTTCGGTGATCTGCACGAGTTTGCCCGAAGCTGACAAAAGGGAAAGCTTTGCCCCGGAGTCGAGTTGCAGTACCAACGCCGACGGAACTTCATTTGGGGGACCTTCCTCCGGATGAATATCGAGATGGAGGCGGTTAAGGCTCGATTGATCGAGTTCGATCGTTGCATGACCGCCAACTGCGCTCCAGGCGAGTTCGGCACGGGCCGTCGTGGGCAAAAACATCCCGAAGCATGCCGCACAAGCCGCAACATAAGGTACAAATTTCCGCATTTCAGTCCAAGCCTCCCGTTGCCCGTGATGGAACGGGCCAAAAAAATAGAACGGAACCCTAACCTCGCGCCGACGGCGTCGGCGGACTTCGAACGATCGCAAGATCGCCACCCCAATGTCGTTGCGAGCGACCGCCCGCAACGTATCAAAGGAAGATCCAGAGCGTGTTCATTGTATATGTTCCGATAGCCTTCGTACAAGCAAAATGTGACCGAGAATTGTCAAAATCAGCCCCATGGCGAGTCCAAAACGGTCAGAACGGCTACGCGGCAAAATCAGGGGACTCAGGGGGTGTATTTTGTTAAGGAACCATTTGGAAGCCAAAAATTGTTGCCCCGGGGGTTGAAATGAACGCTGGAAAAGAAAAAAGGAGGGCCGATTAGGGTTGAAACGGACTCGTATGTTCTGATAAACTCGTTGTTGCGACCCGTGGCGTATCGTCGCGGAAGGGGAGTCGGGGTGAAGCCCTCGGGAGGGGCGCCGTTCGTTGCTTTCATCATTCCGTTCCTGACCGGCAGTGTTAGATCATATCGGTTTCGGAGTGTTGCTTCTCCAAGTCGGAGAAGGAACAGCCGATTGATCGTATAGCCGGTAATAGTCGTTCGAGCATTCGTTGGACGTCGCGTCTTTCGGTTTTCGCGAGGCGGCGTTCTCAACCCGGATTTTTTGGTTTTCGTTAGGGAAGGTAGGACATGAAGCAGAAAAAGACTCTGGCGTGGACAGCTTTTGCACTGTGCCTGTGTACTTCCTGGATCGCAAGCGGATCATTCGCCGACTCAAAGAATCCAGCCGGCGACAAGGCGAAGTCTCATGTGAAAATCGTAGACGGGCAAAAAGTCCTTGTTCCGGCCGATGAAACGAAGGCAAGCCCAAAACCCGTCGGTCGCCTCGCGCGGCCCGAATATCAAGAGTATTTGCGCAAATTAGAATCCCGTCTGTCAAATCAGCCATCCGCACCAAGCGATGACGATGCAGGCGGCGATCCCCGCGGCGACCCTGAGGGAGCTTGTTGCGACCCCAGTTCGGGTGTTTGCTCGATACGCACGCAACAGGCGTGTACGAACGTCGGCGGTAATTATCTCGGCAACGGTACAACCTGTCTCCCTGTTAATCCCTGTCCACAGCCTATCGATTGCAACCTGGGACCTGACAATCCCGTCAATCAATTCACTCTATTCCCTCCGGATCCGGACTTCGATCCGTTTGCGACGTTTCTGAGCGACGTCGATGCCGGGCAAATTGCCGCGCAAGGTTATTTCAGCGGCGCGGCCGGCGAAGTTCGCGTGGTTCGATGGTGGGGCGTGGAGTTGAGCGGCGCCGCGAACTGCAACCGCACGAATAATAATTTCGATATCACCTTTTTCGCGGACGCGGATCTGTTGGGGAATTCTCCTACCGTTCCGACGCCGGAGATCGTCGCGCAATTCCCGAATGTCACCGCGGTCCGGTTGAAAGCGAAGTCCTTCACCTTTGAGGATCCCGGACAGGAGTCCTACGGCGGTTCGCTCCTCTGGGAATATACCGTGACGCTGCCGCAGCGCGTGGCCATGTACAGCGGCTGGGTCGCAATCCAGGCCACTGCCGACGGGACGCCCTGCAACTTCCGCTGGATGTGCAGCGACTTCGGTCCGGGATGGCTCGAACACAACGGCCAGCCCGTCGAGGATCCCGACATCCACGATGCATCGATTTGCGTTTCAGGAACCGGCGCCACGGTCTCGGGCGCCTGCTGCGACGATTCGGTTCAGGGCGGAAGCTGCACGAACAACGTGCAGGCGAGTCAGTGTCACGACTTCGATGGAGGCGACCATCGCTTCCGGCCGGACATTACTTGTGCCCAGGTGACGCCCGCCTGCGGCTCCATCACGGGCTCATGCTGCGTCGGAGCGACCTGCACGGTTGTGACCGGCGCGCAGTGCGAGACGGCCGGCGGCTCGTTTATCGCGTTCGAAGATTGCGATACGAATCCCTGCGTCGGCGCGTGCTGTCTGGGTGACGGAGGCTGCGTGGAAATTCTTGAAAACGATTGCCTCGGACAGACCGGCCAGTTTTTTGGCGACGGAACACTGTGTAGTCAAACGGCGTGCCCGGGAACCGGGCGCTGCTGTTCGAACGCCGGTCAAACCTGCACGATCAGCACCGAGCCGGCTTGCGATGCGATCGCAGGCAGCCGGTGGGACGAAGGTCTCAACTGTGCGACACCCTGCCCGATTCCGCCGACCAACGACGAGTGCGCCAACGCGCTCGCGATCACGTGCGGCCAGACCATTACCGTGGACGTGACCGAAGCGACCACCGGCGGCGACGATCCCGACTTCCCGTGCAGCGGCGGCGGCGTCAATTCGGTCTGGTTCACGTTTGTTCCGACGGCTTCGTCCGCCACCATTCGAACTTGTGCGAGCCTTCCGCCCGCAAACGACTCAATCATTCAGATCTTCGACGGAACCTGCGGCGCGTTCGGCGCGCCGTTGATGTGTGGCGAAGATGAATGCGGATTGCTGTCCACGATCTGCGTTCCGAATTTGATTATCGGAAATACGTACTACATTCAGCTTTCCGCTTTTAGCGCTTTTAGCCTGGGCGCCTATTCGCTGGAGATCGTCTGCCCGGGCGAGACCTGCCAATCGACCGGTTCGTGCTGTCTATCGAGTGGCGGTTGCGTCGTCGTGAGCGAGCCGGCCTGTGGTGATCAGGGCGGCGTCTACAATGGCGATTCGACGATCTGCGAAGAGGTAGGCGCATGCTGCACGGGTGTGGGAGACGCTTGTCTTCCAAGTACCGAGCAATGCTGCACCGCCGCAGGCTTCACCTTCCTTGGCGCTGGAACTACTTGCGGAAGTGCGCTGGGAGAACCCCAGGAGTTCTCTGCATCTCCAAACACCGCGATCCCCGACGCAAACGCCGCGGGCGTGTCGAGCACGATCAGCGTGGCCGACGCCTTCTCGGTCGGCGATGTTGATGTGAAGCTGAACATAACGCACACGTGGGTTGGCGACCTGTGCATCGTGCTGGAACACAACGGCACGTCCGTGCCGCTTGTTCAACGAATGGGCGCTGCTGAGCCCGACCCGTGCCACTTCGGACCTCCGTTCGGCTGTTTCTTTGAGAACTTTGTGGACGTGATTCTTGACGACTCCGCGAGCGCGCCCATTGAAGATCAGTGCGTCGCGGGTCTGACTTCCCCGCCGAATTTTACCCCCTTCAGTCCGCTGGCCGCCTTCAACGGCAGCGCCTCGAACGGCGATTGGACTCTGACGGTCAGCGATAACGGCGGGGGCGATCTCGGAACTCTCAACGCCTGGTCAGTTATTATCGATGGACTCGGCATCAGTTCCTGCGATCCTGATCCAGGCGCCTGCTGTTTTAGCGAGGGCATCGGTGACTGTCAGCAGCTCAATGCCATCGACTGCGCGACGGCCGGCGGAATTTACAAGGGCGGCGGCACGCCTTGTGTGGGTGATATCTGCGTGCCTCGCGGCGCCTGTTGCGACAACGTGACCGGCGGATGCGATCAACTGACGGAGGAAGCCTGTCTGAATTTGCCGACCGGGAACTTCCTCGGCGATCTCACCAACTGCGCAGATTGCCCGATCATCCTCGGTTCCTGCTGCAACGCCGACGGGTCCTGCACGTCGGATATCACTTTTGATCCTTGCGTTGACGGCGGCGGCTCATTCACGCCCGAAGGCACCTGCGAGATAACCGGCGCCTGCTGCTTCTCGGATGAGTCCTGCCTGATTACCACGTCGGCCTGCTGCACGTTCGGCGGAGGCGAATACCTGGGCAACGATACGAATTGCGGAACGGCGGCCGGCAATCCGGTCGAGTTCTCCGATTCTCCAAACCTGGCGATTCCGGACGGCGTGTCGGCAGGCGTGGAAACCTCCATCACCGTGGCAGACTCTTTCATCGTCGGCGACGTCAATGTTCGTCTCGACGTGACGCACACATTTGTGGGCGATCTTTGCTTCACGCTTTCCCACGGCGGCACTGAGGTTATCGTCCTTGAACGACCTGGCGCAGCGGTTGAATGCTCCAGCATCGCCGACGCTGGCTGCTTCGAGGATAATTATGTCGACATCATTCTGGACGACGATGGAGAAGGCGGACCGATTGAGACGCAGTGCGTGCTCAACCTGACTTCGCCGCCGTCCTATACGCCCAATAACCCGCTCAGCGCCTTTGTCGGAGCGGATTCCGCAGGCGAATGGACCTTGCGCGCGGTCGATGGTTTCGGCATCGATGCCGGTACCTTGAACTCGTGGTCGGTTATTCTGGATGAAGTCGGCTTCAATCCTTGCGATCCCGAGCCGGGCGCTTGCTGCTTCAGCGAGGGCCTCGGCGATTGTCAGGTTATCACCGGCGTCCTCTGCTTCCAGCAGGGCGGCCGATTCCAGGGCGGCGGCTCGGCCTGTACGGGCAACATCTGCGTCCCGCGCGGCGCCTGCTGCGACGAGTTCGACGGCAGTTGCGATCAGTTGACCCAGGAGGAATGCGAAGCGCTTGAGAACGGAAACTTCCTCGGCGACTTCACCGGTTGCGGCCAGTGCCCGATCATCCTCGGCGCCTGCTGCCTGCCCGACACGACGTGCATGAGCGACGTTCAATTCAATGAGTGCGAGGGCGTGTCCGGCGCGTTCCTGCCGGGGAGCAGTTGCGGCGAAGGCAGCGGCAACCCGACGCCTTATACAAACTCTCCGGCGATTCCTTTTGGCGACGCCGCGCCGACAATCACCGACACGATCAACGTGCCGGATTCGTTTATCGTGGGTGACGTCAACGTTGGGCTTGACATCCAGCACACCTGGGTGGGCGACTTCGTCGTCGAAATTGAGCACAACGGAACGAGCGTTCGCATTCTCGATCGTCCGGGCCTGCCGGCCAATCCCCCGTTCGGCTGCGATGCCGACAATTACAGCAACATCCTCATCGATGATGATGGCACCGGCGGTGCGCTCGAAGATGCGTGCGTCACAAATCTGACTTCGCCTCCCAGCTACACGCCGCTGAATCCCTTGAACGTGTTCACCGGCACGCAGGCGTCCGGCGACTGGACGATTACGATCACGGATCTGTTCATCGGGGCGGACGACGGCACCCTGAATTCGTGGACCGTCGAACTCGATCCGATCCTCGCCAATCCCTGCGACAGCACCCCCGGCGCCTGCTGCTTCAGCCAGACGCTCGCGGATTGCCAGATTCTCGACGCCATCACTTGCGCCACGCAGGGCGGCCGGCCTCAGGGCGGCGGCACCGCGTGCGTTGGCGACATTTGCTTGATTCGCGGGGCCTGCTGCGATCCTTTTGATGGCTCGTGTGAGCAGCTTCCCGAAGCGACCTGCACAGGACAGGGCGGCAACTGGCTCGGAGGATTCACCAGCTGCGCTCAGTGCCCGATCATTCTCGGTGCATGCTGTCTGACGGGCACCGAATGCGAGGACGGCATTCAGTTCAACGCGTGCGACACGCAGGGCGGCACCTTCCTGCCGAATCAGGACTGCGGCGAGGCGGCAGGCAATCCGGTAACGTTCAGCGATTCGCCAAACATGACCATCCCCGATCCGGTCGGGGCGCCGACTCCGGTCTCGACGGTCATCAACGTTCCTGACAATTTCATTCTCGGCGACGTCGATGTGACGCTCAGCATGACTCACACCTTTGTCGGTGACATCTGTGTCACGCTGGAACACAACGGGACGAGCGTTCAGATCATCGACCGTATGGGATCTGACACCGGCAGTCCGTGCCATCTCGGCGCACCCTTTGGTTGCTTTGAGGACAATTTCAGCGGCGTGGTGCTCGACGATGAAGGAACGGTTGACATCGAGGCGGCGTGCGCGCTCAACCTTACGTCGCCGCCCAACTATCGGCCGAACAACCCGCTTTCGGCGTTTGACGGTGAAAGCTCTGCGGGCGACTGGACTTTGACGATCGTCGACCAGGCCCCGCCCGATCCGGGCGTGCTGACCTCCTGGTCGATCTCGCTCGACGAACCGGGCGTCAATCCCTGCGACACTGAACCCGGGGCCTGCTGCTTCTCCGAGACGCTGGCGGATTGCCAAATCCTGAGCGCGGTTGCCTGCGTAACGCAGGGCGGTCGGCCTCAGGGCGGCGGAACAGCCTGTGCGGGCGACATCTGCGTCATCCGCGGCGCTTGCTGCGATCCGCTTACCAGCGCTTGCGAGCAGTTGCCCGAGTCAACATGTGAGGCTCAGGGAGACAATTGGCTCGGTGGATTCACCAGTTGCGGTGGTTGCCCGGTCATCCTCGGCGCCTGCTGTCTGCCCGACGAGACCTGCGTATCGGATGCACAATACAACACGTGCATTGCACAATCCGGCACATTTATCCCCAACAGTGGTTGTGGAGATGCAAACCCGGCTACCCCGATACCAGACCTGGGTACGATCACGTCCACAATCACTGTGGGCCAGAGCTTGGTGGTGAACGACGTGAATGTCGTACTCGACATCACCCATACCTACATGGGCGATTTGTGCATCACGCTAGAGCACAACGGCACCAGCGTTCAAATCATTGATCGAATGGGGGAGGACACGGGTGTTCCATGCCATCTCGGCGCGCCGTTCGGTTGTTTTGAGGACAATTTCAACGACACCGTGTTGGACGATGAAGGAACGGAGCCGATTGAGGCGGCGTGCGTCGCAGGGGGTGGGTTCACCGCTCCTCCGAACTACACGCCGAACAATTCGCTGTCCGCGTTCGACGGCGCCGATGCCGCCGGAGACTGGACTCTGACGATCCAGGACAGGGGTGCCGGAGATATCGGTACTCTGAACGCGTGGAACCTTGTTTTCGATCCGCCGCTTCCAAGTCCCTGCGACGTAGCCCAAGGCGCCTGCTGCATGACCGATGAAAGCTGCCTCGTCGATCAGACCGAGGAAGAATGTGACGCGGTCAGCGGCGTGTGGCAAGGTGGTGGCACGTCATGTGACGCCTCGGGCGATCCGACGCCCTATACGGCGGCGCCGAACGTGAACATTCCCAACAACAACCTGACGGGCATCACCAACACCATCACCGTGCCCGATTCGTTTGCCGTGGCCGACGTAGACATCGGCGTCGTAATCACCCACGCGTGGGTCGGCGATCTGATCATCCGCGTCACGCACAACGGCGTGACTCGGGAGCTGGTCAATCGCGTGGGATTCACCGGCACTGGCTTTGGATGTCCGCAGGACAACTTCAACATTCGCCTGGATGATGAGGGCACGGCGCCCATCGAAACCGGCTGCACCGGCGCCGGCGCCACGCCCTTCCCGACTTCGCCGCCGAACTTCACGGCAAACGAATCGCTCGATGCGTTTGACGGCATGGATTCGGTCGGGACCTGGGTCATCACGGTGATTGACGCGCTCGGCGGGACGGAAACCGGGACGGCTGCCAGCCGCAAGCTGGTGTCGTGGACCGTTCACATCGATGGATTCGGTGGGGGCGCGTGTTCGGCCACGGGCGAATGCACGACGTGCCTGGGCGACGTCAATAACGACAATGCGCTGAACGGGAAGGACGTTGAACCCTTCACTGACTGCGTTCTGGCTGGCAGCACGTGCCCCTGCGGCGACATGAACAATGACGGCGTCGCAACGACGGCAGACACGGCCGCGTTCGTCGGCGCGTTGCTCACCGGCACGGGTCCGTGCGGTTCGGTTCCGATCTGCACGACGTGCATGGGCGACGGCAATGGCGACGACGTGGTCAACGGCCGGGACGCTGCGGCGTTCGTCACGTGCCTGTTGAGCACTCCGGGCACCTGCCCTTGTGCGGACATGAACGGCAGTGGCACGGTTGAGAACGCGGATCTGGCGGCCTACGTGACCGCGTTGCTGCAGACCACGGGTCCTTGTCCGTAAAGAATAGGGTACGAAACGGCGGGTTTGGAATTTCCATAACCCGCTGAAGCAAAAGAGATTATTCGATTTCGGGGGATCGCTGCCTATCGGTGGCGATCCCCCTTTTCGTTTCCGTAGCGCGCCGCCGCGGATGCCGCCTGAAAGCTTTGGAACTTGGCTGAAAGTTCCGTCCCGTCTGAACGTTTCGTCATTATGAAATCGGCGTGCAAAAAGTTTCTTGCAAGTCAGAATAGTTTTGGGTACATTGTAGGTTGAGTGCTCTGGGTAGAATTCGCCCGATAGTATATTATTGGGCGAAGCGCGATCGGAAGTCCTTTCTGGATGAGCCCAAAGCTCTCGCTGTTGACGTTCAGACTTGTTTGCCAGGCGAAGGACGTTCGTACAGGCCACTCGGCCGAGTCCTTTTGCGGCGAGGCAAGTTCAAGGCTCTCAATCGAGGTCCTGCTGACGGCGTAGTTTGACGTTCGTCGGCCGCAAATTTGAATGGACACGGCTCAGGTGTTTGTCGAGCTTCGCTTGGCTCACCGGACCGATTCCGAAATCGCGAAAGGAGATCCAATGCATAGGGAAGGTTTCATTCGCCGTTCGGCTTTTACGCTCATCGAACTGCTGGTTGTGATTGCGATCATCGCCCTGCTGATCTCGATCCTGATGCCGGCGTTGAGTTCCGCCCGGCAGGAAGGTCAGCGGGCCAAGTGTCTGACGAATCTTCGCCAGCATGGGGCCTTTGGCGCGTCGAACGCGGTCTCGGATGCCGAGTCGCGTATGCACATTCCGCACGACGCGACGAACGAGCACATCAATACAATCAACGCCGATCCGATCA
>Ga0190265_10002839_pt1 | contig 11711 bp, 8 predicted proteins | sample Popmic124T_FD_133135 | JGI IMG/M metagenome (GOLD analysis project Ga0190265, IMG submission 133135) | Populus adjacent soil microbial communities from riparian zone of Indian Creek, Utah, USA - 124 T | ecosystem: Environmental > Terrestrial > Soil > Riparian zone | place: USA: Utah | collected...
AGCAGGCTTCGAACGTGGGCTCGCAGGCCTCGCTGACGCAGTCCGTGTACTCGTCGATCTGCGCCTGGGTGCAGCCCTGCGGCAGGGTGGCCGGCATCATCATCATCGGCGCGCATTCTTCGGGATCGGAGGTTCCGCTGCCCGCTCCGCCTTTGCCGGCCGAGCCGCTGCCGCCCTTGCCGGCCGCGCTCTTGCCGGCCGACGAGCCGTCGTCGTCATCGTCGTCGCCACCACACGCGTTCGCGATCAAGCAGCAGGCAACGAAGCAGCCGTACAACGTGCGCAAGCCGAGCGTTCTCATCATGCCGATCTCCCACGGTGTGAGCCCGCGTGCCGTCATGAAGGAACACGCGCGAGCAGAAGCGCGCGTTGCGTGCGCGCCGAGCGCTACCCTAGCACGGGACGCCGCGCCTGAACTTGAGCCTGCGCTGCGCGCCGCTCCCGAGGCGCGACCGCTACTCCTCGGCCTCTTCTTCTCGCTCGGCTTTATCGCAGCGCACGGCGCCGCCGCACGGGACGCTCTCGAACTTCTTGAGCGGATCGCGATTGAAGCCCTTGTGCCGGTACTCGAAGTGCAGATGCGCGCCGCGCGCGATGCCGGTGGCGCCGACCTCGGCGACGATCCGTCCGCGCTCCACGCGCTGGCCGGCGAACACGTAGATCGCCTGGCAGTGCGCATACAGCCCGACCGAGTTGTCGGGGTGGACGATCACCAGCAGGTTGCCGTAGCCGTGCACCTCGTTGTCGCTGTAGACGACCAGGCCGCTCTGCACGGCGCGGATCGGCGTGCCCTTCGGCGCTCCGACGTCGATGCCCTTGTGGCGGTGGCGATGCTTGGCGGGACGCTTGGCTTCGAAGCCGCGCCAGAGCTTGCCGCTGTCGACCGGCCAATGCAGCTTCGGCTCGTCGAGCTCGCCGGCCGCGGCGACCCACTCCGGCTTGGGCGCGGCGAGCAGCAAGTGACTGACGGTCTTGACCGCGCCGAGGCCGAGCTGCTGCGCGCGCTGCGCATCGGCGCCGAATGGAAGCGGCACTTTGCGCGGGCCCTGGCAATACGGTCGAGCGCGCCGCCCGTGCCGGCCGCACTCGCGACCTTTCGACGGCGCCCACTTCTCCGGCAGCTGAACCGCATCGGGATCAGGCTTGCGCTGCGGCGCCACTCCGCGCGGCACGATCGCAGCGACTGACTGCGAACGGCCCGGCGCAGGAGCGAGGAGCGCTACGGCCGCGGAAGCGACCGCGAGCCCGAATGCGAGGGGGATGGCTGTACTGCGATGTAACTGCACGCGCACCCATCATCTTGGGCGATCCGGTAACAACTCGTCAACGGTCCTAATACGGCAGTGTGACTATAACCCGGTCACCCCAAACATGTCCGTCCTCATTGCCGACGATCACGGACGCGTGCGCGCGCGACTTCGCGTTGTTCTTACTCAACGCTCACGTCACGTCACTTCACCGTGCGCATGATCTCGAGAAACTTCGGTGCTTCCACGAAGCTGGTGACGCGCGCGGCCTCCTTGCCTTGGCTGTCGTGCAACACGACCAGCGGCAGACCACGTTGCGCATAGCTCGCGAGGATCGCCTGCTTGTCGGGCGTGTCCTTGCCCGGTGAGAGATCCACGCGCACCGTCACGAAGCGCTGACCTTCGCGCACCACGCGTTCGTCGGAGAACGTGTGGCGATCCAGCTCGCCGCACGCGCCGCACCACGATGCGCCGAAGTCGACGAGCAGCGGCTTGCCGCTGGTCAGCGCGTGCGACTTCGCGCTGTTGTAGTCCTCGTTCCACGCCAGCTGTGCGCCCTCGGGCAACGCTTCGAGATAGCCGATCACCCCGCACAGTCCGGCGACCGCGAGCGCGATGCCGGAACCCTTGCGCACGCGCTGCAGCAGCGACGCGCCGTGGAAGCCCAGATGCACGCCACCGACCGCCACGCCGGCGGCGATCAACGCGCACGAGATCAGCAAGAACATGGACGTGTGCGACGCGAGCTCGCTGAAGCCGGGGATCAGCTCGCGCACGAAGTAGAACGCGGCGGCGATCATCACGATCCCGAACACGCTCTTGATGCCTTCGAGCCACTGCCCCGACTTGGGCAGCGACATCGAGAACGTCCCGACGAAGAAGAACAACATGCCCAGGCCGAGCGAGTACGCGAAGAAGCTCGAGGCGCCGAACACGACGTCGCGCGTGGTGCCGACCCAGGTGAGCAGGAAGCCGACCACCGGCCCGGTGCAGGGCGCCGCGATCAGCGAGTTCACCAGCCCGAGGATGAACGCGCCTTTGATGCCTTCGCCGCCGGTCATGGCCAGACGGTTCTTGAGCCCAGCGGGCAGGTCGAGCTCGAACGCGCCCAGCATCGAGGCGGCCAGCGCGAGGAAGAACAGCGCGAGGCCCCAAAGCACGATCGGGTTGCTCAGCTGACTGCCGAACACGTCGCCGGTGAGCGCCGCGACCACGCCGAGCGGCGTGAACAGCGCCGCGATGCCCAACACGAACGCCGCGGAGAGCTTGGCGGCCGCGAGCTTCGAGGTCGCTTGCCGGGCGCCGAACACGCTGACCGTGATCACGATCATCGGATACACGCACGGCGTCAGCGAGGTCGCGACGCCGGCCGCGAACGCGATCGCGAGCGCGGAGACCCAGCTGCCCGACTGCAACGCAGCGCGCAGCGGTGCTTCCAGATCGGAGAGCACGTCGGCATGCGCAGGCGTGGCGAGCACAACCACCGACAGTGGTGCGAGCAACAACGCGACCCAGCTCGCCGAGCGCGTTGGGGGCGGCTTTCGGGGGCGGCCGCCCCCAAGCTGATCGCGGCTGGGGGCATGCGCCCGCGGCTGCGCAGGCGCGCTGGCACGGTTCTCTGCGGGATCCGGCAGTCCTGGAGGTGCAGTGTCCCTGGTCCGGGGCTTGCAGTCTTTTGCGCAATCACGGGTCGGCTGCGCTGCAGTCGCTCGCGAGATGTCTCGGGAGGCTGGGTTCATGCGTTTCGTCCACATCATCGGCATCATCGGCTGCCTACTGCTCGTGTGTGCCGCCTGCAAGGGGGGAGGCTCTTCCGAAGCGGAAGTGCTGCCTGGCGTGCAGGCGATCGTCTTCGCCAAACGAGCATATATCACCGAGTCGGGCGCGCAGGACGTCGCCGGTGGCGCGGGTCAGGTCATCGACTACCTGCGCTACAACCCCGGCGGCGGCGTGTACGTGCTGTCGCCGCCAAAGCCGAGCGGTGACCTGCGTTCGCTCACCAAGAACTTCGAGGGCGTCGACATCGCCGGCCTCGACCTCTCGTTCGACGCGAAGGAGGTCGTGTTCTCGATGCGGCACGCCGGGGACGAGAACTTCCACGTCTACAAGGCGCTCGTCGACGGCAGCACGCGCGTCAAGCAGCTGACCTTCGGCCCCTACGACGACGTGCGGCCGATCTACGTTCCGGGCAAGCGCATCGCGTTCGTGACGAACCAGGGTTACACCGACCTGGGCCGCCGCGCCGACGAGTACAACCACAGCCGTCAGGTCACGCAGATGGCGACGATCTCGAGCGAGTCGGGCGACGCCGACCGCATGCTGTGCTCGCACAACCTGTCGCACTCGGCGGATCCGTTCTTGATGAGCGACGGGTCGATCGGCTTCTCGCGCTGGGAGCACCTCGGGCCGACCAACGACGTCAAGCTGTTCAAGATGAACCCCGACTGCTCCAGCATGCTGGCGGTCGCGGGCCAGCACAACAAGAGCTTCAACAGCCTGGTGCAGGCGCGCGAGGTCGAAAAGGGCGTGGTGGTCGGGATCGCGACCGACCGCGAAGGAACGATTCAAGCCGGCGCGATCATGGAGGTCGACGTGCGCGCCAAGTCGGGCTCGTCCGACTACGACGAGCAGACCGCGAAGTTCACCTCGCTCACGCCCGACGTGCCGACCGACCGCATGACCCCGATCCCCACCGGCGTCGGCCGTTATCGCTCGCCCTACGTGCTCGATTCCACGCGCTTGCTCGTGTCGTGGGCGAACGGCGAAGTGAACGAGCACGTCGAGCTCGCCAACACCGCGCCCAAGTTTGGTGTGTACCTCTACGACACCAAGAGCAAGGAGCGCGTGCGCGTGTACGACGACCCGGACTTCTGGGACCTGTACGCGCAACCGATCGCGCCGCGCGACGAACCGCCGGTCCAGAAGAACCGCCTCGAGGCGCCGAACGGCATCGAGGGGACGGGCGTGGGCGCGACCGCGACCGTGCTCGGCTCGATCGACATCGCCGAGACCTCGCTCGAGGAGAGCGTGCAGGGCGGCCAGTTCGACCAACCGGTGTCGCTGCGGCAAGCGCTGATGGAAACCGAGAAGGTGCGCATCATCGAGGGCTTCTCCTCGGAGATCGGTCCGGTCGGGATGTTCGGTCTGACCATGCACGAAGGCGCGGCGATCCTCGGTGAAGCCGAGGTGCAGCCCGACCGCTCGTGGGAAGCGCACGTCGTGCCGTACCTGCCGTACCACCTGCAGCCGATCGATCGCTTCGGGCTGGCGATCCGCAACGAGATGCTCTGGATCCAGGGCATGCCGGGCGAGAACCGCACCTGCGGCGGCTGTCACGAGTCGCGCTCGGCGGCAGCGCCCGCGACGCAAGGCGCGACGCTCGCGCAGCAGTTGCCGCTGGCAGCCAAGGACTACTCGCAGCTGAAGATCGCGCAGCGCACCGAGCTGCCCTGGTACGGCGCGGCTGCGGGCAACGTGCAGGAGATCTTCGACGCCAAGTGCGTCTCCTGCCACGGCGGCGGCGCGGGCGACCCGTTCGCGAGCCGCATGTACACGGTCACCGTGCCCGCGGAAGAAGAGGGCGCCGAAGCCGAGGTGTACGAGGTCCCGTACCTGCTCCTGACCAGCACCTCGCTCGAGACGTACTACGAGGAAGAAGCGGTCAGCTATCCGGCTTCGTACATCACCTTGCTCTACCCGTCGGCGATGATGGGCGACGTCGAGGTGATGGGCGACATGCCGCCGCTCTGGGTCGTGCCGGGCTCGGCGCGCGAGAGCCGCCTGATCCAGAAGATCAACGCCACGCCGGTCGACGACCGCGCCGGTCAGGAGTGGGCGTGGAACAGCGCGCCGCACCCCGAGGACGTGGGCGGGTCGCTCACGCCCGAGGAGCGACAGGCGCTGATCCGCATGGCCGACCTGGGTGGCCAGTACTACTCGCGCCGCAACGTCGAGGGCGCCGAGCAATGGATGAACGCGGAGTCGACGATGGGCGCAGAGCCGCAGTACGAGCCGTGAAGGGCGCAGTAAAGGAAATGACCATGGCAAAGACCAACAAGCGTTCTCACATCGCGTTCTGGCTGGCGGTGCTCGCGATCGCGCCGCACGTGCAAGCCGACGGAGCACCCCGCGCCGTGGTCTACGACCGCGAGCGCGGCGAGCTCAGCCCCGGCACCGACGCCCCCACGCCCGAGCGCATGGTGTCCGCCATCCGCAGCGCATCGCCGACCGGGCTGACCGCGCTGCTCGAGTACGGCGAGCGGGTGGAGTGCATGGAGTGCATCCCGCTGCTGCAGAAGAAGCTGCTCGACAGCGACAAGCCGCAGGTGCGTGAAATAGCGGCGTGGTGGTTGCGCAAGCGACCTTTCGGCTACGCGCGCGCCGCGGTGAGGATGCGCGAGGTCGCGGTTCAAGACGGCGACCCCGTGCGCCGGGCCCGCGCCGCCGAGGCGCTCGGCGAGTTCATGGACGTGAAGGGTCTGCCCGCGCTCGAGCACGCCGCGATGCTCGACGACTCGGCCGACGTGCGGCTGTCCGCGGTGCGCGCGCTGGGCCGGCTCAACGCTCGCAGTGGCCATCCGACGCTGGTCGCGGCGTTCGAGGACGAAGACGCGCGGGTGCGGCGCGCCGCGCTCGATCAGGTGACCAAGCTGGTGTTTTTCGCCGATCGCGACGCGGTGGCCGCGCGCCTCGCGGACGACGATGTCGATGTGCGCGTGCGCGCCGCGCAGTTGGTGGGTGAGCTCCGCGCCCAGGCCGGCCGGGACGGGTTGATCGACCTGCTCGCGAACGACGAGCACGCGAGGGTGCGCAAGGCCGCGGCGTGGGCGCTCGGTCGAGTGGGCGGCCCCGGCGCGCAGGCGGCGTTGCTGGAGGCGAAGACCGGCGAGCGCGACCCCGGCGTGCTCGATGCGATCGCTGTGGCTGCTCAGATGTAGTGCCTGATACGATTGGAGAGCATGACGCGTGGCACGATACGCGGTCTGATCGGGCTCGTGCTCGCGCTCGGCCTGCTCGCTTGCGAGCCGCCCGAGCGCAAGCCGTTTTCGTACTACGACGAGCGCATCGCGCCGGTGCTGGCGCCGGGTTGCGCGCGGCAGACCACCGGCTGCCACGTCGACAACGGTAGCGGCTTCGCGCTCGGCAACCTCGACCTGTCATCGTACGAGAGTCTGCTCAAGCGCAGCGACGTGCTCGCCCCGTACGGTCCGTACTCGGCCGGGCTCATGCTGCTCAAGGGCGGCGACCCGATCCACGTGCAGGTGCGGACCGTCGACCCGCCCGATCCCGCGCAGCCCGAGCGTCGCTACGTCACGATCGAGACCGATATCCGTCACGGCGGCGGCGAAGGTGCGATCGCGGAAGGCTCGCCCGACTACGCGTTGCTCAAGCAGTGGATCGACGGCGGCTACAGCAAGAACGGAGTGCCCCGGCTCGAGCTCGAGCGCAGCATCGGCGAGTGCGTATCGGGCGCGGGTGAGCTGCCCGGCGTCGATCTCGACTCCGCGCCCGCCGATCCCGGCTCGTACCAGGCGTTCGTCGCCAACGTGCAGCCGATGCTGCGCCAGCGCTGTGCGGGCAGCGGCTGCCACGGCACGCGCACCGCCGATCTGTTCCTGACCTGCGGGGACGACGCTCGCGACCTGCGCTGGAACTACGAGATCACGTTGCGCCACATCAGCGCGCAAGCCGCATCGTCGGAGTTGCTGCGCCGGCCGCTCGCGCTCGCTGCCGGCGGCAGCTATCACGAAGGCGGCGACGTGATCGCCGATACCGATGATCCCGGCTATCGCGTGATGCTGAACTGGGCCAAGGACGTCGCCGAGCGCGTGCCCGAGCTGCTGCGCTTCGAGCCCGAGGACGACGGCCTGCGCTTCTTCGCCAATCGGGTCGAGCCGATGCTGGTGCGCAAGGGCTGCATGTTCCTCGCCTGTCATTCACCGGCGATGTTTCACGACCTGCGCCTGCGCGGCGGCTCGCGCGGGGAGTTCTCGGAGGTCGCGATTCGGCGCAACTACGAGATGTCGAAGCTGATGCTGGCGGTCGAGTCACCGAACCCGAACGCCGCGCGGCTGATCGCCAAGAACCTGTGCCCGCCCGGGGACGGCGGTCGCGGGATCAAGCACCGCGGCGGAGCGCTGTTCGAGGACTTCGGCGGCTGCGGTTCCGCCGCGACCCAGGCCTCTCCTGCGAGCTGCGCCGGCGTCGATGCGGAGCGAGGCAAGCTCGACGAGACGCCGGCGTACTGTGTGCTCGCGCGCTGGCACGAGATCGAGCGCGAGCTGGCGATCGAGCGCGGCGAGCTCGACGCGGGCGGTCCCCGCGCGCTGGTGTGGGTCGCGCGGCCCGAGGGCGGTGGCGGAGCGCTCGACTTCGACACGTTCGCGCCGGGCGCGGACCTGGTGATCGCGGACGCCACCACGGCTGCCGATGGACAGCTGAACCTGGGCGCGCCGCGCAGCGTGCTCGCCGGCTGCGGGCTCACGGGCTCGGTCGACGTGCGCGGCCCCGCGGTATCCTGGGACGGGCAGCGCATCGCGTTTGCGGCGCGCAGCGCTGCGAGCAGTCCGCTGCGGCTCTACGAGCTGGCGAGTGACGGCAGCGGCTGCGGCCTGATCGACGGCATCGCGCCCGGTGCCGACGAGCAAGCCGGCATTCTGCTGCACGACTTCGATCCGGCGTACGCGCCCGACGGCCGTCTGGTCTTCGCCTCGACGCGCGGGAACCTGAACGGCGCAGGGGTACCGGGACCCACGCGCACGCCGGCCGCGCTGACGCCGAACGCGAACCTGTACGTGCGCGACGGCGATGGAACCGTGCGCCAGCTGACCTATCTGCTTGACCAGGAGGTCAACCCGAGCTTCATGGCCGACGGGCGCTTGATCTTCAGCGCCGAGAAGCGCGCCGAAGGCTTCCATCAAATCGCGGGCCGGCGGCAGAACCTCGACGGCGGCGACTACCATCCGCTGTTCGCGCAGCGGCCGTCGATCGGCTTCGACTCGGCGACGGAGATCGTGGAGCTGGCCAACCGAAATCTCGCGCTGGTCGCGGCGCCGCTCGGCGCGAGCGACGGCGGCGGCGCGATCGCAATCGTCAACCGCTCGATCGGTCCCGATCAGGCCGACCGCGATCCCGGCGATCGCGCCTATGTGCACGCGCTCACTCGACCCGTGCCCGGCGCGCTCGGCGGTGATGTCGGCGTGTACCGCTCGCCCTCACCGCTGCCTTCGGGCGGTTTGATCGCGTCTTGCGATCAGGACGCGGCCGACTTGAACGGCGCGCCGCACTACGGCCTGTGCGAGATCGACTCCAGCGGCGTGGCGCCACCTCGCAGCGTGTACCGCGACGCCGCTCGCGTCGCGCTCGAGCCGGTCGCGGTGTATGCCCGCGCAGCGCTCGGGGTGTTTCAGTCGCGCAGCGACGAGGTGAACGGCAGCACCGTGATCGAAGGCGGCGTCGACGACGCGATCGTGCACTACCTGGATGTGCCGCTGCTCGGCACGCTGCTGTTCTCCAATACGCGTACCGGCCGCCCGATCGATCAGCGCATCGCCGGCGTGCAAATGCTCGTCGCCGAGCCGCCGCCCGCGGGCGCGACCGCCTTCGAGGACCTCGGCGCGGATGTGGTCGAAGACGGGCTCGGCCGTTATTTCGAGAGCCTGCGTTCGCTCGGGACCGCGGTGTCGAGGTCCGACGGCTCGCTGCACGTCCGCGTGCCGGCGGGGGTGCCGCTCACGATCGGCTTGATCGATGCGGACGGCGACTTGCTGAGCTTCGGCGACGGCGCGCCGTTCACGGGGCCGATGCGCCAGCGCGAAGCGATGCAGTTCTATCCAGGCGAGCGCGCCAAGCAGTCCATGCGGCGCGAGCTGTTCAACGGGGTCTGCGCGGGTTGCCACGGATCGATCAGCGGCCGCGAGCTCGACGTGGGCATCGACGTCGACGTGCTGACCTCGGCCTCGAGTACCTTGGCCAGTGACGACCTGCGCGATCTGCGGTAGATCGGCCCACGCCGCGATGCCGCTGCCCACGTTCGTCTTCATTGCATTCGCCGTGGGCGTCGCGTGCGCGTTGGCCGGCGGCTCGGAGCTGCGCTTGAGCCCACGGCACGCGCTGCTCACCGGCTGCTTTCGCGCATACGCGCTGTTTCTGTGCCTGTTGCTGCTGCCGGCGTCGGCGTACTTCTATGCATTCCATGGTGACTGGTTTCTGCTGTATGTCGTCGACGTACGGCGCATCCCTTCAGCTGCGGCACTGATCGGCTTCGTGCTCGAAGGTGCGATCGGCGTGCTCGGCTTTCTGGTCGGTGCGGCGCTGGCACGCAGCCAGCGCACGCATCTGGGATACGGCCTGGTCGGAGCGGCCCTGGTCGCGGCGGGCGCGATCGTGGCGGTCTGGCCGGACCGGCTGTCCGTGGTCGGGACGTTCGCGCAGTATCGCGGGGACTTCGGCCTCCACGGCTACGGCGGCCCGTTGCTACGGGGGGGGCTGGCGATGGGCGCCCTGCTGGCCGGCGGAATCGCCTACCTGCTCGTGCGGATACGCATCTCCATGCGCCGGGGGTGATTTGGTGTTCAATCGGGAAGAGCACGCGCTCTTCCCGCCCCGCCGGCGAAGCCGTCGGGGGCCCACCCATCCGCGGGGTTCGCTGCGCTCACGCGTCGATTGACGCCGCTGCGGTGGTCCTGATACCAAGGATGCGGTTTGCGGGACCCCATGGCTCGTAATGCGCGTTCGCTCCTCGCTTGCGCGCTGTTGGGCGTGGCGGGCGCAGCGCTGGCCGTCGCCGGCTGCGGCCCGGTGCTCTACGAGAGCCGGATCCGCGCCGCGGAGGCCAAGCTCGGCGAGGCCCGCGAGGCCAATGCGCGCTGGTACGCGCCGTACGAGTACTACTACGCCGAGGCTCACCTGCGGCAGGCGCGGCTCGAGGCCGCAGAGGCGAGCTACGAGGACGCGCTCGCGTACGCGCGCACCGCCGAGGAATACGGCACGCGCGCGTTGCGCGTCACCACCACGCGCAGGCGTGCCGAGCGGTGAGCGCGTCGATGATCAGCTGGGCACGGCTCGCGCCCTGCGCTGCGCTCGCGCTCACGATCGGGTGTGCGCAGGCGATCGCGCTCGACAACGACCTGGTTCGGGTCGAGCGCCGGCTCGAGCTCGCGCTCGGCGGAGGCGCCTATTACTGCGCGCCGCGCGAGCTCGCGCAGGCCCGCGCGCACCTCGACTTCGCGCGCGTCGATCACGAGCAAGGTGAGCCGGGCGCGGCGCGCGCTCATCTGTCCAGCGCCGAGCTCAACGTGCGCGCGGCCGAACGCTTGAGCCCCGCGTCGCGCTGCGCTTCGCCGACCGACGCGAGCCCGGAGCAGCACGGCGTGTTCAATCGCGGCGACGAGCCCGACGCGGATCTCGACGGTGTGCCCGACAGCGCCGACAGCTGTCCCGCCGGCGTGGAAGACATCGATGGCGCGCTCGACACCGACGGCTGTCCCGACCCCGACAACGATCTCGACGGCATCCTCGACACGATCGATCAATGCCCGTTCCAAGCCGAAGACATCGACGGGCGGACCGATGGCGACGGCTGTCCGGATGTCGCATCGGATCCGGACAGCGACGGCGTGGACGAGCCTTCCGATCGCTGTCCGAACGAGCGAGGAGTCGCGTCGAACCAAGGTTGTCCGCGCTGGCACTATCCCGGCGCGGAGCTGACCAGCACCGAGCTCCGCCTCACCGGCCCAGTGCTGTTCGAGGACACCACGGCCACCATTCGTTCAGTGTCATTCCCGGTGCTCGAGGTGATCGTGGAGGTGCTCAAGGAGCATCCTACGGTCTCTTTCGAGGTTCAGGGACACACCGATAGTCAGGGCGACGACGCGGCGAACGTGGCGCTGACGCAGGCACGGGCCGAGGCCGTCGTGCGCTACCTGGTGCAGCACGGGATCGAGCCGTCGCGCTTGACGGCCAGGGGTTATGGTGAGACACGGCCAATCGAGTCCAACCGGACTTCGCAAGGTCGTGAGGTCAACCGCCGAGTCGAGCTCATCCGCACGGACGTGTCGCACTGATGGCTGAGTGCGAAGCCGCCGGCCTGCAGGAGTCGCCATGCGAGTTGTAAGGATGGGTTTGTCGTCGGGCAGGGGGCGCGCCGCGCTCGCACTGGCCCTCTGGCTGTGCGCGGCGCCGGGCGTCGCACCGGTCAGCGCGCAGGGCAACCCGCTGCAGATGATCGAGAACCTCAATCGCGACGCGATGGAGGCGTACAACGCGCTCGACATCAACGAGGCGCAGGCGCTGCTCGAGCAGGCGTTGCAGGTCGCCATGCAGGCCGGCATCGGCGGACCGCTCCTCGCCAGGACGCAGCTCAACCTCGGCGTCGTCTACATCGGGGGGCTCGGCAACCAAGACGCCGGTCTGAACAGCTTCATGCAGGCGCTGTGCATCGACGCCAACAGTCAGCTGGATCCG
>Ga0190265_10002840_pt1 | contig 11710 bp, 8 predicted proteins | sample Popmic124T_FD_133135 | JGI IMG/M metagenome (GOLD analysis project Ga0190265, IMG submission 133135) | Populus adjacent soil microbial communities from riparian zone of Indian Creek, Utah, USA - 124 T | ecosystem: Environmental > Terrestrial > Soil > Riparian zone | place: USA: Utah | collected...
CGGCGAACGAAAGCAGATTTTCGAAGACTACGACTGGCACGATCCCAAGATGTTCACCTTCGACAGCCTCCAGATGAACACGCCGTGGAACGCCGCCGACAAGAAGCCCGGCGCGGCGAGCGGCATCTTGAATCTGATGCCGGGCGACAGAATCGAATGGGAGTGCGAAGTGGTCAACGACAGCAACGTGACCCTTCGCTTCGGCGATGCAGTGCACACCGGGGAGATGTGCAACATGTTCGGCTATTACGCGCCGACGATGGGCCGCCCCTGGTCGGCCAGCAACTTCTGACCGGTGAGCGGACGAATGAAGACCAAATTCCCCTGGCTGACGAGACGAAAGAAAACGGATCCCGAGATCTTGCTCGAGCCGCCGTTGTGGATGAAGTCGTGCTCGAACGGCGAGTATTTCCATTTTCAGACCCCCTACGAAAAGAAGCTGCGGGAATTCGTCCTTCGCAAGGCCGACGACAATGCGCGTCGCGTCGGTATGGACCGGCGCGACTTTCTGGCCAGCGCGATGGGTATGGTGACGACGCTGTGGTGCATCAACTGGGCGAGCGGCTGCGGGGGCAGCTCGAGCGGCGTCGGTCCCGTCGCCGACGCGGGAAAGGATGCGGGCGGCGGGGGCCCGCTCTGCGTCCCACCGGACGCGATGTTCGACCCCAATGCCGCCTGCGAAGTGGTGTCCGGCGATCAGTTCATCTTCGACGTGCAGACGCACTGGTTCAGCAGCGAAGATACGCGACGGTTTCCGCCGTCCGTTCTTACGACGTTCGGCCCACTCTTCGTCATCGCCAACGAGAACCGCTACATCAACCAAATGTTCTTGAACAGCGACACCACCATGGCCGTCCTCACGTCGTGGCCCGGTACGGCATGCCCCGACGACCCGTCGAACATGGATCCTTGCGGGCTTCCGCTCTCCAATGAATCGATGGTGGCGTCGCGCGACAAGATCAACCAGCTCGCCTTCAACACCCAGCGTGTCGTTCAGCACTTTCAGCTTTTGCCCAAAGATCCGACCGGCATCGACAAGCAGAAAGAGCTGATGACCAAGCTCTATTGCGATCGCGGCGTCTCGGGATGGAAGATGTACCCCGGCTTCAACCCTGGCTCGATCGACCCTCGCGGCGTGGGCGGCTATTTCTTGGACGAGGCGGAGCCGCGCCAGATCATCGAGCACGGCTTGTCACTCGGACTCAATCGGTTCTGTGTCCATAAGGGGCTACCCATCGGAGCTTTCTTCCTGAAAGAGCACAACCACCCGCGCGACGTCGGCGTCGTCGCCAAGGACTATCCGCAAGCAAACTTCATCATCTACCATTCCGGCATCTGCTCGGGCTTCGACACCACCGCCGAGGCGCCCCCCGAGGGGCCCTATGACCCGGCGGATCCCGATCCGAAGGGCGTCAACGCGCTCATCCGATCGCTGGCGGACAACGGCATTGGGCCCAATCAAAATGTCTATGCCGAGGTCGGCAGCGCCCTCGACCAGGTGCGGAACAACGCCACGGCGTCGGCCCACTTCTTCGGCAAGCTGATGAAATACGTCGGGGTCGACCGGGTGGTATGGGGCACCGACTGCGTCATCTACGGCTCACCCCAGCCCTACATCGAATGGTTTCGCAACCTGACCATCCCCGAAGAGCTCCAGCAGCAATACGGATATCCACCGCTCGATGCCACCAATCGCGCCAAGATCTTCGGCCTCAATGCCGCCAAGCTCTATGGCATCGACGTGCAGGCCAAGCGCTGTCGCGTGCAGACTTCCGAGCTCGAACGCCTGCGGCGCCAGCTCGACGAAGAATACGGGACTCGGCGCTGGGCTTTTCAAGAGCCTGCCGGGCCGAAAACGTGGTCCGAATACGTCGAGCATTCGAAACGCTCGGCCCTGGTCGGTCGGCCGGGATGAGGCCGTCCGGCGCCGTGCCCGAGCGCGGGCTATCGCAATAGTTTCCACTCCGTCAGAAGCGCGGAGACCAAAAAGTCACGGAGGAGCCGCACGCGCGCGAGCTGGTGGCGAGAAGCCGGCGAAACGATATAGACCGCGCCCCCGGTGAGGGCGTAGTCCGGCAGCACGCGCGCGAGCTTGCCCTGTTCCAACGAGCTCGTCGTGATGGCGGTCGGCAAGAGAGCGATCCCGGCGCCAGCGATCGCCGCATGGGCGTTGAAGCTCATGTCGTCGGAGCCGATGGCCCCCGTCACCTCGACGCTCGTTTCGCCCTTGGGCCCGGTGAGGCGCCAGGTGTTTTTCCCCGCTTCGGGCCGGTAAAGGATGCAGTCGTGTTGACCGAGCTCGCGCAGCGCTTTCGGTTTGCCACGGCGCCGCAAGTATGACGGTGCCGCGAACAACCCGAGCGGGGTGGGCGCTATTTTGCGCGCTACGAGCGGCGAGTCGCGCAAGACGCCGGCGCGCAGCGCCAGATCGATCCCTTCCTCGACCAGATCGACCGCGCGGGATGTGAGCACCAGCTCGACCCGGATTTTCGGATATTGACGCACGAACCGCGCGATGATCTCGGCAAGCGTGTTGGAGCCGGAATCGGGGACCGCCGTCATGCGCACGGTTCCCTGCGGCTCGTGCCCCATTTCTTTCACCTCGGCGTTGGCTTCGTCGATGCTCGACGTGATCTCGCGCACGCGGGAGAAATAGGCGCTGCCCGCTTCGGTGAGGTTGAGGCGGCGCGTCGTGCGATGCAAAAGCCGCACGCCCAGCTCTTCTTCCAGTCGGGCCACGCCGCGGCTGACCGAAGACTTCCGCAATCCGAGCAACGAAGCGGCGGCGGTGAAGCTGCCCGTCTCCACCACGCGAACGAACATCGATACGAGGTTCAGATCAATTGTTGCCGCGTGCGCAACCATGATATCTGCATACACGCTCCGAAGGCCGTAGCGACAACAATGGTATTCGCTCTCGGCACCTTCGCTTTGCCTCGCATCCACTTTCCAGGAGACACGAAGGGCTCGTCCCGGCTCGGTGGAAGCGCCAGCGTGGTCGGTCGAGTCGCGACGCACCGCACCATGCGTCCAATCGCATGTCGTTAAGCGGGAGGGCTGGCGCGAATGCCCTGCTCTTTGGCAAACTGCCGGCCACAAGGGCGCGATTGTCTCGCCGTGGGCGCGCGGCGATAAGGAGTCATCATGCGTTCGGTCATTGAAATCCGAGAGCGAATCCTGATTGGTTTGGGCGGTGGTTCTACGCTCTTGGGGGGACTCGCGTGCGGAGGAAACATCGAACATCCGCCGGGTGCAACGGGCGGGGCAGGGAGGCCCTTCGCGGTCGACGGTGCGGCACGGCACGCCGGCGTCGTGACGCGTGCCGATTGGTTCGAACGGCGGTCGGAGGGCGCCGCCCATGGCAAGCCCCAGGAGCTCCGGCGTCTGGCGGCGGCATGGCTCGCCGATGCGCAGGCCGAGCACGCGTCGATCGCGTCGTTCGCGCGGTTCACGCTCCACTTGCTGGCCCTCGGAGCGCCGCCCGATCTCGTCGCCGACGCGCAGAGCGCGGCGAGCGACGAGGTCGAACACGCCAAGCTGTGCTTCGCGCTGGCAAGCCGTTATGCCGGCCGTAGCTTGGGACCGGGCCCGTTGTCGATGGAGGGTGCGGTCACCGACGTATCGCTGGCCGAGCTCGCGGTGGCGACGGTGCGCGAGGGGTGTGTGGGCGAAACGATGTCGGCCGTGGTTGCCGGCGAGCGGCTCGAGCGCGCGCGCGACGCCGAAGTTCGCGCGGCGCTCGAGCAGATTGCGGCCGACGAGACGCGGCATGCCGAGCTCGCGTGGCGGACGGTGGCCTGGGCCATCGCGCGCGGCAGTGATGTCGTTCGTGAAGCCGTTCGAACCGCGTTCGCCGATGCCGTCGCGCCCTACCTCGCCTATCGCTCGGTCGCGGAAGGCGGTGATGCTCCTGATGAGCTCTCCGACCACGGTCTCTTGCCGCACGATCGAATTCGGCTCGTCGAAAAAGCCGTCGCGCGCGATGTGCTGGTTCCCCTGGCCGCCGGCTTCCACGACGTGAGCCCGCGCTCGTCTCGACCCTCGCTACGGATGGGGTGAAAGCGCGACGCCGCGGAAGATGGTGTTGCTGGGCGCCGTGGTGATCACGGTTCCCGTGACATTCGGTGAGCCGTCATCGACGAAGACCACCAGGCGGTTCGCACTCGATTCCGCGGTACTGGCCACTAGCGTCACGCCGATCGACGACATCGCGCCCGCGACGCCACGGAATACCGCCGCGCCGCTTCCGACGGCGGAGAAGGTCGCGACCCGCGTCCACGCATTCCCGTCGTAAGTCCATTTTTGAATGCCACCGCCCGTTCCATCTGTTTCTGGACTGCGATCGTCCGTCAAATAGAGTGTGTCGAGGCCCGCGACCGTCGGGCTGCGATCGAAGAGAACGAAAGCGTAGGGGCTCGTACCCGATCGCGGCAAACCGGAAAGCGCGGCAACGTCCTGAGCGCCCGTGGTGGGTCGACCACTGCCGACCGTGAACACCGTCGTCAGCGGCGAGGTGCCCGAGCATCCGTAGAGCCGATCGCCGAAGAGCGCCACCAAGCGGACGTTGTCCGGCGACGAAACGATCTGCGTGAGCCCCGCGCCGCCGAGCGTGGCGAACCACACCCCACCGGCGGCCCCGCCGATCCAGAAGGCAGCGCCGTCGACCGACGCCGCGCTGCGCGCGTTGGTGCCGGTGAAAGCGTCGCCCAACCGCGTGGAGGTATCGACGGCGCCGGCCGCGTCGACGCGTGCCACGACCCGCTCCACGTTGGAGCTCGAGGCAACGTTGGCGCGCCCCGGCGAGGCTGCGTAGCCGGCGAGCGCGAGGTAGCGACCATCGAGCGACAGCGCGAGAGCGCCTTCCGAGCTGGCGATGCCGGACAGGGTGAAGGGGGCTTGGGCGCCGGAAGCGGCGGTCGGCAGCGCAAGGGGGCTGCCGGCGAGCTGACCGTCCCATCGGCGTTCTTCGATGAATGCCGCCGCCGATGCGGCAGAAAGCTCCGTCGTGCCGTCGCCGACGCGGACGACGCGAAACGTCGGCGGGCCAGCGCCGCTGTCGGCGTCGTTCACGACGTCAGGGGTAGCGCTCCCGTCGCGCGCGGTGGAATCGACGTCGACGGCGTCGCCGAGCGCCGCGTCGCCGGCATCGGGCGGCGGGAAGGCGGCATCGGCATCGCGTGAACCCGTGGTCGCGTCGGACCTACCATCGACGGCGTCGCTCGTGATGCCCACATCGCGGGTGCGGTTATCTGGCGTCGCGCCGTCGGCGGGCGGTGATCCGCCCGCATCCATCGCGCTGTCCGACGAGGAAACATCGACCGTCTTTCCCACGGTTCCATCGGCGTCCGTTGCGGCGATATCGAGCGCGTTCGCGTCGCGCGCCGTCGGATCGATGATCGAATGGCCGTCGGTCGTCGTCGCGTCGGTTGCGCCGGCATCGCCTTTCGGTTCACCGTCGTCGACTCGGCGCAGGAGCTCGTCGTCGTAGACGTTGCAACCGACCGCCGCGCAAAAGCACATCGCGATCGACGTGCCGAGGAGCACGGCAGATCCAGATCGAAGCGGGTTTCGCAATGGCATCGGAGCCTCCGCGGGCCCGCGCCACCACCATGGGTGAGAGAGCCCGTCGCAGCCGCGAGGCCTCTTATCACAAGAGATCCGTTTCCGCTCTCGTACATTTAGGTAACGCCGTCGCGGCGCCGACACATGTTGCGCAGTCTGAGCAATGATTCGTCGGCCGAGCGCTCGACTTACCCGTGCGCGGATACCCGGACTTCCGATCGTTGCCCGCCCTGTGCGCGGCGACAAGCATCGACGATCCGGTCGAGCTCGGGCTCGGTGAGACCGGCGTGGATGGAGAGGCGAATGAGCGCCTCATGCAGGCGGGTGACCGGCGCGCAGAAGACCGATCCGTAGATGCCTTGCGCCTCGAGGAACTGACGCAGCTGGATAGTCGCATCTTCGACACCGGCGACGAGGGCGATGATGTGAGAACGACTCGCGATGGGGTAGCCGAGCGCGGAGAGTCTCTCGCGCAGATCGCCGGCGTTTTCGCGGAGACGCCGGCGTCGGTCGTCGGCGCTCGCGATGAGCTCGAGCGCAGCGTCGATGCCCGCCCAGTCGTGGGCCATACAGGCGGAGCTGAAGATGGCGGGGCCCACGGAGTGGCGCAGCCCCCAGCACGCGGCCGCGGATCCGGCCACCAGGCCCGCGCGCGACACGAACGCTTTGGCCAGACTGGCGGTGCGGAAGTGCACGCGCGGCTCGAGACCGAGCTCGGCGACCATACCCGCTCCGCGGGGGCCGTGCGTTCCGAGCGAATGCGACTCGTCGACGATGAGCACGCAGTCGTGGTTCGTCGCGACGTCGGTGATGTCTTGGAGGGGGGCCACGCTCCCGTCGTGACTATAGACGCTGTCGATGATGACAATCCCGGGCCCCGTCTTTCGCAGCATGGCGTCGAGGGAAGACGGCTCGTTGTGCGCGAAGCGCAGAGGCGTGGCGCGGCTGGCCAGCACGCCGTGCCAAAGCGAGCCGTGCGCGAGCTCGTCGATGTACACGTTCATCCCGGGGGCGGCGATCGAAAGAAGAAGCGCGACGTTGGCGCAATACCCCGACTGCATCAGCACGCAGTCGCCTGTCCCGAGGTAGGCGGCCAGCCGCCGCTCGAGCTGGCGCTGGGGCGAATCGTCGCCGAAGAACACCGACGCCATCCAGAGGGAGTCGGTGTTTTCGGCAGTGGCCCTCTGCATGGCACGGACGATGTTGGGATGGTTGGCGAGGGAGAGGTAATCGTTGCTGAAGAGGTGGATGCCGCGCGGGTCGGGCGGGCCGTTGGAGCGCAAGAGCTCGGACATTCTCCGGCCTCGCAAACGATCGAAACGATTTCGGAGGAGGGGAGGCAGCTCGAGGCCTCGCGAGTCGATCAAATTTTCGGCAGCGCTCGCATTGGCGTCATCCATGGCAGCTCCGTTACTTCGGCAAAGCGGTCGTCGACGGAGCTGTACGGTCGAGCGACGATGTCGGATCAGGACCTTCAGAAGTTTCCGATCGCGGATAGCCCCGCGCTGCGGTGGCTGAACGCCGGAACGATTTTCAGCCCGAAGGGCGTCGTTCTCCCTTCGGGCTCGATGTCCTCTTGGAAGGGCACGATGGCGGCCGCGAAACCGCCGAGGAGCACGCCTCCGCCGGCAAACGCCATTTCCGTGGCGCTCGGGCGGCGGTGCACACCTTCCAAGAGGGGAATGCCGACCCCTAATGCCGTTCCCACCACGACGCCGACAGCGACATCGGAATAAAAGTGTTTCCCTGCACGAATGCGTCCGATCGCCGTGGCGGCGGCGAGGGCCGTTTCGGCGCCCCACAGCCAGGGATTGGCGGCCGAATCGGGATTCGCGGCGGCGAAGAGATACGAGCCGCCCACTGCCGCGGCAAACGCGGTGCTCGCGTGCCCCGAATAAAAGGAGAGATACGCATCGACGCCTTGCGAGGCGACGTACGTCGTGGCCGGGGGCACGCGATAGTTGTAGGGCCGCAAACGCGGCGCGGTGTACTTGACGACGGTGTTGAGGAGGAGATTGGCGATGACGACCTCGCTATAGAGGAGGGACGTGTTCACCAGCCGCATATCGAGGCCCTGAACGAGCCCGGCGCCGACCGGAACGGCGATTGTCGTCACGAGGGTTACGTCAGTGGCGTCGCTCGCTGCGGTCGAGAGACGACCGCGCACCGTATTGTCCCAGCCGAGCCATTCGGACGGCCCCGGTTCGGGCCGCGCGGGCTCGAGCAGGGCCCGGGTGACGATCGTCGCGCTGATCGCACCGGCCACCGCGCCCCCGCGCGCCCAGTAATAACCATCGGCGTGGTGGTCATCGAGCGGGCCTTCGGCGTGCGCTGCCGTCGTCAGGAGCGTGAGGCCTAGCGCGACGCGAGCACTGCGCGTTGTCATTCTGCGGAGCGAACGACGGAGTGCACGGTTGGGTCGATGTCGTTCTCGGGCGTCGCCCGGTTGCCAGCCGCGACAGCTTCCGTCGCGGGAGTCGCGGGCGACATCGCGTGCAGCACTGCTTTTTGATCCCATGTCGCCGCCAGCCAATCGGCTGCGAGTGACCACGGGAGCCCGCCGCGTATGATGAAACCAAAATAGCGCGGTCCGGCGGTCGCGACGAGACCAGGCTCGACATCGCGCGCGAGACGTTCGATCACGATGGCGGGATCTTCGCGATCAGGCGGGGGCCCGCGCAGGAGCTCGGCGATTGCGGCGGCATTCGCGCGGGCACCGAGGTTGTGAGAGGGAAGGGAGGAGAGGTAGGCGGGGCAGAGATCGGCGGCGCGCATGAGGAGCGGCACCCGATCGAAGCGGGGGTCACGCATGGCCCGACGATAGCGTCAGGGTGCCGTCGTGGCGACTACCTGCGTAGTCTACCCGAGCGTGCGCGATTGGTTGCGCGATGGTGCCGTGTTTCGTGTGCTGGACGAGGGCGATGTTCGATCACTTCACGATGCACCTCTGCCCGCACGCCGCTGGATCGGGCGTGTTCGGGTCTAGCAAGTCATCGCAGGTGAAGTTCGTGACACCATCGATGCACTTCTGCCCCATCTCTGGCTGATAAGTCTGGCCCGCCTTGCAATTCTGCTTCTCCGGAATGCAGTCCGCGTTGAACTTGATCACGCAGTCTTCCGTGTTGAGTCCGAATGTCGCCTTGTTCATCTCGATTTGACTCGGCGTCAGACACTTGAAGACCTTATCGCACACGATTTGCGTGATCTCCTTGCACGCCATCACTGGGTCCGATGCGCTGCTTCCACCCGAACTATCGTCTCCTCCGCAAGCACCGAACGCCCACAGCCCCGCCGCGCATGCACCAACAGCAAGCAACTTTCGCATCGGTTAATCCTCCCGTATCAAAGCATCACATCACGCTCCGGCGCGCCGAAGCAAGCTCTTCGAAGACTGACTTCACGCCCCTAGGTCGGCAATTTTGCCTCGCCACTTCATTGACGTCGGGTGTGCGAGGTGGCCGACGTAGGTGCGTGCAATTAAATCTGCTCCGCTGAGAGCAATAGGGTGCTCGTTGTTGCCGCGATACTCGTTGTTGCGGTTCTGTCCCTATCGCCGAGTCTCTTCGCCAATGACCCGCGCCCACTGCTCCGCAATCTTCTTCGCGGACACCGGTTCCGCCGTGCGCAGCTCCTGCGCGAAGAGCGAAACCCGCCACTCCTCGAGGAGCCAGCGGTAACGTTCGAGCTCCTCGCTCTTCGTACCGCGCGCCTTCTCGGCGTCGGCGTGCGCCGTGTACGCGCGCCAATGCGGCAGGAGCTCTGCCTCGCGCACGCGATCTTTGGCGGGTTGATGGCGGAGGCGTTCGATGCGCAGGCGCGCCGCCTTGAGGTAACGCGGAAGATGGCCGAGCTGTGTCCATGGCGTTTCGCTCACGAAACCCGCGTAGATGAGCCGGGCGAGGTGGTCGCGGATCTCGTTCCACGGCGCACCGCCCGGCCCCGAGGACGCGGAGCTCGGCAGAAGCCGCACGACCTCCTGGTAAGCGGCGAGGATGGGCGCGACGCGCGCGCAAACTTCGTCCGCGAGGGTGGCCAACCTGCCGCGCGCTTGTTCGGCGGAGCGTTCGAACGCCTCCTTCGTGCGCGGCGCAGCGCCGTCTTTCATGCACGCGCGGTCGATGGCGGCTGCCACGATGTCGTCGCGCAGCGCGTCGCCACTTCCGACCATCGCAAACTGGACGCTCATGGCCTGCATACCGGGCAAGTTGCGACGGACGACTTTCGTCGTCTCGCCGAGGCGTAGGGCGTAGAGACGGCGCACGCCGCGCCGATGCGCAGCCGACGCCTCGCCGGCGTGTTGGAAGACGCGGAGGGCGACGGCGTCCTTTTCCGGCACCAAGGCGGGATACGCGGGCAGCGAGAAAGAGCCGTGCGAGATGGCCACTTGCTCCGGAAGATCGCCGAAGTCCCACGCCGTCACCCGTTCGCGTTCCCAGTTTCCTCGCGCCGCGTGGACGAAGCTTTCCCGCGCGCGGGCGCCGAGCCTCCGCTTCAGTTCGCCCAAGTCGCGCGACGTCGCGACCGGCTTGCCTTGTTCGTCGACGACTCGAAAGCGCATGTCGAGGTGCTCGGGGCACGCCGTGGAAAGAAAGGCCGTCGGTGGGACGGCGACCGGTCGCTGCGTTTCGAGATAGCTGGCCAAAGCAGCGATGAGAGATTCGGTGCCGCTGCTCGGCGCGCGCACCGCTTCGGCGAAGCGCTCCGCCGTTTCCCGCACCGGGACGAAGTTCTTGCGGATGGCCTTGGGAAGCGATTCGAGCAAAGCCGTCGCCTTCTCCACGACGAGCCCGGGCACGAGCCACTCGAACGGTGCGGCATCCAGCTCGCCGAGCGCGGCGAGCGGCACGGTGACGGTGATGCCGTCTTCTTCGTGTCCGGGCTCGAACCGGTACGTGAGGGGGAACCTCGACCCGGCGATCAGAAGGGCGTCGGGAAACTGATCGGCCGTGACGGCCGCGGCGTCGCCGACGAGAACGTCGTCTCGCGAGAGATAGAGCGCTCGCGGCTCGTTCTTCTCGGTCTTCTTGCGCCACGCTTCGAAGCGTCCCGCCGACCAGACGTCGGCGGGGAGCGCCCGGTCGTAAAAGACATAGAGGGCCTCTTCGTCGACCATGAGATCGCGGCGGCGCGCCCGGTCGGCGAGCGCTTCGATCGAGGCCACGGTGTCGCGATTGTGACGAAGAAATGCGCCCGGTGTACGTAGCTCACCCGTGACGAGCGCTTCGCGAATGAAGATCTCGCGCGCCGCATCGGCATCGATGCGCGCGAAATCGATGGGACGTTTCTTGACGATGGGCAACCCATGAAGCGTCACTTTTTCGAAACCGACCACCTGTCCCCGCGCCTTGTCCCAGTGCGGTTCGAAGTAGCGCCTTTCCAAAAGGTGCTCGGCCAAGGGCTCGATCCATTCCGGTTCGATCCGAGCCACCGTGCGCGCGTAGAGCCGTGCCGTTTCCACGATCTCCGCTGCGAGGATGAACTCGGGCCGCTTTTTGAAGAGGGCCGAACCGGGAAAAACGCTCATTTTCACGTTGCGGGCGCCGACGTAGAGCTTTTCGTCGAGCCTCATGGCGATGTTTCCCAAGTAACCCGTGAGCAGTGCGCGGTGCAGTGCGGCGTCGTCGCCGCGCGCGCTCTTCAGGGGAAAACCCATGCCGCGCACGACCTGGTGGAGCTGGCGGTGAACGTCTTGCCACTCGCGCATCCGCAAGAACGAAAGAAAATGCGTCTCGCACCATGCGCGCAACTTGCTGGAACCGACGCGCCCCGCCTCCTCTTGAAAGGCGTCCCACAGTTTGAGATACGAAACGAAGTCCGAGGTCTCGCTCCGAAAACGACGGTGCGCCTGGTCGGCCTTCTCTTTGGCGTCGTGCGGCCGGTAGCGCGGGTCTTGCACGGAAAGGGCCGCGGCGATGACGAGGATCTGAAGGAGGCAGCCGTGATCGCGCCCACCGAGGATGATCCGGCCGACGCGAGGATCGACCGGCAGCCGCGCGAGCTCGCGACCGACGCGCGTCAGACGATGCTCTTCGTCGAGAGCTCCGAGCTCGAAGAGCGTGGCCGCGCCGTCGCGAATGGCGCGCGTGCCCGGCGGCTCGACGAAAGGAAACTCCTCGATATTGCCAAGACCAAGCGTCGCCATCTGGAG
>Ga0190265_10002841_pt1 | contig 11709 bp, 8 predicted proteins | sample Popmic124T_FD_133135 | JGI IMG/M metagenome (GOLD analysis project Ga0190265, IMG submission 133135) | Populus adjacent soil microbial communities from riparian zone of Indian Creek, Utah, USA - 124 T | ecosystem: Environmental > Terrestrial > Soil > Riparian zone | place: USA: Utah | collected...
GCGGCCGGAGTCGCCGGAGCGGCCGGTTGCACCGGGGCAGGCGCGGGGGTGACCTCCGGCCCGATTACGGGAGCGGGAGCCGGCTGCGGCGCGGCCGGGGGCGCGAGGCGGCGCGGCGCGGGACGGGGCGGCACGGCAGCGGGTGCCTGGGCGACCTCCTCGCCGGCCAGGCCGGCCATCTCCAGCAGCCTGTCCTTGAACAGGAATCCCGCCGCCACGACCGCAAGGACCACGGCGGCGAGGACCGCCCAGGGCAGAATGCTCCGCGGCGGCCGCGCGGCGGCGCTGCCGAAGACGGGAGCGAACGACGGCGCAGGCCCACTCGCCGCCGGCTCCGGCGGAGCCTGCGGGGCGTCGAGAGACGGCCCGAGGTCGAGCACCGGCAGCCAGGAGGCGGCGTCCGTCGCGTCAAGGTCGGGGAGCTGAGGCGCGGCATCGGCGGCATCGGCGGCCGGAGACGGTGGCTCGGGGGCCGCCTCCGCCACGGGCCGAGAAGGGATCTGCGACACGTCGAAAGGCGTCCCCCCCTGGAGGACGTGCTGGTCGACCATGCGGTAGATGAGGTCGCGGCTACCGTCGGAGAGCTCCAGAAAGCGGATCCCCATGCCCGGCGGGCGGAGCGATCCCTCATCCTGTACACGGGTCCACGTCACCTCCCCCCGTCCCTTGATCAACTCGAAGCCGTCGCCCAAGTCGAACTCGAAGTCGAGGACCTGCCCGAGCGCCAGCGGCGTCAGCGTCTTGATGAACATCCCGCCCGGCGAGATGTTCGAGGAGTACTCGCTGAGGAAGCCGGCGAAGCGGTCGAAGGTGAACTGGACGCGGGCCTCGATGGGAACGCGCCGGGAATCGCGAGGGATGTTGGCGTAGTCGATCATGGGCAAAGCGCCAGCGTAGACGCCCCCTGTCAGAGTCCAGAGACTCTCCGGCGATCCGCTGATTCCTTAAGCAGCGCATGATAGCAGCTTGGAAACGCAAAACCGAAGCGGTTCGCCTTGGTGCCGTCCCGGCTTTGTGGCAAGATCCGGCCGGACAGAGTCCGTCTTGACAGATCCCCTCACTCCTATCCTGGCAGCAATGGGAGGCACCCATGAGCACCACCGCGCTCGCTGACCTGAAGACCACCGGTTTCATCGGCATCGAAGAGCGCTACGGGGCGCACAACTACCATCCGCTCGACGTCGTGGTGAGCCGCGCCGAGGGCTGCTGGGTCTGGGACGTGGAGGGCCGCAAGTACCTGGACTTCCTGGCCGCCTACTCGGCGGTCAACCAGGGGCACTGCCACCCCGAGATCACCAGGGCGCTCGTCGAGCAGGCCCACAAGGTGACCCTCACCTCGCGCGCCTTCCGCAACGACCAGCTCGGCCCCTTCTACCAGCAGATCTGCGAGTTGACCGGCTTCGACAAGTTCCTGCCCATGAACACCGGCGCCGAGGCGGTCGAGACGGCCTTGAAGACCGCCCGCAAGTGGGGCCACAAGGTCAAGGGCATCCCCGAGGACCAGGCCGAGATCCTGGTCTTCAGCAACAACTTCCATGGCCGCACCATCACCATCGTCAGCTTCTCGACCGAGCACGCCTACCGCGACGGTTTCGGGCCCTTCACCCCCGGCTTCCGCATCCTCCCCTATGGCGACGCCGAGGCGGTCGCCCAGGCGATGAACCCGAACGTCGCCGCGGTCCTGGTGGAGCCGATCCAGGGCGAGGCCGGCATCGTGATCCCTCCGGCCGGCTACCTCAAGCGGTTGCGCGAGATCACCTCGGAGCACGGCGCCCTGCTGGTGGTCGACGAGATCCAGTCCGGCCTCGGCCGCACCGGCAAGCTCTTCGCCTACGAGCACGAGGGGGTCCGCCCCGACATCGTGATCGTCGGCAAGGCGCTCTCGGGCGGCTTCTATCCGGTCTCAGGCATCCTCGCCGACGACCCGGTGATTGGCGTCTTCAACCCGGGCGAGCACGGCTCCACCTACGGCGGCAACCCGATGGCCGCCGCGGTGGCGCGCGCCGCGCTGCGCGTGCTGGTCGACGAAAAGATGGTCGAGCGCTCCGCCGAGATGGGTCCCTACTTCATGGCGGGACTGAGGCGGATCGAGTCCCGGCACGTCAAGGAGGTGCGCGGCGTGGGGCTGTGGATCGGCATCGAGCTGTACCCGGAAGCCGGCGGCGCCCGCCGCTTCTGCGAGGCTCTACAGCAGGAAGGGCTCCTCTGCAAGGAGACCCACGACAACGTCATCCGCATCGCCCCGCCGCTCACCATCCTGAAGGATGAGATCGACTGGGCTCTGGAGCGGCTCGAGCGCGTGCTGACGACCCTATAGAGGGTCCGCCGAAGAGCAGTCCTGGGGGAGAGCTCAAACGCCTGACCCGGCGGCCGACACGGCCGACCGCAGCACCTCACCCTCCAGTCCCGCCTCATACAGCGCCGCCCAGACGGCGACCGGGCGGGGAGCCTCGCCGCTCTCGGCGGCTTCCAGGGCTTCGAGGGCAAGGGCGGCGGCCGGATCGCTCCGGCGTGGCTCCAGCCAGGCGGCGGCCTTGAGCACGGCCCTCTGGCGGACTCCCCTCCTCCGCGTGTGCCCGAGGACGACCAGCGCTAGCAGGGCGGCGGCGGTGCGGGCGACGTCGCCGCCGTAGCTGCCATCGGCGCCCTGGGAACGAGCGAGGGAGCCCGCGGGATCAATAGGAGTACTGGGAGCTTCTGCCTTCTGCCTCCTCACATCCGCCCCCTCCAGGAACTGCATGGCTCCGCCGAAAGGTGGCGGGGCCGCGGCGGCGGGGGCACCCCAGGAGGACAGCGACCGGGCCTTGTGAGGGGCGGGGCTGGCGGCGGATGAGGGCAGCTCCCTCAGGATGTCCCAGTCCGCCGGCCCTTCCACCGGTTGCACGACCTCCACCCGCTCGCCGGTGACGGTAACCGAGCGGTCCACCGCCACGAAGGCGGTGAAGCGGGAGGCGATCCCGTGCTCAAGGGCTACCTTCAGCAGCTCCGGCCGGGTCGCCTCCTCCTCATAGGGACGCAGGGTGAGCCGGTCTTCGAGGTAGGCTACGCGCTCCCGCGCCCAGAGCGCGCCGAGCGCGACGTCGACGTGGACCGGCACGGCCTCCTCGGCGAAGCTCCCAGCGGGGAGTTTGCCCACCACTCGCACTTTCTCCGGCGCCCCCTCCAGCAACAGCGCGACCGGCCGGCCCGCGAAAAGCACCGCAGGCTCCGGCCGCGCCGCCGGATACCCCTCAACCACGATGCCGCTGGCGAGCGGGCTCCCGAAGCGGGCTTCGAGGCGGGCCACAACGCTTTCGATGTCGTCGGCCGGGGTGCACAGCTCGCAAGTCCCCCCGCCGACGCGGGCCAGCCGCTGGAGCAGGTTGGCGTTGACCGCGGTGTCGATCCCCAGCGTGAAGAGGAGGGCGTCGCCGCGGCGGTTGGCCACCGCGGGCACCAGGCGGTCCTCGTCGTTGGACTGGCCGTCGGTGATGAACAGCACGGTGCGCACGCTCCCCGGAGCCGGAGCACCCTCCAGGGCTGCCTGGAGCGCCGGCAGCATCTCCGTGCTGCCACGATCGGCGAGCGCGGCGATCCAGCGGTCGGCCTCGGCGAGGCTGTGGCCGTCGTAAGGCGTGAAGTCGGGACGGAAGACTTCCAGATGGTCGTCGAAGGCGATCAGACGGAAGCGGTCTCCCGGCACGAGACCGTGGAGCGCCGTGTGCAGCGCCCGCTTTGCGGCCGCCAGCTTCACCCCCTTCATGGAGCCCGAGATGTCGATGACGAACACGGCCTCGCGCGGCAGTGCCCGGGCGAGAACCTGGGAGGGGGGTTCTACCAGCACTGCCGTGAAGTGGCCGTCGGTCCAGGCGCGAGCGGCGGCGCGGTCGGCCGCGGCGCTCGAGAAAGAGAGCACGAAGTCACGGTCGAGGGTGGCCTGAGCCGAAGGGGCGACGCGCACGGCCCCCTCCTCCAGGTCGACTCGCAACGCGTGGAGCGACGAGGCGAGCGCGGACACCGGCCCGGCCAGGGTGACCTCCAGGTCGAGCCGGGTTCCGCCAGCGAGCCGCAGCGGCGGCGAGAGCCGGGAGGCGTCGGGAACGGCATCGGTGTCCGGCTGCACGCCGGGGCCGGTGTGGCTCACCGGGGAGCCCGGCGTGTAGCGCGGCGCGACGACCGTCGGGAACCTCCAGACGAGCTGACCGTCCACCGGCACCAGGGTCTCGACGATCACCAGCCGTACGGAGACCGGGGTCCGCGGCGGGATGTTGGTGACCCGTAGGGTGTGCACGTCGGCCCGCTCGGCCTCGAGCAGCCCGGCCTGGTGCCCGGCCTGCCGGGCGGCCGCGAAGGCGGCGAGGGCCTCTCCCCTCTCGCGGCATTCGGCGCGCACCACCCTCTCGCCGGCCCGCAGCTCCATCTCCACCACGGCACCCCCGGGTGGCAGCGGGAAGATGTGGACGACCTCGAGCGGCTGGTCGTACGGGTTCTCGAAACGCTGCTCCACTTCCGTGCGTGCGAAGCCCCCGACGATCCGGGCACGCACGCGCACCTCGGCCAGCGGCAAGGGACGGTCCTGGGCAACGAGCGCACCCAGCCCGCGAGGGGCGGTCGTCTCACCAAGAGAAGGGATGGGCTCCAAGAGAACGGGAAGGGCGATCATCGAGGACCTCCGGAAGGTGACAGGGCTTTCGCGATGCGATCGACGAGCGCGCCGGGATCCGAGACCACGGCGGGATCGACGAGGACGGTGACGCCGGGAGCGACCTCGGCGGCGATCAGGGAGCGCGGCGCGGCGACCGGAGCCTCGGCGGGAGCAGGGACGCCGAGCGAGGTGCGCACCGCCTCCTCCAACCCCGCGGTGGGTACCCCGGCGAGCGCCTGCTGCACCTGGGCGAGGGTGTGGCCTTCCGCCTGGAGAAGCTTGATGGCGAGGACCTGCAACAAGTGCCGGTAGCCGTAGAGGGCGGTGCGGCCCTCGTAGCGGGCCGGCCGGTCGACCAGGCCACCCGTCTGATAGTAGCGGACCGTCCGCTCATCCGGCGGCGAGCCGACCCGGTCGAGCAGCGAGCGGGCGGCGGCTACCAGTCCGGGGAGGTCCCAGGAGGCGTCACGATGGGGGGTGAGGAGGTCGGCCACACCACAACTGTAATCGTAACAGTGAGTGATGTCAACATCTCGCCTCGCGTCGCGCTCTAATCCAGCCGCGAGCGGCCGAGCATGTAGCGTTCCAGCCAGGCGAGCTCGGTCAAGAGCTTGGTCTGCTTGTGCGAGGCCTCTGGAAGATATGCCCTTCGCCCGGATAGATCAGCAGCTCGACGTCTAGCGGGTAGCCGGAGCCGGCGGCGGCTGGCGGGAGCTGGAAAAAGCAGCGAAGAGCGCTGTGATCAGGAAGAGGATCAGGCGACGACTCCGAGCGGCATCCGGCTTGCAGCCCTCGCCGTTATTCGCTGGTCCATCCACAGAGGAGAACTTCATGAGCCGCCTTCGATCGAGCCTGAACCTCAAGGTCATCTTCGCTCTCTCCCTCCTGATCCTAGGAGCCGCGTGGCTCACCGTCGCCGCGAGCCCACCTTCAGACGACGGCACGATCGAGCAACAAGCAAAGGTGCGAACCAGCCGCGACGTTTTCGAGCTGCCCCCCAGGACGTCCTGCACGGTGGTTCCAGCCAAGGAGCTTTTCATCACCCATGTGTCCGTAGTGGACGACTGCTATCGGACCACTTGGTCCGGGACCTGCCCACCCCACCCCGCTCCCGCCACCCCGGGCGCTTGGACGCTCGGCGGTCTCCTGCCGGGCATCTTCGGCACCACCGATCCGGCAATTCTTTCCAACCTTACCCTGGAGTGGCTCCGCGAGTGGGATTCTGTCCAGACCATCAACGGCGACGTGGTGCGCGATCGTCCCTTGATCAACGACCTCATCATCGTTCCCTGGCTCCGGGCGAGCGGCCCCCAGCTCGACCAGCTCGACATGCACAAGGCACCCTTCCGTCTCCTGGCGATCGTGTCACGGCTCGACCTGCGGAAGAACGCTGCCCATGGTGGAGTCACCTCCGCCGGAGAGGCACGCTTCATCTTCAACGTGCTCGACGAGGAAGGCGACACCACGCAGTTCAACGTCATCCTCGAGTACGGCCTGGACGCGGCGGACTGCTCGGACGTGCTCGACTGGGCCAATGCCTGGCATTCCCTGGGCTCCCTCCCCTTCGGCAAGAACTACAACGCCGCGCTCCAGAGCGTGACCGATCGTTTCACCGCGATCGGAGCCTCCCCGGGGAAGACCAACAGTAGCGCCATCAACCAGGTGCGCTCGAACGAGATCGAGCTGAATTTGAGAGCAGGACTGGGAGAGGATTCCATCTGGGAGCTGCGTGAGTTCCAGCTGCCGAACACCTCTGCTTCTCCCGTCGGCCTGGTTCAGAGCACCGTGGAACTGACTCCCGACAAGCAACGAAACAAGACCGCGCAGCTTGCCAACTTCGCCAACACCAAGGCGGCCGCAATCCTCAACAACTCGCACTCCATGCCCCTCTCCTGGCAGGGGCAGCCCTTCCGCGGCGGCGCGGCACAGCACCGGCTCAATCTCGGCTGGGATGGGCCGGACCACTGCGTTACGATCCCCAACCCTGACGTGCGCCACCTGCTGTCCTTGAATACCTGCAGCGGCTGCCATGGTCTAGAGGAGACGGGCACCACGTTCAAGCATGTCGAGCCGCGCCAGAGCGGATCGCCTTCGGTCCTGTCGAGCTTCCTGACGGGCGGTATGGTCCCCGACCGGTGCCCCACCGGGGAGACCCGCCGATTCGGTGACATCAACCGCCGCCGTGTCGACCTCTGCCAACTCCTCGACAAGACCTGCACCGAGATCGACGCGGAGCCTGCCATCTCCTTCGTTCATTGATCTCGGGACGACGAACTCCGTCTGGGGAAATCGGCCCGGATCCCCAGACGGCGAGGCGACTTTCGTGGAAACGCGCTGAATCCCGGGACGTTGGACCAACGTCCGCGGAGACGCGCCAACGTCTGCGGACGACGAGGCGCCACCCCGGGATTCACGCCGATTCCCGAGACTTCGCGCTGAATCCCGGGATGACGAGCCGCCGTCTCGGGAATCGGGTTGAATCCCCAGGCGGCGAGGCGACTTCCATGGAAACGCGCTGAATCCCGGGACGTTGGGCCAACGTCCGCGAAGAACGCGCCAACGTCTCCGACGACGAGGCGTCTTCCCGGGATGCACACCGATTTCCCGAGACGGCGCGCGAAGCTCGGGAGCTTCAGAACAGATAGCCGAAGCTGACTCCGGCTGACATGAAAAACCCGGGATCGGGGTAGGCCTCTTCCCCTTCGTCGAAAGAGTAGAACGGCGTCAGGCCGGCCCGGAAGAGGTAGCCACCCTCCCGGGGATGCGACCGGTAGCCCACGATGGCCGTCAAGCTGCGGAAGGAGTACTCTCGCCGGTCGCGGTTGGAATGGTCGAGGATTCCGCGGCCGAAGGTGACGCCCCCGCCGAGCTCCAGCTTGCGCTCTTCCGGGCCCAGCAGGTAGCTCATCGTCACTGGAACGGTCGTGTATCGATCCGGGGGTGAGCCGTCAAAGAAAAGCGGACCGTTCCATCTGGCATATCCCACACGAAGCCCGAGCTTTTTCGTCAATAGGCGCTCGTAATTGACGGAGTAGACGCCTCCATTGCCCAGCAGCTCCACGAACACCGCGTTGCGCGCGGCGGGAGCGGCGGCGGACTGAGCCAGGCAGGGGCTCGCTCCTGCCAGCAGGGCGATCAAGGAGAGCAATAGCTTTTCCTTCATGTCATCTCCCTTGGCGGAGTCAGTCGTCCGCGGAAAATTACTGGATGTGAAAATTCTACACCGGGTTCCAGGGCTCGTCAACAAATGCCAGCAGCTCCCTCCTCTCCCGGCGGATGGGTGAGAGGTGGAACAGCATGGCCGGGGTGGTGAGGGGCCTTCTGTGCCACAATCCGCTAGCTTTCTGTAAGGAGATCCGGCCGTGCGAGAAGCCCGTGGGTGCTCCATCCTTGCCGCGATCGCGGTCGCCGGGGTTGTGCTGGCAAGCGTGCCGGCCAGCGCGGCGGTCCAGATCGTCTATGACAACGCGTTGCGCAACGGCTGGCAGGACTGGAGTTGGGCGACCCACAACCTGACGCAGACCCTGGTTCACCAGAGCCCTCCCAATGCCATCTCCTGGGAGCCGGACGCCGTGGGCGGCGATTGGCAGGGGATCTACTTCCATAGCGATCCCGGGGCCGCGGACCCGGCGGTGGCCGACTTCTCGGCGGTGCGTTTCTGGATCAACGGCGCCGGCGGCAACCAGGCCGTGCGCCTCGCGGTCTATCAGAACGGCGTGGAGGTCGGCACCAAGAGCCTGACGCCGCTGCCAGGCGCCTGGACGCAGATGACGGTGACCTGGGCGGAGCTCGGCGTCGTGGCGCCGGCCTTCGACGGCATCGTCTTCCAGGCCAACACGGCCGCCAACCAGGCGACCGCCTACGTGGACGACCTCGAGCTGATCGAGGTCGAAGGGGGGCCTCAGCCCGGTGGTCCGGTCACCGTGGCCATCGATCCCGGCCTCGACCGCCGCGCCATCAACCCGCTGATCTACGGCGTCAACTGGGCCGGGCCGGGCCAGCTCGCAACCGGCCTCTACACCGCCAACCGCCGCGGCGGCAACGGGACGACGCGCTACAACTGGCTCTTCGACACCTCGAACCGCGCCTTCGACTACTACTTCCTGAACATCCACGAGGGAGGGACGAACGGCGCCGCGGCCGACAGCTTCGTCGCAGGGAGCCTCGCGGCCGGCGCCGAGGTGGTGATGACGATGCCGATCGACCAGGTGGCGAAGTCGACGGCGCGCACCCCCGGCTTTTCGATCAGCAAGTACGGCCCACAGACCGGCAACGAGTGCAACGTCAACCCCGGCGTGCCGGGCTGCTCGAACAACGGCAACGGCGTGTGCGACCCCAGCGTGAACTTCACGATGTGCGGAGCGGTGCGCTGCTGCAACCCCGCCGGGCCGCCCGTGCCGGGTTCACCGAGCTTGCGTTTGATCGCCGGCAACAGCCCGGCCGACACCTCGGTGGCGGTGGACCTGGACGCCCACGTGGGCGACTTCGCGAGCCACCTGGTTTCGAGCTTCGGCTCCGCCCTGACGACCGGCGTGCGTTTCTACAATCTCGACAACGAGCCCATGCTCTGGAACAGCACGCACAGAGACGTCCACCCCATCCCTCCCGGCTACGACGAGGTCTGGGCGAAGGGGTTGGCGGCCGCGGCGGAGATCAAGAGCCGCGACGCCGGCGCCGAGGTCCTGGGGCCCGAGACCTGGGGCTGGTGCGACTTCTGGTCCTCGGCCAAGGACGCCGCCACAGGCAACTGCCTCAGCGGGCCCGACCGCCTCGCCCACGGCGACCTGCCGTGGCCCGCCTGGTACATGCAGCAGTCCTGCGCCAACCGGCTCCCCGCGGGCCACCCGGCGGCCGGCGACTTGGCCGTGGATTGGCTGGACATCCACTTCTACCCCCAGGGCAACGGCGTGTCCGGCATCGAGGGCAACCAGTCGGTCGAAGACAGCGCGGCGACCGTTGCCGCGCGCCTGCGTTCGCTCAAGGAGCTCTATCACCCCACCTGGCAGTCGGAATCCTGGATTTCCGATGGCGCCATCAAGGTGGTTCAGCTCATCCCCAGGATGGGCGCGTGGCGCGACACCTACTGCCCGGAGATGAAGCTCGCCCTGGCCGAGTACAAGTGGGGGAAGGACGACACGCTTTCGGGAGCCCTCGCCCAGGCCGAGGCGCTCGCCATCTTCGGCCGCGAGGGGCTCGACATGGCGTTGCGCTGGGTGGCCCCGGAATCCAACAGCCTGGCGGAAGACGCCTACCGGCTCTACCGCAACTACGACGGCGCCGGCGGCCAGGTGAGCGGCGACACCGTGCGGGCCGTGTCGAGCGACGTGGACGGTGTGGCGAGCTACGCCGTCCGCTCGGCGACCGGCAAGCTCTTCGTGCTCCTTTTCAATAAAGACACCGTGGCCCGCGAAGTCACGGTGACGGTCAACGGCGGCATCCTCGGCAGCCTGGACCGCTGGCGCCTCGACGGCGCCGGCCTCACCAGCCTCGGCACCACCGCAGGCACCCCCACGGGCTTCACGGCCACCCTGCCCGCCCGCACGGTGACGCTGGTGCGCTCCCAGCTTCCCGATCCGGCGAGCCTGATCTTCACGGACGGATTCGAAACCGGCAACACGTCGCAGTGGCAGCCCTAGCCACCCGCGGCCTTTAAGCGGACGAGCTTGAAGGTGGGCGGCAGCGTCGCCTTCTTGAGATCGAAATCATCCCCGGTGACGGGGATCCGGATTACTTGGCCGTTGCCGAAAACCAGCTTGACCTCGAAGCCGCCGATCGCGGCGGACACGGGGTTCTTCTCCGCGGCCCAGAGATCGATCCTGTGGCTCTCCTCCTTCTCGCCGTCTACCTTGAGGCTGAGCACCGGGGTGAAGTCGCCGATCTCGTTGTTGCCCACATGAACGGCGATCTTCTGGATCACGTCGCTCCGCGTCGAAAGCGTCAGGATTCCCTGGGCGTCGCCGATGTCCGGAGAGGCCAAGCTGGCCGCCTGTGAGTGATAGGCCACCTGCCGCCGCACCGGCGTATTCGGCACCTCCACGAATCCCACTCCCTCGGCCGTATAGGTGACGACGGCCTTGCCGGTCTCCAGGTTGTAAAGGGTATGGGTCTCCTCCGCGGCGCAGCAGCCATGGCGCGTCGTGCCGAAGTACTCGTCATACCCCACGACTTGGCCGAGGTCCGCCTCCGCGGTCAAAGACCAGAGCTTCTTGTCGTAGGTCCGCTTGCCCTTCGTCCACGCCGTGACCTGGAGAACCGGTTCGGTCCCCTCGGCGTCCGAGCGCGTCGTGGTCTCCAGGCGCTGAGCCAGGAGGACCACCGTGGGCTTCTCCTGGCCGGGGTGCCAGAGGTTGACGAAGTCGAAGCGAGGATGGACGACCGTACGGGCCCAACCGCCGTCCGGAAGAGGCCGCTCGACGACGCTCGCCTCCTCCTTCATACGGAATTCCTGCCCGGCGGCAGGAGAGGCGAGAAGCAGGAGGATGGCGGAGGCGTGGAGGATGGTCTTCATGCCGCCGATTCTCTCCCGGAACCTGTCGGCCGCGAAATCTGGCCGTTGTGGGCGACCGCTCACGAGGTCTCTATCCTCGTGAGCGGCATCTAGTATAGCATCGCTTCATTTTCCAGGAGGCTTACTCATGGCTACGCCGCGGCGGTTTCCGGCAGAGATCGTGACTGCGATCCGGGACTGCCAGGTTCTCGGGATCCGCGCCGGCGATGGGCACCACCGAATCATCGGCATCTGGGCGGTGGTGGTGGAGGACCGTGTCTTCGTTCGATCGTGGAGCCTCAAGCCGCACGGCTGGTACCGGACCTTCCGCGAGGAGCCGCGCGGCACGATCACGATCGAAGGCCGCGAGCTCCGGGTCCGCGCCGTACAAACGCGGAGCGAACGCCTGAAGGACGCCGTCGATCAAGCCTACCTGGCAAAGTACAGCACGCCCGCGGCCCTCAAATACTCCCGCGATCTATGTCAGCCGAAGTCGCGTGACACGACGACGGAGCTGGTGCCCGTCTGAGCTTGCCAGACCAGCAGCAAAGGGCGTGGCGAACGGCTGAAGCATCAGCTCAGGACTTCCGGTGACGGA
>Ga0190265_10002842_pt1 | contig 11709 bp, 12 predicted proteins | sample Popmic124T_FD_133135 | JGI IMG/M metagenome (GOLD analysis project Ga0190265, IMG submission 133135) | Populus adjacent soil microbial communities from riparian zone of Indian Creek, Utah, USA - 124 T | ecosystem: Environmental > Terrestrial > Soil > Riparian zone | place: USA: Utah | collected...
CAAAGCGACCAAGCCTAGGAAGTTGAAGCCGCTCCCGAAGTTCGCGAGCGAAGACGACGAGCGCGCCTTCTGGTCCACACACGACTCCACCGACTACGTCGACTGGAGCAAGGCGAGCCGCGTCGAGCTACCAAACCTGAAACCGGCGACCACGATGATCTCCATCCGCCTTCCGATCAATCTGCTCAATGATCTGAAGGCACTTGCCAGCACTCGAGACGTCGCCTACCAGGCGCTCATGAAAGTGTACCTCGCCGATCGCGTCGACGAGGACCTGGGCAGGGGCCGGCACAAGAAGCGCCGAGCGGGGTAGCGAGCGCAGACGGCGCCGACCTAACCGCCAGCCGCTCACGACTTGAGCAAATGGGCAACAAACTCACGCAGTGTTCGCGCCGTCTTGGCGCCGACCCCAGGCACCATCAATAGTTCGCTCTCACTGGCGGCGAACACACACGCAAGGCTTCCGAAGTGTGTGAGCAATCGATGGGCGCGCTCCGGACCAACCCCAGGGCAAGAGGCGAGCATGTGAATCCGACGAGCATCCGCGTCGCGTGGGTTGTACTGACGGGACCAACCCTTTCGCAACGCGCCTGCGGGACTGTCGCGAGATGGCCTTCAGCAGCCAAACGGTCTCCTCCGGGCCGGACGAGCGAAGGACAGGCACGCCGAACACCAGACTGAGCACCAACAGCGCGCCCCGCAGCTGGTGACGCCCAAGCCCGACACGCCGATGACTTCGACTGCCTTCCAAGATGAACGCGCCCGGACCCGCGGCACGAGAAAGTCGATTGGCCTGTCCGAACAGGCGCCCGTCGACGATCGACACCTGGAAGTCGTCGAATGTCTTGCGCTCGACCTTCACCGTGCCGTCGAGCACGTAATCGCCCACGTGGAGCCGGCCGACCCGCACCTCGACCTCCGGGTCTTGCAGCAGTCGGCGGTGGACCTCCGATGCCGTCTCACGGTGATCGACTACCACGTGCACGGAGCGTCATCGGACATCTCGCTCGCGAGTTGCGGTTGAGGGTCGGCTGTTCGCGCGACGACGCCGAGGTCGCGACGCTCACAATGAGTTCGGGAAGCACACCGCGTGCGCCTCGCGCGACCCAAGTCCGCGCGCTACCGATTTGTCCAGAAACAAAATCGGGTACCGAGCGCAGTCGCTAGGTACCCGATATCATTTACGTTTTGTTGCGGGGGCGCGATACGGCACCTGGACAAAGGCGATCACCGCGCCGTTCCGGGTGGAGCTGGCGGCGTGACACTGGTCCCCGCGCTCGGCTGAACCACCTGCGGACGCGTCGTTCAGCTCAGGCAGGCGCCGCGGCGGAGGCTCGCAGCGAGCGCGCGAGGTTCTCGAGTAGGTCGGCGAGCGGGGCAGCGATTTCGGGCGGTGCGTCGATGCGCAGGCCGCCATCGGGTAGCGGTGCGAGCGAGAGTCGAGAGAGCGCCGCGAGCAGCGTGGGGGGCTGCGAGAGCTGCATGACCGGTGACACCTGTTCGAGCACTGGGTCCGAGCTCTCCTCCGCGGCCGCAGGTGCTTCGACCTCGTCGAGCGAGTCGTCCTCTGCGGCGTCCGGGAGCTCCGGCGCATCGACCAGCTTCTTGACGCCCTCAAGGAACGAGTGCCCATCGAAGCGCACCTCGTCGGTCGTTCCATCGAACAGCGAGGAGAACACGGCCTTCTTGTCGGCGATGAGCTGCGCGATGCGGCCTTCGATGCCCGCCTCGGTGACCAGGTTGTAGACGTCGATCGGCTGAGTCTGGCCGAGTCGATAGATGCGCCCGATCCGTTGCTCAAGCACGGCGGGGTTCCACGGCAGCTCCAGGTTGATGCAGCAGCTCGCGGCGCGCTGGAGGTTCAGACCGACGCCGCCCGCGTCGCTCAGGAACAGCATCGTGAGCGCAGGGTCATCGTGAAAGTCGACGATCGCGCGCTCGCGCAGCTTGCTCGACTCGGCGCCGGTGAAGAACGCCGCACGCTGGCCCGCGCCAGCGAGCAGATCACGGACCGACCATTCGGCGAGCCGCAGCATGTTGCGCCACTGGCTGAACACGACGGCCTTTCGGCTCTGCCCGAGGACGACCTGTTCGCACAACCCACGCAGCACCGAGAGCTTCGGTGCGCACAGACTGTCGAGCAGCGCGGACGTCGGCCGCGCGCCTACGCAGCGTGGCCACTCGACGTCGAAGCTCGCCTGCGCCACGCCATTGCAAAGGATGCGCTGAGTGGTCAAGAGCTGCATCAGACGCAAGAACTCGCCGTGAGTGAGCGGCCGCCGCGCCGCGATGCTGACCAGCGCGGCGACCGGCCGTCGCAAGTCGTCGTGAGCGTCCTGCTGCGCGGGAGTCATCTCCACGGGCACGCGTGTGTCTGTCCGCGACGGTAGTTGGCGCAGCACGTCCTTGCGCACGCGCCGGAGCATGGTGCTCGAAAGTCGCGTCCGCAGCGTGTCGAGATTGCGAGCGCCCGAAACACCGCGGCCTGCGTCACCGGCGTGGATGCTGTGCCATGGAACCAGCCGCCACTTCGGCTCGAGCGCCACGTCGTCGACGAAGTCCATGATCGAGGCGAGCTCCTCGAAGCGGTTCTCCATCGGCGTTCCCGTGAGCACCAGCCGGAAGCGCGGTCCGAGTGCCTTGACGAAACCCGCGGACTTCGTCGCCCAGTTCTTGATCCGCTGCGCTTCGTCGAGCACCACGAGCTCCGGCGCGAAGCTCTGCACCGCGTGGAAGTCGCGCAGCAGCTGCTCGTAGCCAATCACGAGGAAGCCGCGCGCGGTGCGCTCGTACAGCTCCAAGCGCTCGGCGGGCGAGCCCTCGACGATCGTCAAGGGCGCGCGCGTGGTGTCGTCCCATTCGCGTTTCCACTGTGACTTGAGCGCGGCCGGGACGATCAGCAGGCCGCGTTTGACGCGACCGACCTCGAACAACGCGTGACAGGCGGCAACCGCCTGCGTGGTCTTGCCCAGCCCCATGTCATCGGCGAGTAGCAGGCAACCGGCTTCGAGGAAACGGCGCACGCCTTCGCGCTGGTACGGGTACAGCTTTCGACGCAGCGTCGAGAGTGCCTTCATGGCTGCGGCGGCAGTCGTCGCGGCTTCGACGCCACGCTCGGCGCGCGTCCGCTCTTCGGCCAACAACGTCACGACCGCTGGCTCGAAGTCGAAGCGCTCGCGTTCGACCGCGCGTTCCAGCGCGCGGATCAACGCAAGGCGGCGGCTCGTATCGCGCAATGCGCCGGGCTCCGGACGATTGTGCTTGAAGCCGTCGATCGCTGCAGGGCGCGTCCCGGGTATGAGCTCAATTCGCGCAAGCCGATCGGCCGAACCCAGGAGTGGATGCTCGGCAGACCACGTCAGCCGCGGGCGCCGGCTGCCGTTGCTGCGCGGCAGCTGTCTCGCAGCTCGAGCGAGCGCTCCCGAGCGTTCGAGGTCTTGCAGCACCACGAGTGCGTGCTTGCAAAGCCCAAGCGAGCTTCGCACGAAGTCGGCGCAACCACAGCTCATCCGCAACGGCTCGACCGACGACAGCGCGGTTTCGTAACTGCTCTTGTTCGCGCCCCCGCCGCGCTTGCGGCGCGCAGTCTTGTAGACTCCGATCACTCCGTTCCCCGAAGGCCGCTGTGCGACGCGCACACCATCCCGCGCGGCGAAGCCGTGCCGACGCTCGAGCGCGGCAAGCGCCGCCTTGCGGACAGGCCAGTCAGCGCCGTCTGTCATGCGCAGCACGTGCTCGACGATGCGCTGCGGCGGGATGCGCCCGAAGCGTCCCTTGGCCATCGACGCCAAAGTCGCCCGCGCCTCGGCAAGCGCACTGGCTGGCAGCGGCGCCGATGAAGCGCGTGAGAGTTCCTCCATGACGGGCTGCCTACTCGAACGCGCGACCAAACGGAAGCGGCGCCGCGGTCGTTCCGGGCACTTGCGTGGCGGTAACCCGCGCGGACCCGATGGTGTCCGTGAGCTTGTACGACACGCTTGTGCTCTTGGACGATCTCGAGGCGGCCTCCACGGCGCCGTTCCGGGTGGAGCCGGCGGCCTGCGCGGGGCGCCGGGCGATGCGGTCTGCCAAGCCCATACGGTCCGCAAGCCCGCGGAACCATGCGTCCGCGGCGTCAGCGCTTGTCCCCATGCCCCGGTGTCGGCGCCGCCTCGCTCTCCGGTACCCTTGCCGATCCACGCCAGATCAGACAAATATTGCCCATGGCCCGCCCGATCGAAGCGACCCCGCCCCTGACAGGCGAAGAAGCCGAGGAGCTAGCGGCCTCGCTCGAAGACGTCGCTTCTCCTGAAGAGATCGAGCGCCGCCAGCGGGCCGCGCGGGAGTTCTTCGCGGCAGTGACGCGCCCCAAGACGCTGAGGCCGCACCGTGATCAAGGCGAGCCTTGACCTGCGCCGGCTCGAGATCCGACTGCTCTCGGCCGCGGATATCGAAGCCCTTCGTTCCTTCGATTGCGGTGACGAAGACCTGAACGGCTTCGTGCGCGACGACGCGCTCCGACTCGCGACGCAGCGCGCGGTCACGACGTATGTCGCGTCGTACGACGGCGCGATCACCGGCTACGTGTCGCTGATGGTCGACGCGATCGTCTCGAAACGAAGGAGCGGAAGCGCTTGGCGCTGCGTCACGACGATCACCCGGTCGTTCCTGCGCTGAAGGTTGCTCGCCTCGGCGTCAGCGACTCCTTTCGGAGCACGCACTCCGGGCTCGGGATGATGCTGATGCGGTTCGCCGTGACTGTCGGCTATCAAATCGCCGATCGGGCGGGATGCCGATTGCTGACCGTCGACGCCTACCCCCAAGCGGTCGCATTCTACGAACGCCCGGGCTTTCTCCGGAACCGCTCGAAGGAATACCGGGAGCGAACGCATCCCAGCATGCGGCTGGACCTGTTTGCGAGCGCGATGCCGGCGTGGCTGGACGCCTAGGGCTCGCGCCTCAGCGGTCGACGGATTTGTGCAAGAACCGAGATCGGCTCCGCTTTCCCCGACCGCCAAAGTCAGATTGTTCCGGCAGCTCTTTCGCGGTCGCGACGATGTGTATCCAGTCCGCTTCGTCAGCAAGAAGACCGGCAAAGCGGGCTACGCACCGGACTGCTCCAACAAGTTCGTACCCGGCGTGTGCGGGCTTCCCAAGGTGAAGTGCGGCGACTGCACGCGCCAGGCGTTTCCACCTGTCGACGACGGCGCCGTGCTGGCACACCTCAAGGGCCGGCACGTCATGGGCGTCTACGCGATGCGCGAGGACGAAACCTGCTGGTTTCTCGCGGTCGACTTCGACAAGGGCACATGGATGGACGACACGAAAGCGTTCGTCGCGACGTCTCGCCGCTTGGGTTTGCCTGCGATAGTCGAGCGCTCGCGCTCCGGCAACGGTGCGCACGTCTGGTTCTTCTTCTCGTCGCCCGTGTCTGCGGTAGCAGCCCGCAAGATGGGTTGCCATTTGCTCACGGAGACCATGGCTGAGCGCCACGAGCTCAGCATGGACTCCTACGACCGTCTCTTCCCGAGCCAGGACACATTACCGCGCGGCGGCTTCGGGAACCTCATCGCATTGCCGCTGCAGCACGAACCACGGAAACATGGCAACTCCGTGTTCGTTGACGACGACCTCGTTCCACTGCCAGACGATCGACAATGGGAATATCTCGCGACCGTTGAGCGCATCTCCGCGGCTGTCGTCGAACGCATCGCCGCCGACGCCACCCGCGCCGGCAGTGTGGTTGGGCTGCGTCGCAGCGACGAAGACGAAGATGACGTCGATGAGACACCGTGGACACGCGCACCATCGGGACGGTGGCGCGTGGCTCGAATCGTCGGCCCAGTGCCCGGGCAGATACCCGCCGTTCTCGCCCAGCGCCTATTCATCGACAAGTCGGGTGTTCCGTCCCCGCTGTTGAACCAACTCAAGCGCCTAGCCGCATTCCAGAACCCCGAGTTTTACAAGAAGCAAGCGATGCGCCTGTCCACCGCACTCACGCCCCGCGTAATCAACTGCGCCGAGGATCTACCGAACCACCTGGCGCTTCCCCGAGGTTGTCGCACCGACGCGGAGGCGCTCCTGCGCGAGCATGGCGCAGTCCTCAACGTGGACGACCAACGGGTCACCGGCACAACGCTCACGCACCGCGTCGCCGGCTCGCTCACCAAGGTGCAGGAGCAGGCGGTCAAGGCACTCGTCGCGCATGACATCGGCGTGTTCGTCGCTCCGCCCGGCGTCGGAAAGACGGTCGTGGGCACGTTCCTCGTGGCCGCTCGCGCATGCAGCACACTGATTCTCGTTCATCGAAAGCCTCTGCTCGACCAGTGGGTCGCCCAACTCTCGATGTTTCTCGGCATCGACGCCAAGGAGATCGGACAGATTGGCGCCGGCAAGCACGCTCCAACCGGGCCGGGACCATCTCGACTACTTCGCCCATCATCTCGAGTTCGCAACTCGCAACGTCATCGTCCTGCAGGGTGGTATGAGCGCCAAAGCGCAGCGCGAGGTTCGGGCACGATTCGAAGCGATACCGCCACACGAAGAACGGCTCGTCCTTGCGACCGGCCGCTACATCGGTGAGGGCTTTGACGACGCCCGCCTCGACACGCTGTTTCTCGCGATGCCGGTCTCATGGAAGGGCACACTCGTGCAGTACACCGGACGTCTGCATCGGCTCCACCCCGCCAAGCGCGACGTTCAGATCTACGACTACGTGGACAGCGAAGTCCCGATGCTCGTGCGCATGTTCGAGAAACGCTTGCGCGGCTACCGAGCGATCGGCTACGCACGCGGCGAAGCGCCGCTCGGCTGCACCGATCCGAGCTACGAGCACTTCACGCACTACGACGACGACGAGGTCGCCGAAGAGTTCGCGACAGACGACGCGCCTGCATGACTCTGTGCGATATGGGCAAGAAGCGTCGAGATTGCACGACGCCTCTGAGCCTATTGTCGCTATCGCAGGGCGCACGCAGAGAGCCGCGGCCCAACGGTTGTCCAGAAATGAAATCGGGTACCAAGCGTTGCGGCTAGGTACCCGACATCACTTAATTTTTTGTTGCGGGGGCGCGGTTTTACCTCTGGAGAGTCGGTTCCGCGTGCAGGGGATCTGCGTCCGGCGGTATGAGGAAAGCATCGTAGTTCCAACGACTTGAATCGGCTGGCAACGCCATACCCCACTGTCCCCGTCAGACCCGAACGACCTTCAACGAGGGATCGAGCCGGTGCAGGTCGTCCGGATCCGAGGTGAGCACCGCATGTCCGCGCGCGCGGGCGCACAACACTACGGAGGCGTCGACAACGTCGCGTGTACGCGTTGCACCGCAGAGCTGGCCGGCCGCGCGGGCCCGCCCGTCGTCGAGTGTTTCGATCTCGACCAGATCCGAGGCGAGCAAGCGCGCGAGCCGAACCTGCCGCCTGCCGTCGCGCCACACCTGTCCGACCACGCCAGCAGGCACGGCCAATTGCAGCCCCTGCTGCACCGCACGAGCAAAGATCGCCACGACCGCTCGGGTCGTTGCGGTCGAAGGCGATCAGCCCGCCCGAATCGATCGTCAGCCCGCTCATCCAGCCTTCCGCTTCCGCTGCAGGCCGAGCGCCTGGTCCGCAGCGCGCCGTTCGCGCTCGGAAAGCGGGCCTCCAGTCTCTTCGAGCATGTCCTCGAGCATCGAGGCCAGGTCTTCGAGTTTGGCCTTCTCTTCGAGCGCAGCCGCCACGTATGCGCTGACGCTCTCGACCTCACCCTTGCGCACGGCGCGCCGCGCGCGAGCGACCAGGTCTGGCGCCAGCGTCACAGCGATCTTCGACTTCGTCATACCACCGAGCATACCGTCAACCGGTCCGCGTCAACGACGCCGTTCCGCCCGCGCTTGCCTCGGCGGCCCGTTGCTTGGGGCGCCCGGCCTCGGGCCGCAGAGCAGTCACTAGTCACGCCCGCGGCTGCAACCCCAGCTCCTTCCAGATCTCGCTCAGGTCCACCACCGGAAGCCCCTGGCCCGCCGCGAAGACCTCCTGCTGTCGCACAAGCATGTGCGTCAGCGTGTCGCGGCCGCGCTCCGAACGCGCAGCTTCCCGCGGCGTCTTGCCATCCAGCATCGGGATCGGATCGTCCAGCCACTTGCGCATGTGGCCGAGCAGGGCCGCCTGAACCGCAGCTTGCGCTTCAGGGGGCAGAGGCGGCGGCGCGCTCGCCTTCGCCTTTGGCTTGCGCCCGATCTCGCCGGCGATCGTTGTCCGGGGATCCTCGAACGCATCGGCGCGATGACGGATCGCGGGACCGGCCATCGCGCCCAGGAGCTCCTTGGTTCGCTCGAGCCGCTCCTTGGAGTTGCATTCGATCCGGAGGCTGCGACCCTCGCGCCGGAGCGTTGCCAGTACGAGCCGGCCGGCCACGAGGTGATAGACGCCGTCTTCAACGGCCTCGAAGTTCCTCGCGAGAACGCCCTGCAGACGGGCTTCATCCTCGATGTCGTAACGGGCCGTCGCGAGCAGGAGCGACTCGCCGTCATGGTTGACCAGCTCGGGCAGGGGATCTTCGGCGAAGACCTCTTCGAGTACGGCAGCAGCGCGCTGCGGCAAGAGGCCGTTGAGCTTCCTCGGGCTCAACTCCGGGTGCTTGCGCTCCAGGGCTTTGCGCTGTTTGCGCAGGCGGGACACGAAGGCGTCTTTGAGTCGCTCCGGCACATGGCACACAGCGCCTTCCAGTCTGTTGCCGTCGTCGTAGATCATGACCCAGCCGGCGAGGAGGTCTCCCAGCATCACCTGGCGCGTTGCAGATCGCTCCGTGATCCACAGCTTGCGACCGCCGAACACGTCGCGAACCTCGAGCCCTTGGTCCACGCGTACGTGCAAGATCTCGAACGCGGAGAACCAGCCTGCGTCGAGCGCTTCGAGTTCGCGCTGCTCGTCCTTGGGCAGCGTTTGCGCTTCCCGCGCGATCGATTCGAGCGCGCTGCGGCCCTCGCCGTCGAGCCGGCCGTACTGCAGATAAGCCAGCGCCATCAATCGGTGGACTTCGGGTAAGCGCGCACCGTCCGGCGGCACGAGCGCCCGCTCAAACGCCGCCGGATCACGCTCGCGGGCGGCCGCGCCAACGCGCAGCCGCAGCCTTTCGAGCGGCGTCTTGCGTTCGGCGGCCGCCGCCGCTCGCGCATCGTAGTCTGCGTGATGGGGGAGCGTCGCCGGCCGGTCCGGAACGCCGAGGAGCGCGATCGAGCCGTGGCTGTCGACGCCGGCGTAGCCGTCCATGATGTATTCGAGCCAGCGCTGCGGCTGTTCGACGGCCTTGAAGTGGCGCGCCAGTCGATCGCCGGGCTCGGTCTTGGCTGCCGCGCCGCTCGCCATGACTCGCTCACAGAATGAGATCCACTCGGCTTCCGCATCGTCGCCGTCGAGCTTGTACGGCGTGCTCCACACGACCCAGTCTGACGAGTGGCGAGTCAACGGCGGCAGGAGCCGGGTCAACCAGAGCTCGCTACCGTCCCCGTCGGGAGTATGCATGTCCGAGGGCACGTGTACGTGGGTCCGCGCTCCCGTCTCCAGCTCATCGAGCTGCACCCGATCGGTCCCGATCTTGGATGCGCGATAGACACCCAGCCTCGATTGCGCGAAGTGCCGCGAGCAGCGGCTGAGCTCAGCCGGCCATCCCATCACGGGCCCGAGATCCGCGATGATCGAGCACATCGACTCGCGCGTCGGTCCGACGGGCAGATCCGCCATCCACCAGCTCGCGAAGACCGAGTCGAGCACCGGACTCTGCGGCGGCCCGCCGGGCATGTATTCCTCGTCTGCGGCCGCGACCCGATCCGCCAGCTTGCGCAGCGCATGGGTCTCGAGCAGTCCACCCGCAAACGCGGTCATCACCGCGAAGCTGCGCATCCATGCCGCGTGGTTTGGAGGCAGATCATCGGAGCCCGGCATCGCGACGTCCATCGCATGGCTCAGCTCGCGGGCGTCGCGCACCGCGGCGAGGTCGATGACCGCCGCGCGCTTCGCTTTGCGCAATTCCTTCACGATTTTGGCAGCGACCGGTCCCATGCCGCCGAGCCTGCGCGAGTGGCCTGCGACCATCAAGCGATCGATGCTGGCGAAACGGCCGCAGCGGCGGAGGCGGCCCGGGCGCAGTGCAGAACGCGGCAATTTCGCGAGTTCGGAGATGCCTACGTCAGGGCCTCTGCGAGATCTCGCGCGCGCGAGCCGCGGGCTTCTGCAACTGTCCCCGCAACCGCCCTCCCCTCCGATTGTCGGCTTCTGGACGCGCAGGTACCTCGAAGGAAAGCTGCGCCGCCTGCGAGCGGCGGGACTGCAGCGGCTGATCCTCTGCATCGACGCGGAGCAGAACTGCGGAGCCGATGAGCTGCCGCAGGGCGCACAGGTCATCCGCTACAAGCGAGGATCGATCCGCAGGCCGTGCTCGCGGTGCTGGTGCCGGGTAGCTCGGCATCAGTGACCGCAAAGTAACCGTCCACGTGCTGCGAGCTATCAGGACCGCGCGCACTGGCGACAAGGCACTCCCGCCGACATCCCGCATGCTCGCGAGCCCGATTTGAACCTATGCCATCGCGCAAGGGCGACAGCCAAAGCAAAACGGCCGCTTCCGGTGAAGGAAGCGGCCGGCCGGGTTGCGGGGGCAGGATTTGAACCTACGACCTTCGGGTTATGAGCCCGACGAGCTACCAGGCTGCTCCACCCCGCGGTGAGGTCGGGCATTATACGGCGGGAGGTCGATGTGTCAACTCGCGCTGTGTTTGCGGCGGAGCTTGGTGCGGGCTTTGTTGGCGCTGAGGCGGAGGGCTTTGGGGTCGGCGCCGCGGATGGGTTGTTGGTCGGGGCCGCGGAGGCCTTCGGGCTTGGGGGCGCCGCGGCGGGTGCGCTTGGGCTTTGGGCCGCGTGGGCTATCCGGTTCGGGGGGGCGGAGCTTTGCGCTGTAGAGGCGGTCGGGCTTGGGGGCTTTGGAGCGGTCGGGCTTGGAACCGCGGAAGCGATCTGGTTTAGAGGCGCGCAAGTCGTCGGGCTTTGTTGCGCCGAAGCGATTGGGCTTGGGGGCGCGGAAGCGATCCGGTTTGGAGCCGCGGAAGTCGTCGGGCTTGTGGCCGGTGAGGCGATCGGGGAGTGAGCCGGGGGGGCGCTTGGGTTTCTTCGGGAAGCGCAGGCCGTACGGTTTGGATGCGTGGTGGCGGTCGGGCTTGGGGGCGGCGAAGCGGTTGGGCTTGGGGCCGCGGCGATCATCGGGGGGCTTGGGGCCGCGGAAGCGATCGGGCTTTGAGCCGCGCAGCTCGTCGGGGGGCTTGGGGCCGCGGAAGCGATCGGGCTTGGGGCCGCGGAAGGCGTCGGGTCTTGTTGGCGTGAAGCGGTGGGGTTTGGAGCTGCGCGTGTCGTCGGGCTTTGCGGCGTTGAAGCGGTTGGGCTTGGGGGGGCGCAGGCCGAGGGGCTTGGGGGCGGTGAAGCGATCGGGTTTCGGCCGGGAAGAGGGCGGGTTTAAACCCGCCCCTACGTCAGAGCGGAAGCGATCGGGTTTCTGGGCGCGGAAGCGATCGGGTTTCGCGCCGGGGAAGCGGTCGGGTGCGGCACCGAAGCGGTTGGGTTTCGACCCAGGGAATCGATCGGGTTTCGAGGTGCCGAAGCGGGCGGGCTTGGGGGCGCGGGGTTGTTCAACGCGGGTGTCGCGGAGGCCTTGGGCTTTGCGGCGGCTGCACTGGTCGGAGAGGGGGCCGCGATCGGGCTCGGGGG
>Ga0190265_10002843_pt1 | contig 11707 bp, 9 predicted proteins | sample Popmic124T_FD_133135 | JGI IMG/M metagenome (GOLD analysis project Ga0190265, IMG submission 133135) | Populus adjacent soil microbial communities from riparian zone of Indian Creek, Utah, USA - 124 T | ecosystem: Environmental > Terrestrial > Soil > Riparian zone | place: USA: Utah | collected...
CCGTCGGTGGAGGCGACGAAGGCGTCGGCGCGCTCGATGCCGGCGGCGAGCAGCGCGTCGATCTCGAGCGCGGTGCCCTCGGTGAACTGGCCGCCGCGCTCCTCCCAGCTGTTTGCCTGCCCGCGGTCGAGCAGCGCGATCGCCTCGGCATCCTCGTCGAGCACGGAGACGTCGTGCCCCTCTTCCATCATGGAGTTGGCGATGGCGGACCCCACGCGCCCGCAGCCAACGATCAAAACGAACATATCGATCCCACAATACATCCGGGCGGCGGCGAAATCGCCGAAGCTGGCGCTCTATGGCAGAACGCCCTCGCGGGTGCCCTCCTCGCCCGCGGGCGGGGCGGTCAGGATCACCTTGCAGGTGGCCTTCTCGATCACGTAGCGGGTGGTGTCTCCCACGAAGCGGTCGCGCACCCGGCCGCGCCCGCCGAGGATGGCGCCGCCCCGCAGCCGGCTGGGCTCCTCCGCGCCGAGCACGATCGCCTCGACCCCCCGCCGCTTCGCCTCGGAGACGATCGCCTGCCCCGCCGAGCGCCCGCGGACCATCGCGGTCGCCACCTCCACGCCGGCGTACTCCTCCCCGACCTCCTTGGCCCGTGCGAGCACCCTCTTGGCCTCCGCCACGCGCTCGTCGGACACGCGCGCGTCGATCGGCAGCGACATCGGCATCTCGAAGACGTAGAGCGCCTCGAGCACCGCCCCGCCCTCGGCCTCCCCCGCGGACGCGGCCAGCCGGCCGGCGGTGCCGACGATGTCGTCGTCCAGCTCCTCGCCGAACACGGGCACGAGGATGCTGCCGTACTCCACCGCGCGGCTCTCCTGGAGCGCCTCCGCGGGGATCGTGAAGCGCCGGGTGAGCGACTTGCCCTGGCTGCGCCGGTAGGTGACGTAGAGCGTGATCCCGGCGAGCATCCAGCCCGTCCCGATCAGCCGGCCGCCCTCGTGCAAGACGACCACGCTCGCCCAGACGAGCACTGAGACGACCAGACCGAACACGGCTGGGAGCGGGACGCGCGCGCCGCGGATCGGCACCGACAGCGGAACACGGAACGCGCTCGGCCGGTCGCGTTCGCGAAAGCGCAGCACGATCACCGACAGATGCGCGAGCGCGAACGAGATCATCGCCCCGAACGCGAACACCCCGGCGAGGAACTCCAGGTCCCGCGGGATGGTGAGGGCGAAGGCGAGCAGGGCCGCGATCGCAATTGCGAAGTACGGCGTGCCGCGTCTCCGGTGCAACCGGCCCACGCCGCTGGGGATCTGGCGGTTGGTGGCGAGCGAATAGGCCAACCGGGCAAGGCCGAGCATCTGCCCGTTCATGGCGACGAGCAGCATCGCCGCCGCGATCGCGCCCACCGTGTAGCGGGCGACGTCGAGCAGCGCGCCGGGCTCGTAGCCGCCGACGATCGCAAGGACGGGCGCGTCGATGTAGCGCTCGGCGAGCGCCGTGCGGTCGTCGACCACGGGGGCCGCCATGAGCGCAGCCGCGGACACGACGACGAAGAGGACCAGCGCCGCCCCGGTTGTAGCGAGCACCACCCGGCGCAGCCCGCGCCGGCCCACCCGCACCTCCCCCGCGAGCCCCGACGCGGCCTCGACGCCGATGACCGCGGCGGTTGCGATGCCCAGCGAGAAGAGCAGGTCCTCCCAGCGCGGCGAGGTTCCGAGGTCGATCGACCCGGTGACCGCGCCGGGATCCCAGTACTGGACGAATCCGATCAGCGCGAGGACCAGCAGCAGGACGATGCTCACGAGCGAGAGGCGGAGCACCGTCCCGAGGCGCTCGGCGCCCAGCCCGCGTACGTTCTGCATCGCCACGAACGCGAGGGCGGCGGCCGCGATGACGATCGGGACGGTCCCCTCCCCGAGGTCGGACCAGAAGACCGTCAGGTACTCCGCGATGGCGATCGCGCCGATCGCCATGACGATCAGGTAGTCGAGCAGGATCGCCCAGCCGGCGATGAAGCTCCAGAACTCGTCGAACGCGTAACGGGCGAAGGTCGAGGCGCCGCCGCGCTCGACGTGCAGCGAGCTGCCCTCGACGTAGGTGGCCATCGTCACGACGAAGAACGCGCCGGCGAAGAGGTAGACGACGGGAGTCAGCCCGAGCGCGTCCTCGGCGACCACCCCGAGCGTGAAGAAGATCGCGGATACGACCGCGCTGAGCATGATCGCGAAGATGGCGGGCTCGCCCAGCGTCCGGGCGACCAGCACCCGCGCCCGCTCGGAGCCGCGCCGGAGCCCCTCCCGCGCGCGGTCGGTGCGGCCGGCGGGGCGGTCGTCGCCGCTGCGGCTCATCGCATGCCGCCGCGCGCGAGCCACAGCCGTCCCGCGCCCAGCACGGCGAGGCCGATGCCGAGGATCACGCCGAACGCGAGCGGTCCGCCGCCTCGCGCAACCGTGGAAACCACCATCGCGAGCCCGACCAGGATCATGGTGGCGCTGAGCACGCGCGTGGAGGTGCTGTACGCCCGCCTCATTCGGCCCTCGACGAGTCGATGATCACGCGGCAGGGACGCTCGCTGAGCACGGTTTCAAGCGTACGCCCGAAGAGCGACGCCCCCGCGCGCCGCGGCGGCAGCGGCATGACCACGGCGCGAGCGCGGATCTCCGTCGCCTCCTCGACCACCCGCCGCCCCGCCTGGCCTGGGCGCACCTTCTCCCAGTGTCCCGTCACGCGGCGCCCGCCACGTACTCGCGCCGAGTCGATCACGGATGCGGCGCGCGCCTCCTGCTCCGGCATGGCCGCGTCGATCGGAGCGTTCGGAGGAACGGTGATCGTGACGAGCACGTGAATGCCTCGGCGTCGCCGCGCGGCGAGCCGGACGGCCGTCGACACGGCCTCCGGCGAGTAGTGGCTGTCCTCGAAGGCGACGAGCACCGACTCGTACTCCACCTCGTGCTCGATGACGGGCTTGGGCGTCACGATGCGATGCGTCTCGCCCGCGGCGAGCCCGAGCCGGCGCCGGTAGACCAGGTAGGTCGCCATGCCGAGGCCCACCCAGACCGTCCCTGCCACCAGCGTCTCCAGGTTCAGGACGTTCACGACGATGAACGAGATACCGGTGCCGAGCGCACCGAAGACCGATACGAGCGGGATCGACGACCCGCGGATCGTCACGTTCCAGGGCGCGCGGTATGGGCGCTCGCGGTCCGGTTCCTTCACGCGGAGCGCGATGACCGCGAGGTGCGCCATCGTGAAGCTCAGCATCGCGCCGAAGGCGTAAACGGTCCCGAGGAACTCGGCCTGTCCCGGCAGGATCGTCAGGCACGCGACCGCACCGAAGAGCAGGATCGCGACATATGGGGTCCCGAAGCGAGGATGCAGCTGGCGGACCGCCTCGGGGAGCTGCCTGTACTGGCCCATCGAGTAGCTCAGGCGCGACAGGCCGATCAGGCCGGCATTGGTGGCGACCAGCAGGATCGTCGCGGCGAGCAGCCCCACATAGACCTCCGCGACCGAGTCGAACGGGCCAAGCTCGATGTTGTTGACCACGCCCAGGACCGGGTTGTCCGCGTACCCGCCCTCGTCGGACGGCTCCGCGAGCTGCGTGGTGCCGTTCTCCACGGGCATAGCGGACAGCGCGACGGCCGGGAGCGTCAGCGAGATCGTCATGACCGCGACGACGACGGCTCGCATCGCCTGCGGGATCGTCTTCCCGAAGTCGCGCGCCTCCTCGGCCATGTTCGAGATCGTGTCGATGCCGGTGAAGGCGACCATGCCGACAGGGATCGCGATGAGGAAGTCCGTGGTCGTCGGCGCCGTGCCGAAGTCGACGTTGTCCACGAGCGTCTCCGGCGAGAGCACCAGGAAGATGCCGAGCAGGACGATTGCGACCTGCGTGAGGAGGTCCGCGATCGCGAGCACCACGTTCACGCCCGTCGCCTCCTCCGCACCGAACACGTTCACCGCGGCGAGGACTGCGACGACGCCGATGCCGACCAGGATGTCCGCCGGCGACGTCAGGAGCGGCTCCCAGATGCCCCCGAGGTAATGCGGGAGGAAGAACGCCGAGATGGCGACCGTGATGATGTAGTTGAGCATCTGGCCCCACGCGGTCAGCGCGGACCAGAACTCGTTGAAGGCCCGGCGGGCAAAGGAGGAGGACCCTCCGGCCTCGGGGAACATCGTCGTCGCCTCGGTGTAGGTGAAGGCCGTGAAGATGAAGATCACGCCGGCGATCGCGAACACCACCGGCGTCATCCCCAGGGCGAGGACCGCCACCAGGCCGAGGGCGTAGTAGATCGAGCTGCCCACGTTCCCGTAGGCGGTCGAGAAGAGCGCGCCCGTCCCGAGCACGCGCTCGAGCCCGCGGTGCTTGGGGCGGTACTCAGCCATCAGCCGGTGAACGCTAGTGGTCGCGGAGGCCGGTCTGCGCGGCGGCGGCGGCCCTCCGGCGCGGCGGCTTCGCCCGGTCTCGAGCCCCGGCTAGCTGTCGAACCCCGCCCCGATCCGGTCCAGCCCCCGCAGCCAGGCTCCGCGCTTCCCGCCGCGCTCGTCCGCCCGCGCGAGCGCGCGGCGCGTGGCCTGGATCACGGCGTACCGGAGCGGCTCCGGCGGGAACGGGATCGGGCGGCTGCGCACCATCTTCAAGCGGGTGAGCTCCGTATCCCTGTCGTGCAGGAGGTCGAGCGCCGCCCGCGCGCCGAAACGGCTCGCCACCACGCCCAGGCCCGTATAGCCCACCGCGTACACCGCGCGCCCGCCCAGCGCTCGCCCGAAGGTCACGCAGAAGCGGCTGCACGTGTCGATCGCACCGGCCCAGCGATGCGTGAAGCGGATCCCCTCCAGTTGCGGGAATGTCGCAGCGAAGTTGCGCGCGAGCAGCTCGAACGTGGGCGCGTGGTCCTCGAGCTCAGGCCGCATTCCGTTGCGGAAGTGGTAGAGGGCCTCGTATCCGCCCCAGAGAATGCGCGAGCCCCCATCGCCCGGCGTCAGCCGGTAGTAGTGGAACCGGTTGCCCGAGTCGGCCACGCCCTGTCTCCGCTCCCATCCCACGGCTCGCCGCTGCGCCGCCGTCAGCGGCTCCGTTACCAGGACGTAGTCGTAGACGGGCACCACGTAACGCCCGATCGCACGCACCAGCGGCCGGTAGGCGTTCGTCGCGAGGAACACCCGGCGCGCGCGGAGCCTCCCGGCAGCCGTCTCGAGCAGCACCCCGTCACCGTCGCGTCGCAGGCGTGTGACACGGGTGTGCTCGTGGATGCGCACGCCGTCGCTCAGAGCCGCTTCGCGGAGCCCCCAGGCGAGCCGGGCCGGGTCCACCAGCGCGTTCTCGGTCCGGCGCCACAGCCCCGCGAGGTAGGTCGGAGAGTCAACCTCTCCCCGCACCGCGTCGCGATCCAGCAGCATGACCTCGTCCCCGGCCCGCTCCGCCGCCTCGGCCGCGTCCGCGAGCCACTCGACCTCGTGCGGCCGGGTGGCCACGTCGATCACGCCCGGCTCCTCCCAGCCCGCGTCGATGCCGAGCTCTCCGAGCGTTGCCCGCATCGCGGTGAAGTTCTCGCTCCCCAGCCGCTGAAGCGTGTCGATCTCGTCCGGCCAGCGCGAGAGCCCGTTCTCGAGCCCGTGCGTGAGCGAGGCCTCCGCGAACCCGCCGTTGCGCCCGCTCGCGCCCCACCCGCAACGCTCGCCCTCGAGCAGCACCACTCGCTGGTCGCCGCCCGCCAGCACGGCCGCCCAGAGGCCGGTGAAGCCTCCGCCTACGATCGCGAGGTCGCAGTCCGCCTCGCCCTCGAGCGGCGGCAACGGCTCCGGCGCCGCGGCCGAGTCCAGCCAGTAGACGCTCTGCTCGGCGTCGGCGAGCGAGCGGCTCAGCGTCGCAGCCAGCTCAGCACCTCGGCCGCGTGCGAGTCCGGCGGGAACACCGGATAGAAGACATGCCGCACCTGACCAGCCTCGATCACGAGGGTCAGTCGCTTCAGGAGCGTCATCCCGCCCGTCTCGAACGTCGGGAGGGCCAGCGCGCGCGTGAGCTCGAGCCGATCGTCGCTCAGGACGGGGAAGGGCAGGTGAAGGCGCTCGGCCATTTCCCGCTGGTACTCGCTTGGCTGAGTGCTGAGCGCGAGCACGCGAGCACCCAGCTCGGCGAACTGGGCATGCGCGTCGCGGAACCCGCAGGCCTCCGGCGTGCACCCGCGCGCGCCCGGGATGGCGTTCCAGCCCGGCGGGAGCTCCTCGTCGGGCCGGCCGGTGCGCGGGTAGCAGAAGAGGATCGTGCGGTTGTCGAGCTGGTCCAGCCGGATGGTCTCTCCGGTGGTTGCTGTCAGTGCGATCGGTGGAACGGCTGCATCGAGGAGATGATCGGCCGCGCCGTCGTCCTCCGGGACCGGGAGGTCGTCCGGAAGGGTGTGGATGTCGTCGGCGCGGGGCAGGGTCCTGAGCCTACGCAGTGGCCCGGGCGGCCCATCCGCCGGCGAGCCTGACGCGGCGCAGGGTGCGGTGGGCGTGAATCGTGGCGTCGTCCCACGTGAGCCGCATCACCCGATGGCCGGCAAGCTCCAGGTCCGCGTCGCTCGCCGCATCGCGCTCGCGGTCTCGGCGGGTGCGGTGGAACTCGAATCCGTCGAGCTGAACCACGAGCCTTCGCTCCGGCCAGTGGGCATCGACCTCGTGCGTGCCGGTCTCGCCGTCGATCAGGGCATTGAAGACGGGGCGCGGGATGTCGCCGGCGCTCTCGAGGAGGTTGCGGAATCGACGCTCGAGCTCGCTCCTCTGGGTGCTGGGCTCGTACACGGCGATCGCCCGCCTGAGCGCCGTAGCTCCCCGCCGCCCCTTGGCCCGATCGAGAACTTCAACGACGGCATCGAGGTCGAAGATCCGCAGCCGCTCCGCCCGGTCGAGGGCCTTGACCAGGTCCTGCGGCCGAAGGACCGCACCGAGGTCAAGCAGCGTGCGAGCGACGCTGGTGACCGGAATGCCGTCCTCGGTCGTGAAGTCCCGCGGGTCGAGCATCCGCGTGCGGTAAACGCGCGCTCCTTCGGTTCGGCGACCCCCGTGCGGGACCGTCACCTCCAGGCGCGTCGCGGTGGGGCGCAAGCCCCAGAGATCGGCCGCCGAACGGTGGCTCAGCACGGCTCGGCTTCCACATGACATGACGGCCGCGAGATACCGGCCACGGGCCGCCAACCGCGAACGCCCCACGGTGTACACGCGTCCGCCGTGCAGCGGGTGAAGGAATCCGTTCGAGACACGCCGCGAGATGGCGTACCGATCCAGGCCCAAGTCGCTGAGCTGCGCGCGGGATACGACGCCGTGCTGCTTCGCAGCCAGGTCCGCGATCTTCGACCCCACCGCAGGTGGGTGCTGAACGTTGCGTATACCGCCACACCCGTCGCCCACCTGGCGAGGGTGGCAAGCGGGGGCCGACCGTTGGGTCACGTGCGTGACGGGCGCGTTACCCGTGCGTTACGTCCGGCGCGCAGGCCGGCGCCGGCCCGGCCCAGCCGCATGGCCGCCGGGCCGGCGCCGGGTGTTGCGCTTGGCCGGGCTAGACCAGGAACGGGATGATCAGCAGGGCCACGATGTTCGCGACCTTGATCATCGGGTTGATGGCCGGGCCGGCTGTGTCCTTGTAGGGGTCGCCGACCGTGTCGCCGGTCACCGAGGCCGCGTGGGCCTCGGAGCCCTTGCCGCCGTACTCGCCGTCCTCGATCAGCTTCTTCGCGTTGTCCCACGCGCCGCCGCCGGCGGTCATCGAGACGGCCATGAAGAAGCCCACCACGATCACGCCGATCAGAAGGCCGCCGAGTGCCTGGGTGGACAGCAGGCCCACGACCAGCGTGACCACGATCGGGATCAGCGCGGGCACGATCATCTCCTTCTGCGCCGAGGCGGTCACGATCGCGACGGCCTGGGCGTAGTCGGGCTTCTCGGTGCGGTCCATGATCCCCGGCTTCTCGCGAAACTGGCGGCGCACCTCCTCGACCACGCCGGCACCGGCGCGGCCCACGGCCTCGATCGCCAGAGCGGCGAACAGGTAGACCATCATGCCTCCCACGAGCAGCCCCACGAGCACCGCCGGCTCCGAGATGTCGAAGCTGACGACCTGCGTGCCCGACTCGGTCGCCTCCTCACGCAACTCCTCGACGAACGCCGCGAACAGCACGAGGGCGGCCAAGACGGCGGAGCCAATGGCATAACCCTTCGTGACTGCCTTGGTCGTGTTGCCGACCGCGTCCAGAGGATCGGTCACGGCGCGGACCTCCTCTGGCAGGTCCGCCATCTCCGCGATGCCACCGGCGTTGTCCGTGATGGGACCGAACGCGTCCAGGGCCACGATCAGCCCCGTCAGCGACAGCTGCGCCATCACCGCCACGCCTATGCCGTAGATGCCGGCGAGCTCGTTGGCGAGCAGGATGCCGCCGACGAGCAGGAGCGCCGGAAGGGCCGTGGACTGGAAGCCCTGAGCAAGGCCTTGGATGATGTTGGTGGCGTGTCCCGTCTGCGAAGCGCGGGCCGTGGTGCGGACCGGCCGGAAGCGCGTCGAGGTGTAGTAGTCGGTGATCACGAACAGGCCTGCCGTGACGCCGACGCCGACGAGCGTGCAGAGCCACAGCTTCATGGCGGTTGGCGCCGAATCACCGGCGCGCAGCAGATCGGAGACACCCTCCTTGTAGGAGAGGCCGTCCATCATGATCAGCGTGACCGGGAGGAACGCGAGCGCCGCGAGCACGCCCGACACGATCAGGCCCTGGTAGAGCGCCCGCTCGACGTTGCCGGCGCGGCTGCGCACGGCGTAGGTGCCGATGATCGACGCGATCAGCGACACGCCGCCGATCACCAACGGGTAGGTGGCCACCGTCCCGACCTCCTGGAAGGTCAGGACGCCGAGGAGCATCACCGCCACCGCGGTAACGGCGTAGGTCTCGAAGAGGTCCGCTGCCATGCCGGCACAGTCGCCGACGTTGTCCCCTACGTTATCCGCGATCACCGCCGGGTTGCGCGGATCGTCCTCGGGGATGCCGGCCTCGATCTTGCCCACGAGGTCGGCGCCCACGTCGGCCGCCTTCGTGAAGATGCCGCCGCCCAAACGAGCGAACACGGAGATCAGCGAGCCGCCGAAGCCGAGGCCGAGGAGCGCGTCGATTGCGTCGCGCTCTTCGGTGCCGGCGAGGATCAGCACCCCGTAGTAGCCGGCCACGCCCAGCAGCGCCAGACCGGCCACGAGCATGCCTGTGATGGCGCCGCCCTTGAAGGCCACCTCCAGCGCCTTCGAAACGCCGGAGCGAGCTGACTCCGCCACCCGCGCGTTCGAGCGCACCGAGACGTTCATCCCGATGAAGCCGGCCGCACCCGAGAAGGTACCGCCGATCAGGAATCCGATCGCCACGAGGATGCCGTTGGCGTCCTGGGCCTCGAGCCCGATCGCCAGCACGATCGCCAGCACCACCGCGACTCCCGCGATGATCGTGTACTGCCGCCGGAGGTACGCCTGCGCGCCCTCCTGCACGGCCATGGAGATGTCCTGCATCTCCTGGTTACCGGGCGAGAGCGCGAGCAGCCAGCGCGAGGTGACCACGCCGTAGATAAGGGCGCAGCCCGCGCAAACGAGCGCGATTACCACGCCCCAGTCAGTCAGGAATTCCAAGGGGTATGTCCTCCGTCTTGGTTCGAAAGAGTCAGCGCGGGCGCCCGCTAGTGGTGGACAATCGCGCTGTCCAGCGCCCTCGCGCAGATGTCGTCCGGTTGCGACCCGATCTTCGGCACCGCCCGGAACAGGAGCGCGCGCAGTCTATCGAGGTTGTCGGCGAACACGCGGAACGCGGTGTCCGCGTCCACCGGCGGCAGGTCGGGCATGCCCGCCAGCCCCACGTCGTAGTCCGTGACGAGCGAGATGTTCGCGTAGCAGAGGCCGAGCTCCCTGGCGAGCCACGCCTCCGGGTACTGCGTCATGTTCACGACGTCGAAGCCGCTCGCGGCGTACCAGCGCGATTCCGCGCGCGTGGAGAAGCGCGGGCCCTCCACGACCACGACCGTCCCGCCGTCCACCACCGGGATCCCCTCCTCCCCGGCCGCGCCAGAGAGCACCGCCCGCAGGTCGGCGCAGTAGGGGTCGGCGGCGGAGATGTGGGTGGTCTGCGGGCCGTCGTAGAAGGTGCTCTCCCGGTTCGCGGTGCGGTCCACGAACTGGTCGCAGAGCACGAATGTGCCCGGCGAGAGCTCCGGCTTCAGCGAGCCGCACGCCGACGGGCCGACGATGCGACGGACGCCGACCTCCTTCATCGCCCAGATGTTCGCGCGGTAGTTGATGCGGTGAGGAGGGAGCGTGTGCTCGTCGCCGTGGCGCGGCATGAAGGCCACGTCCGTGCCCTCGATGGTCCCGACCCGGACCGGCGCCGACGGCGGCCCGTACGGGGTGGCCACGGGCATCTCGGTCATGTCGTCGAGCAGGCTGTAGAAGCCCGACCCGCCGAAGATCCCGATCACGAGCCCGGGGTCCAAATTTTGGGTGGAGGGGGCTCATCCTCTGTGGATGAGGTCTCGCGCACGTACAGCATCTGCACCTGGTCGAGCGCGTTCTGGATCGGCGCCTGCGCCTCCTCCGGCACCAGGGGAAGCATGTGGCGGGCGGCATCGATTGCCTTCTGCGCCTCGGCTGGGTCCTTCGCGCCCTCGACGGAGAGCTTTTGGCCTGCCAGGTTCACGAGCGTTGCGACCGTTTGCACAACGACGTCCTCGGTCTTGATCTGCTTCAAAGCCTCGAGAAGCTGCTGCTCGGTCGGGTCGTTCACGTCGTGACCTCCTCGGCCGCGTATGTGCGCTGGGTGAGCGCCACCTCGGCCGCGTAGATGTCCTGAATAGTGGCCCCTTCGGCGAGCTGGCGCTTCTGGCGCTGCGCGCCGTTCTCCTCGGGAAGCGCCAGGTCGATCCCCAGCGCCATCCGGGCGGGCGTCGTCCACGCGAGCAGGCGGTCGCGCGCCGCCGCGGCCGGGTACTCCTCCGCTCGCTCCAGGTCGATCAGCTTCCCGTCGAGCCCGTACCGGATCGCCCGCCAGAGGTTCTCCTCCACGACACGCCCGGGCGGGTCCTCGAACGGCACCCCCTCGTCGTGGTCGAGCGCCGCCTGGGCGACACACGCGGTGATCAGCCCCGCCAGCGTGGTGGAGTCCTCCCCGCTCGTCTGCGCGTCGCAGATGCGCATCTCCACCGTCCCGTACGTGTGATGCGGCCGCACGCTCCACCAGACCTGGGTGAACTCGATGATCGACTTGGTCCGCACCAGGAAGTCGACGTAGTCGGCGTAGGCGTGCCAGCTGCCGAACGCGTCCGGGATGCCGCAGCGCGGGAAGCTCTTCGTGAAGATCTGCGAGCGCGCCGAGTGCAGCCCCGAGTGGCGGCCGTCCAGGAACGGCGAGTTCGCCGAGATCGCGAGCAGCTCCGGCATCACCGGCCGCAGCCGGTCGCAGACCCGCACCGCCCGCTCGGCGCCGCGCACGCCCACGTGCACGTGCACGCTGAAGGTGTTGTTTCGCCAGGCCACGTACTGGAGCAGGTCCTCCACGCGCCGGTAGTGGTCGGTGTCGATGATCTGCTGCTCCTGCCACGGGCTCCACGGGTGCGTCCCCGTGGCGCCGAGCAGGCCGTCGCTCGTCGCCACGAGCGCGAACAGCCGTGAGCGCGCCTCGCGCTGCCTGGCCACCGCGTCCGCGAACGTCTCGCCGCGCCCCGAGCGGATCTCGATCTCGGACTTGATCAGCTCGCC
>Ga0190265_10002844_pt1 | contig 11707 bp, 11 predicted proteins | sample Popmic124T_FD_133135 | JGI IMG/M metagenome (GOLD analysis project Ga0190265, IMG submission 133135) | Populus adjacent soil microbial communities from riparian zone of Indian Creek, Utah, USA - 124 T | ecosystem: Environmental > Terrestrial > Soil > Riparian zone | place: USA: Utah | collected...
CGAGCCAGCGGCGGAATCCCGAGAGGGGCGAGAGCGTGGCAAAGCGGCGCAGGTGCGGGAACTCGCGCTTGAGCTCTTCAGCAACCTGCTTGATCAGCAAGTTGCCGAAGGATATGCCGCGCAGCCCTTCCTGGCAGTTGGTGATGGAATAGAACATCGCGCAATCGCAGTTCGCCGAGCTCACCGGCGAGCCGATGTCGAGCAGCGGCTGGATGTGCGCGCTCAGGCTGCGCGTGAGGGCGACCTCGATGAAGATGATCGGCTCGTCGGGCAGCTGCGCGTGGAAGAAGGCGAAGCAGCGCCGGTCGGCCTCCAGGCGGCGGCGCAGGTCGCGCCAGCCCTGGATCGCGTGCACCGCCTCGTACTCGATCAGCTTCTCGAGCACGATCGCGGGCGTGCGCCAGTCGATGCGCTCGAGGCGCAGGAAGCCGCGGTTGAACCATGAGCGCAGCAGGTGCAGGAGATCGGCGTCGATCACCCGCCACTGCGGCTTGAGCTTGAGGCTCTTGAGCAGCTCCTTGCGCATTTCCACCAGCGCGGCAGTTCCGCCCGGCGCCATGTTGAGCCGGCGAAACAGCTCCTGGCGCGGCGGCTCGACCGCTTCCAGCAGCCGGGCGAGCTGATCCGGCGAAGGGTCGGCCTGGTACGCGCTGGCATGCTGTGCGACGGTCTCCGGCGAGGGCGAGTAGTCGCGCGCCAGCACGTCGAAGAACTGCTCGCGGGCGGAATCGTCGAGCCCCGTGTACGCTTCGAGCGCTTCGCGCGCGAGCGCGGTGCTTGCGTACTCGCCGCTTTCATCGAGCAACGCGTCGCACAGCGCGAAGAGCTGCTGCAGGGTGCGGTTCACGCCGCCGCGTCCGGCGACGAAGCGCCGCAGAAAACCCCATGCGCTCATGTGGCGCGCATCCCGCTCTTTAGGCCGCGGCGGCGGTCTTCGCCTCGGCGACCAGGCGCGCGGCTTCCTCGCCGGCGATGCGCTCGAGGTCGTCGCGGTACTTGAGGAGCACGCCGAGCGTGTCGTTGACCGTCTCGGGGTCGAGCACCACGCGGTCGAGCGCCGCCAGGCAGTTCGCCCAGTCGATGGTCTCGGCGACGCCGGGCAGCTTGAAGAGGTCCACCTTGCGCAGCTGCTGCACGAAGGCCACGACCTCGCGCGACAGGGCCTCGGCCGCCTTGGGCGCCTTGCGCCGCAGGATCTCGAGCTCGCGCCTGGCGTCCGGGTAGTCCACCCAGTGGTAGAAGCAGCGCCGCTTCACCGCGTCGTGGATCTCGCGCGTGCGGTTCGAGGTGATCACCACCACCGGCGGCTCGGCGGCGCGCACCGTGCCGATCTCCGGGATCGTCACCTGCCAGTCGGACAGCACCTCGAGCAGGTAGGCCTCGAACGGCTCGTCGGTGCGGTCGAGCTCGTCGATCAGCAGCACCGGCGGCTCGGCGAGCGGCTGCAGCGCGCGCAGCAGCGGCCGGCGGATGAGGAAGCGCTCCGAGAAGATGTCCTGCTCCAGCCCTTCGCGCGACTTGACGCCCTCGGCCTCGGCCATCCGGATCTCGATCATCTGGCGCGGATAGTTCCACTCGTAGGCCGCCTGCGCGATGTCGAGCCCCTCGTAGCACTGCAGGCGGATCAGATCCCGGCCGAGCGCCTGCGCCACCACCTTGCCGATCTCGGTCTTGCCGACGCCGGCCTCGCCCTCGAGGAACAGCGGCCGCTTCATCGCGAGGGACAGGAAAAGCGAGGTCGCCAGGCTGCGGTCGGCCACGTACTCGCCGGAGGCAAGCAGGGCCTGGGTCTCGTCGATCGATTTCGGGAAGGGTTTGGCCATGAAGGAGTGTATTTTAGAGGGTCGAATGAGACGACGCGATGTATTGGGGTTGCTCGGCCTGTCGCCGCTCCTCGCCCATGCCCAGCAACGCAGGGTGTCCCGCGTGGGCGTGCTCGAGACCGTCGCGCACGCGGCCAACCTGGAGAACTTCGAGCGCTTCCGCAAGGGCTTGGAGGAGCGCGGCTATGCCGAGGGGCCGAGCCTGGTGATCCTGTACCGCTCGGCAGAGGGGCGCATCGAGCGCTTTGCCGAGCTCGCCGCGGACCTGGTGCGCCAGAAGGTCGATCTGATCCTGACGCGCGGCACGCCGGCGACGCTCGCCGCGCGGCGCGCCAGCGGGAGCATTCCGATCGTCATGGCAGCGGTGGCCGATCCGGTGGAAAGCCGCCTGGCCGAGAGTCTCAAGCGCCCGGGCGGCAACGTCACCGGGCTCACCAGCGCCACCGCCGAGCTGGTGCCCAAGCGCCTGGAGCTGCTCAAGGCGCTGGCGCCGAAGATGACGCGCGTCGCGGCCTACGCCAATCTCGCCAACGTCGCCGCAGCCGCGAGCTGGAAGGAGATCGAGGTCGCGGCGCGCGCGATGGGCCTCGAGCCGATGCTGGTCGACGTGCGCACCCCTGAGCAGATCGCGCCCGCGTTCGAGGAGGCGGCACGCCAGGGCGCGCAGGGGCTGATCGTCGGCATCGAGACGCTCACGCAGTCCAACCGCAGCGCGATCGTCGAGCTCGCCGCCAAGCACCGCCTGCCGGCGATGTATTCGGCGCGAGAGTTCGTCGAGGCCGGCGGGCTGATGTCGTACGGCGTGAGCTATCCCGATCTGTACTACCGCGCCGCCGGGTTCGCCGACCGCATCCTCAAGGGCGCCGCGCCGGGCGAGCTTCCCATCGAGCGCCCGGCGAAGTTCGCGTTCGCCATCAATCGCCGCACCGCCCGCGACCTCGAGGTCGTCATCCCGCCGGACCTCCTGCTGCGCGCCGACTGGTCGATCGGGTAGGGAATTTTCCGACGCGCTCGTGACCGCGGCCGCGGCATGGCGCTTGCACGCGCCAGTGGGCTGGCTAGGCACCGAAAGGAACCCAATGGAAATGCAAATGGTCAAGGAGCTGCTATTACAGTCGCTTGAGCACGAGATGGGCGGCACCGAGGTTTACCAGACGGCGCTCAAGTGCGTCGTCAACGAAGACCTGAAGGAAGAATGGGAAAAGTATCTCGAGGAAACCGAGAAGCACGTGCAGGTTTTACACGACGCTTGCCTGCAGCTCGAGTTGGACCCGGAAGAGCAGACCCCCGGACGCAAGATCACGCACGACATCGGCGCTTCGCTCGTCGCTGCGATGGAAGCCGCCCTTGGCACCGGTGACAAGGAAATGGCGCAGTGCGTGGCCGCGGAGTGCGTGGTGCATGCCGAGACCACCGACCACTTCAACTGGCAGCTGATCGGCGAGGTCGCGAAAAAGATGACCGGCGCCCAGGGCAAGGCCCTGAAGGAAGCCTACGAAGAAGTCGAGGACGAGGAAGACGAGCACCTCTACCACTCCAAGGGCTGGCTACGCGAGCTCTCGCTCGACGGCCTCGGCCTCAAGGCGCAGTTCCCGCCGCCGGAGGAAGAGAAGCACGTCAAGTCGGCGATCGGGCAGGCCCGCGCCGAAGCGCAGCGTAAGTCCCGCTAAAAGCGCCTACTTCAGCGCGGCCTCGACGGCACGCTTCGCCATTACCGTGATCAGGTGCGCGCGGTATTCCGGCGAAGCGTGCAGGTCGTTGTTCAGCCCGTCGGCCTTGACCTTGATGCTCGCCACCGACTCCGGGGCGAACTTGGCGCCGAGCGCCTTCTCCATCTCCGCCTGACGGAACACGCTCGGGCCGGCGCCGGTGACGCCGACGCGCACCTTGCCGCCGCCGAAATCGGCGACGAACACGCCGACGATGGCGAAGCGCGACGCCGGGTTCTTGAACTTCATGTAAGCGGCGCGCTTCGGCGCCGGGAACGCCACCGAGGTGATCAGCTCGCCGGGCTCGAGCACGGTTTCATAGAGGCCTTTGAAGAACTTGTCGGCCTCGATCTTGCGCTTGTTGGTGGTGACCGTCGCGCCGAGGCCGAGCGCCGCCGCCGGATAGTCGGCCGCCGGATCGTTGTTCGCGAGCGACCCGCCGATCGTGCCCATGTGGCGCACCTGGCGGTCGCCGATGATGCCGGCGAGCGCGGCGAGCGCCGGGATCGCCTTCTGCACCTCCTTCGAGGCAGCGACGTCGGCGTGGCGCGTCATCGCGCCGATTTCGACCCCGCCGCCCGAGGCTTTGATACCAACGAGTTCCTTGATCGTCCCCAAGTCGATGAGATCGCTCGGGGAAGACAGACGCAGCTTCATCGCCTGCACCAGGCTCTGCCCGCCGGCGAGGTAGCGTGCTTCATCCTTCTTGGAGGCGAGACCGAGGGCCTCTTTGGTGCTCGCCGGCCGGTGGTATTCAAACGCGTGCATGGCTTTTCTCCTGGAGATGCTTCCAAACCGTCTGCGCCGTCGCCGGCATGGCGACGTCCTTCACGCCCAGCGCGTCGGTGATGGCATTCATCACCGCGGCGGGCGCGCCGATCGCGCCGGCCTCGCCGCAGCCCTTCACGCCGAGCGGGTTATGCGTGCACGGCGTCTCGCGCGTGTCGATCTTGAAATAAGGCACGTCGCCAGCGCGCGGCAGGCAGTAATCCATCATCGAGCCGGTGAGCAGCTGGCCGCTCGAGGCATCGTAGCGGCAGCCCTCGGTGAGCGCCTGGCCGATGCCCTGCGTCAGGCCGCCGTGCACCTGGCCCTCGACGATCATCGGGTTGATCACCTTGCCGAAGTCGTCTACCGCGGTGAAGCGGTCGATGCTGACCGCGCCGGTGTCGGGGTCGACCTCGACCTCGCAGATGTAGGTGCCGGCGGGGAAGGTGAAGTTGGCCGGATCGTAGAACGCGTTCTCGTTCAGACCGGGCTCGAGCTTGTCGTGCGGATAGTTGTGCGGCACGTAGGCCGCGAACGCGACCTCGCCGAACATCTTCTTGCGGTCGGTGCCCGCGACCTTGAACTCGCCCTTGTCGTACTCGATGTCCGACTCGGAGGCTTCCAGCAGGTGCGCGGCGATCTTCCTACCCTTGGCGATGATCTTGTCCAGCGCTTTCACGATCGCAGTGCCGCCGACCGCGATCGAGCGTGAGCCGTAGGTGCCCATGCCGAACAGGATCTTCGAGGTGTCGCCATGGACGATCGACACGTTCTCGATCGCCATGCCGAGCCGGTCGGCCACCACTTGCGCGAAGGTGGTCTCGTGGCCTTGGCCGTGCGAGTGAGAGCCGGTGAACACCGTCACCGAGCCGGTGGGATGGACCCGGACCTCGCCCGCCTCGAACAGGCCGGCGCGCGCGCCGAGCGAGCCCGCGACGGCCGAGGGCGCGATGCCGCAGGCTTCGATATAGGCCGCGTAGCCGATGCCGCGCAGCTTTCCTTTTTTGGAAGATTCTTCTTTTCGCTTGGCGTAACCCGAGACCTCGCCCAGTTCGAGCGCGGCGTCCAGGGTCGCGTCGTAGTCGCCGGTGTCGTACTGCAGGGCGACCGGAGTCTGGTACGGGAAGTTGCGGATGAAATTGCGCCGGCGCAGCTCCGCCGGGTCGAGCTTCAGCTCGCGCGCAGCAGTCTCCACCAGGCGCTCGACTACATAGGTGGCCTCGGGGCGGCCCGCGCCGCGGTAGGCGTCGACGGGCGTGGTGTTGGTGAACACCGCGGTCACCTCGCAGTAGATCTGCGGCGTGGTGTACTGGCCGGCGAGCAGCGTCGCGTACAGGATGGTCGGAATGCAGGAAGCGAAGGTCGACAGGTAGGCGCCGAGGTTCGCGGTGGTCTTGACCCGCATGGCGAGGAACTTGCCGTCCTTGTCGAGCGCGAGCTCGGCCACCGTGACGTGGTCGCGGCCGTGCGCGTCGGAGAGGAAAGCCTCCGAGCGGTCGGAGGTCCACTTCACCGGGCGGTTCAGCTGCTTCGACGCCCAGGTCACGACCACGTCCTCGGCATAGAGGTAGATCTTCGAGCCGAAGCCGCCGCCGACGTCGGGCGCGACCACGCGCACCTTGTGCTCGGGTAGCCCGAGCACGAACGCGGTCATCAGCAGGCGCTCGACGTGCGGGTTCTGGCTGGTGACATAGAGGGTGTACGCATCATCCGCTCGGCTGAACGAGCCGATCGCCGCGCGCGGCTCGATGGCATTCGGGATCAGGCGGTTGTTCACGAACTCGAGCTTGGTGACGTGAGCGGCGGCCTTGAACGCTTCGTCGACCTTGGCTTTGTCCCCGAGGGCCCAGACGTAGCACGTGTTGTCCGGCGCGTTGTCGTGGATCGGCGTGGCCTTGCGCGCCTTGGCCGCGTCGGTGACCGCGGGCAGCTCCTCGTAATCGACCTTGACAAGCTCGGCGGCGTCGCGCGCCTGCGAAAGCGTCTCGGCGATGACCACCGCGACGTGGTCGCCGACGTAGCGCACCTTGCCCTGCGCGAGGCAGGGGTGGGCCGGCTCTTTCATCGGCTGGCCGTTGACGTCGGTGATCAGCCAGCCGCACGGCAGACCTCCCACCTTGGCATTGGCGAGGTCCTCGCCGGTATAGATGCCGACGACGCCAGGGCTTTTTTTGGCCTTATCGAGTGAAATCTTCTTGATCTTCGCGTGAGCATGCTGGGAACGAACAAACGCGGCATAGGCTTGGTTGGGGAGGGCGACATCGTCGGTGTACTGGCCGCTGCCGGTGAGGAAGCGGTAGTCCTCTTTGCGCTGGACGCGCGCGCCGATGAGCGGGGCGTTCACAGCTTGCCTCCCATCGCCTTCGCGCCGGCGATGATGCTTTTCACGATGTTGTGGTAGCCGGTGCAGCGGCAGAGGTTGCCCTCGAGGCTCTCGCGCACTTCCTGCTCGGTGGGGTTGGGATGGCTTTTGGCGAAGTCGAGCGCGTTCATCACCATGCCCGGGGTGCAGAAGCCGCACTGCAGGCCGTGGTTTTCCTTGAACGCGGCCTGCATCGGGTGCAGGGTGCCGTCGGGCTTGGCCACGCCCTCGATGGTCATGAGGTCGGCGCCTTCTGCTTGCATTGCAACAATCGAGCAGCTCTTGATGGCGCGGCCGTTCATCAGCACGGTGCACGCGCCGCACTGCGCGGTGTCGCAGCCGACGTGCGTGCCGGTCAGCCTCAGGTTTTCGCGGATATAGGTGACGAGGAGTGTGCGCGCCTCGACCTCCGCGGAAACGGGCTTGCCGTTGACTTTCATGGATACCTTGATGGTCATGCGCTCCTCCTCGGGGGAAAAATATCCTAGCGCGGCGGTATCATTTACGCCACTACCCGCCCACAATCCAATCATGCGATTGCTGATCGTCGAGGACGACGCCCCGCTCGCGTCGGGGCTGCAGCGCATTCTCGAGGCCGAGGGCCACGCGGTGGACGTGACGCCGCGCGGCGAGGAGGCCGTGGCCGCGGCGTCGCACGAGAAGTTCGATCTGGTGATCCTCGATATCGGGCTGCCGCAGATGGACGGCTTCGAGGTGCTGCGCCGGCTGCGCGCCGCGGCATCGGACAAGACCGGGCCGACGCCGGTGCTGGTGCTGACTGCGCGCGACGCGGTCGAGGATCGTGTGCGCGGCCTCGATCTGGGCGCCGACGACTACATGGTTAAACCTTTCGCCATGCCGGAGCTCACTGCGCGAGTGCGGGCCTTGCTGCGCCGCTCGCAGGCGCATGGCGGGCCGCGCATCGCGCACGGGCCGCTGACGCTCGATACGGTGGCCAGAAGGGCTTTCCTGAGGAATGAGCCCCTGGAGCTCGCCGCGCGCGAGTGGGCGGTGCTCGAGGTGCTGCTCGCCAAAGTCGAGAAGATCGTCTCGAAGGAGTCGATCATCCAGGCGGTGGCGGGCTGGGGCGACGACCTGTCGCCGAACGCGATCGAGGTCTACGTCTCGCGCCTGCGCTCCAAGCTCGAGCCGGCGGGCATCAAGATCCGCACGGTGCGCGGCTTTGGCTACATGATGGAAGAGTTCAAGTAGGAAAAATGGCCGCGCGAAGCCTTCGCGCGCACCTCCTGCGCCGTCTGCTGCCGCCGATCGCCGCGTTGCTCGCGCTCGGCGCGGTGGTGGCCTACTACCCGACGCTCGAGCCCGCGACGCACGCCTACGATCAGGCGCTGGTCGACATCGGCCTCGCGCTCGGCTCGCACGTGCGCGTCGGCCAGACCGAGTACCGCTTCGAGCTGCCGGCGGCGGTCGAGCAGGTGCTGCGCACCGATCGCTTCGACAGCATCTACTACCGCGTCATCAGCCCCGCGGGACTGGAGATCGCGGGCGACGCCGCCCTGCCGGCGCCGCCGGGCGACGCGGTCGCCCATGACACCCTCTACCACGACAAGAAAGTGCGCGTGGTGTCGGTGCAGGCGCCGTGCGGCAGGTCGGCGTGCACCGTGCTCGTCGGCGAGACCATGGTCAAGCGCGAGCGCCTCGCGCGCGATCTGCTGCTGCAGAGCCTGTTTCCGGATTTCCTGATCGCGCTCGCCACGCTGGTCATCGTGTGGTTCGGCGTGAAGCGCGGCCTGGAGCCGCTCGCGCGCCTCTCCGACGAGATCAAGGCGCGCTCGGCCGGAGACCTGCGGTCGATCGACGCCGCCGGCGCGCCCGAGGAGACGCGGCCGCTGGTTGGCGCGCTCAATGGCCTGCTCGAGGAGGTCTCGGCGGCGAGCCGCAAGCAGCAGCGCTTTCTCGCCGACGCCGCGCACCAGCTGCGCACGCCGCTCGCCGGCCTGCAGGCGCACACCGAGCTCGCGCTCGCCCAGCCGATGCCCGCGGCCTGCCGCGCGCAGCTCGAGCAGGTGCACCGGGCGACGATCCGCACCGCGCGCCTCGCCAACCAGCTGCTCGCGCTGGCGCGCGCGGAGCCCGGCGCGCGCTCGGTGACCTCAAAGGTCGACCTGAAGGGCATCGCGGGCGGCGAAGCCGACGCCTGGCTGCGCCAGTCGCTCGCGCGCGACATCGACCTCGGCTTCGAGCTCGAGCCCGCGCCGGTGGCGGGCGACGCGTTCCTGCTGCGCGAGGCGCTCTCCAACCTGGTGCACAACGCCCTCGAGTACTCGAACCGCGGCGGCCGCGTCACCGTGCGCACCGGGCGCCTGAACGGCCATGCGTTTCTCGAAGTCGAAGACGACGGGCCGGGAATCGCGCAGGAGGAGCGCGCGCGCGTGCTCGAGCGCTTCTACCGCGTGCCGGGCACGCCGGGCACCGGCAGCGGCCTCGGTCTCGCCATCGTGCGCGAGATCGCCGCAAGCCACGCCGCAGCCATGTTCATCACCGACGGATCGGCTGGAGGCTGCAGAGTTGGGATAACATTTCCGCATGGATAGCGTCGATATCGAAGTGCTGCGAACTGCCGAAGGCTGGCGCAAGAGCGGGCATCGCGTTGCGCTGGGAACGATCGTCAAGACCTGGGGCTCGGCGCCGCGGCCGATCGGCGCCATGGTGGCGGTGCGCGACGACGGCCAGGTGGTCGGCTCGGTATCCGGCGGCTGTGTTGAGGACGATCTCATCGACAAGGTGAAAGCCAAGCTCGCCGCCTGGAAAAAGCCCGAGCTCTTCACCTACGGCGTGACCAACGAGGAAGCCACGCGTTGGGGACTGCCGTGCGGCGGCACGCTGCAGCTCGTGATGGAACCGGTTTCCGATCAAAGCCGCGTTCCCGAGCTGCTGGAGAGGATTGGCAAGCAACAGCTGGTGAAACGCCGCCTCGAGATGGACAGCGGCAAGGCCAGCCTCGAGCCCGGGCGCTGGCAGGATGTGCTCGAGTTCGACGGGCGCGTGCTGTCCACGGTGCACGGCCCGCGCTGGCGCCTGGTGCTGATCGGCGCCGGCCAGCTCACGCGCTACCTCACGGAGATGGCGCGCATGCTCGACTACCACGTGGTGGTGATCGACCCGCGCGAGGAGTACGCCGCGGGCTGGGACCTCGCCGCGGTGCCGCTCAACCGCGGCATGCCCGACGACGTGGTGCGCGAGCTCGAGCTCGACGGCCACAGCGCGCTCATCGCGCTGACGCACGACCCGAAGCTCGACGACCTCGCGCTCATGGAGGGGCTCAAGTCGGCGGCGTTCTACGTCGGCGCGATCGGCTCGAAGAAGAACAACGACGCGCGCCGCGAGCGGCTCAGGGAGTTCGACGTCTCCGCCGACGAGATCGCGCGGCTGCGCGGCCCGGTCGGGCTGTACATCGGCTCCAAGACCCCGCCCGAGATCGCGGTCGCGATCCTCGCCGAGATGACGGCGGTGCGCCACGGCGTGAAGGAGCCGAGCTGGGCGGCAAAGCCCGAGCGCCGTTTCGACGCCTCCGCCTGCGAAGTAAAACAAACCTGAAAGTCATCGGACTGTTGCTCGCCGCCGGGTCGGCGACGCGCTTCGGTTCCGACAAGCTGCGCCACGCGCTTCCGCACGGCGTGCCGATCGCCGTGCAGGCCGCGCGGCATTTGAAGCAGGAGATTGCACGCGTGGTGGCAGTCGTGCGGCCCGATTCCCCGGAACTGAAAGCAAGCCTGGAAAGCGAAGGCTGCGAGGTGGTCGTGTGCGAAAACGCCGCCGAGGGCATGGGGGCGAGCCTCGCCTGCGCAGCGCGCACGGCGGGGGAAGCAGACGGGGTCCTCATCGCGCTCGGCGATATGCCGTTCGTGCGGCGCACGACGATCGCCGCGGTGCGCGACGCGCTCGCCGCGGGCGCGCCGCTCGCCGCGCCGTATTTCCGCGCCCGCAGAGGACATCCGGTCGGGTTGTCAAAAAAGTTTCTGAACCAGCTTCTCGCCCTGAAAGGCGATACGGGGGCAAAGCAACTGCTCGAAACAAACGCGCGCGAGCTGGTCAAAATTCCGGTCGGCGATCCCGGCACAATTCGTGACATCGACACCCTCGACGATCTGGCGCCACCCCTTAGAATCTGAAGTATGGCAAGCGAGCAGCTCGCGGTCCTCTTCGCCGACGTCTGCGACAGCACCACAATCTACGAATCGGTCGGCGACGCGCGCGCGCTCGCGGCGATCCGCAGCCTGTTCGACGTGCTGACCGCGCGGGTCAAGGCGCACGACGGCAAGATCGTGAAGACGCTCGGCGACGGCATGGTGTGCGAGTTCGGCGACGCCGACAGTGCATTCCGCGCAGCGTGCGATATTCAGGAAGCCGCGGTCGCCGCCGAGGCGGGCGCGGGACCGAAGCTCACCATCAAGGTGGGGTTGAACTGGGGACCGGTGGTCACCGAGCGCGGCGACGTGTTCGGCGACACGGTGAACGTGTGCGCGCGCCTGGTGGCGCTCGCCGGCCCGCACCAGGTGCTGACTACGGAAGAAACCGTCGACGCGCTGTCGCTGCCGCTGCGCACCCGCTGCCGGCATCTCTATGCGCTGGGCGTCCGCGGCCGGGTCGAGGAGGTGGAGGTGTCCGAAGTGCTGTGGCGCCTCGACGACCCCGACGTGACCAAGGAGCTTTCGCGCTCCTCGCTCAAAGCCGCCGCGCGCGTCGACTGGATCCTCAAGCTGAGCTATGGCGGCGATACGGTGGTGGTCGAGCCATCGGGCTCGATCAGGCTCGGGCGCGGCAAGGCGAACGACGTGGTGGTGCCGAGCACCCTCGCTTCACGCGTGCACGCGCGCATCTATGGCCGCGGCGGCAACTTCGTGATCGTCGACCAGTCCTCCAACGGCACCTTCGTGGCGATCGACGGCCACTCGCGCGAGCTGCAGCTCAGGCGCGAGGAGGCGGTGCTCGGCGAGCGCGGCTACATCGGCCTCGGCGGTTCCGCCACCGGCACCGGCGACCACGTGCTGCGCTACCGGCTGGAAAGCCGCAAGCCGGCCTAG
>Ga0190265_10002845_pt1 | contig 11707 bp, 11 predicted proteins | sample Popmic124T_FD_133135 | JGI IMG/M metagenome (GOLD analysis project Ga0190265, IMG submission 133135) | Populus adjacent soil microbial communities from riparian zone of Indian Creek, Utah, USA - 124 T | ecosystem: Environmental > Terrestrial > Soil > Riparian zone | place: USA: Utah | collected...
GAGTCCGAGCGCCGCGCCGGGTCGATGCGGTCGAAGGTCCGCCCTTCGATCACCGGGATCTTCAGGGCCTCGAAGTAGCCGGGGCTCGCGAAGCGGTGGCCGAGGATGGGCGGCACCGTGTCCGGCGGCACCGGATGGTCTTCGATCAGGTGGCCGCCGTTGGAGCTGCCGCCTCCGAGCGGCAGCGTGGTGGTGGTGCCGGCCGACTCGACCCCAGGCACCGCTCGCACCTTCTCCAGGAGCTGCTGGACGAAGCGGGCGTTGGCCGGCGCGTCCGCGTACTCCGCTTCGGGCAGGCTGAGGCGCAGGGTGAGGACGCCCTGCGCGTCGATCCCCGGGTTTACGCTCCGCAGCTTCTCGAAGCTCTTGATCATCAGGCCCGAACCCACCAGCAGCACCAGGGCGAGGGCCACCTGGGCGACGACCAGGGCGTGCCTGGCGCGGTGGCGCCCGCGGCCCGCCGTGCCGCCGCGCCCGCCCTCCTTCAACGCCGGCACGAGAGCCGGGGCGCCGTAGCGGAGCACGGCGAAGCCGCCGAAGAGGAGCCCCGAGAGCACCGCCAGGAGGAGGGTGAAGGCGAGGGCCGCGCCGTCGACGCGGATCTCCGCCAGGCGCGGGATGTCTTCAGGGCCCAGGGCGACCAGCAGGCGCACGCCCGCGAAGGCGAGGACGAGCCCCAGGGCGCCGCCCAGGAGAGCCAGCGCGAGGCTCTCCGAAAGGAAGACGCGGGCGATCTCGCCCCGCGAAGCGCCGAGGGCGGTGCGCACGGCGACCTCCCTCTGGCGCCCTTCGGCGCGCACCAGGAAGAGGTTGGCGACGTTGGCGCAGGCGATCAGCAGGATGAGGCCGACGCTGCCCAGGAGCACCCAGAGGACCCGCTCGATGTCGCCCACCACGTCGTCGCGCAGCGGGTTGACGAGCACGGCGAGCTTCGAGCTCTCGATCATGCCGCGCGTGATGTCCGCCCCGGGGAAGTCTTCCGGAATGCGCCAGACGAGTTCCGAGAGCTCCTTGGCGGCGGCCTCCGGGGACGAGCCGGCGCGCAGGCGGCCGATCGCCCCGTAGTTGAAGTTGCCGTCGGCGAGCCGGGCGGGGTCGATCGTCATCGGCACCCACAGCTCGACCCCGGCCGCGGGGAAGCCGAAGCCCGCGGGGAGCACGCCCACCACACGGCGCGCCTCGCCGTCCACCCGCAGGATCTTGCCGATCGCCCCCCGGTCGCCGCCGAACCGCCGCCGCCACAGGCCCTCGGCGAGCACCACGACCGGCTCGGCGCCCGGCCGCTCGTCCTCCTCGCGGAGCGCCCTCCCCAGGAGGGGCTTCACCCTGAGCACTCCGAGCGCGGAAGCGGTGGCGCCCGACGCGTCCACCCTTTCGGGCTGCTCGCCGCCGGTCAAGCTCACCGATCCTTCCCAGTAGATCCCGACGTCCTCGAGCGTCCGGTTGTGCTTGCGGTAGAGGAGGTAGGTCGCGTCCGACATCTCGAAGCGGTCCATGCCGAGCCCCGGCGCCGTGTGCCATACCGCCACCAGCCCCTCCGGCTCCGGGTAGGGCAGGGGGCGGATCAGCACGGCGTTGACCACGCTGAAGATGGCGACGTTGGCGCCGATGCCCAGACCTAGTGTCGCGACCGCGATCAGGATGAAAACCGGGCTCCTGCCGAATCCGCGCGCCGTCGTGCGGAGCGACGCAAGCAACTTGGCCATGGACCTCTCCCTCTCTCTCTGGCAGTGGCGGAAGGCCCGCCGAAAGGCTATACGGAAGAGGGGAGAGGGGTGTTTCAGGGAGAGGCGGGCGCCTCCCCCTGGAGAGAGGGTTTATTCGAATTGATAGCGGGCCAGTTGCCGGCTCGAGCCGCCGAGCTGCCCGCGCCGCCGCGAGAAGGCGACGCCGAGGGCGAGCGTGACGCCCACCGCCAGGAAGAAGGGCAGCGCGTCGTGCACCGGCGGCGGGATCATGACCACGCCCCGCTCGTCCGCCAGGGCCGGCTGGCGCACGTAGCGCCCGTCGGACGGCATGATCTCGTCGAACTCGCGCACCAGGTGGTCCAACTCGTGGAGCATCCTCTCGCCGGCCATCGGGATGCCGTGCCCGGTGGCGGCCACCGAGGGCCGCAGCTCGGCGAGCTCTTCGACCGACCGCCTGGCCGCCGCCCAGTCCGGCGTGAAGTAGGCCGGCGGACGCCAGACCTCCTGCCGCCGCGTCATCACGGCCACGAGAGACTCCTGGCGCATGGTCACGAAGGCGTCGCCGGCGATCAGCACCCGGTCCATGTCGCGGAACAGGGAGACGTGGCCCGGCGTGTGCCCCGGCGTGTGGATCCACCGCCAGCCGGGGAGGCCCGGCACGCTGCCGTCTTCCGGCAGGATTTCGATGTGGGGGCGCAGGTCGATCCCCCGCTTCGGAAACAGCCGCGAGGCCAAGGTGGCGATCGCGCCGCCGCCCACCGTCGGGTCCGGCGGCGGGTAATCGGAGCGCCCGGTCAGATACGGCAGCTCCATCCGGTGGGCGTAGACCGGCACGTCCCACATCTCGGCCAGCTCCTTGACCACGCCCCGGTGATCGAAATGCCCGTGGGTCAGCACGATCGCCGCCGGCCGGGACCCCGACCCGAAGCGCTCCGCGGCCGCCCGCAGGATCGCCGGGCCCGAAGTCGGCATCCCGGCGTCGACCAGGACCCAGGCCCGGTCTCCCGCTCCCGGCGGGCCGACGAGATAGACGTTCACGAGAGACAACTGCAGGCACCCGACGTCGGACGCCACCGGCAGCACCGAGCCGATCTCCTGTCTGTTCTTCTGGATCGCCACATTCTCCATGGCTGTCCTCCTTCGAATTCGCGACGAGCCACAATCACTCCCCGCCTTGAGGATCGAGGAGTCTGCAACGCCCGTGCCCCCTCGGGCACCGCTCGCATGCCCCTCGACACGCATACAATCCCCCCCATGACAGAGGACCGAGCCCATACCCTTGCCGCCGTACCCTCGCTCCAGCGTTCCGTCGTGACCGGCGCCCTGGGGTTCTGCCTCGCCAGCCTCTGTGTCTTCGCCACCGTGGCCTTTGGCGAACGCGCCATGTACGAGCATCTCGGCCTCTACGGCGCCTACCTCGCCTGGACCGTCCTCTTCATCCTGCTCGGGGGCGCGGCCCTGCGGCCTCTGGCCGCCCGCTCGATGCCGACGACGAGGTTCTACCTGCTCTTCGGCCTCGCCTTCCTCGCCTACGCCGCCGGCTGGGTGGGCGCTTATTTCACCCTGAGGAACGCGGCGGGGGAGTGGGTGGGCTCGCTCCTCGGGTCCGTCCTCATGGGCCTGGTCCTCGCCAAGGGATTCGGCGCGTTGCGCTCCGGCCTCTCCGCGGTGCTTTTCATCGGCAATTCCCTCGGATACTTCTTCGGCTCGGCGCTCAACGATTCGATCGGAGGCAAGGCGGGGATGATGGCGTGGGGAGCCGCCTACGGCTTGTTCCTGGGCGCCGGCCTGGGCGCGGCCCTCCACCTCGCACAAGCCTCTCGCATACCAGGCCGGGCAACGTGATATAGAACGGCTCCTCAAGGAGCCTTTGAAAAGGAGACTTTGTCATGCGCGGAGTTCTGGGCCGTCACGCAGATCGGATTTACGCGATTTTCCGGATCGTGGTCGGGTTCCTCTTTATGTGCCATGGGCTGCAGAAGATGTTCGGGGTCCTGGGCGGGGAGAAGGTCGCGAGCCTCGCTTCCGTGCCAGGATTGGCGGGCATCATCGAGCTGGTTTGCGGCTTCCTGGTGATGATCGGCCTGTTCGCGAGCTGGGCCGCCTTCATCGCCAGCGGCACCATGGCCGTGGCCTACTTCATGGCCCACCAGGGGCAGGGTACCTTACCCATTCAGAACGGCGGCGAGCTCGCCGTTGTCTACTGCTTCGCCTTCCTCTACATCGCCGCCCGCGGTGCCGGGCCGTGGAGCGTCGCACGGTCGGCCGGCAAGCCGGGCTACGAATGACCGAATGACCAGATGCCCCGGCCCTCACCGGGAGAGGTGATCGAGCAGCGTGCGCCCCCGGGGTGACAGCCGGTAGCCGCTCCCCAGGCTCTCGGTGAGGCCGAGCTCCTTGAGCTTGCGCACGTCGGTCTTCAGGGGAACGGTTTCCCGGCCCAGGGCGGCGGCGAGGTCCGTCGCCCTCACTCCGGGGGCGTCGGCGATCTTGCGCAGCGTCGCGGCCGTCCAGGAGCCGTGCCGGCTGCCCGTATCGAGCAACTCCAACCGCCGGCTCAGCTCCGCCAGCTCGTCGTCCGTCAGGTCGCTGCGCTGGCGCAGCTCCGCGCGCGGGTCCGTTCCCGCATAGCGCAGCTCGACGCGGTAGACCTCGCCCTGAACGCCGCGGGCGTCGAGCTCTTCGAGCAGCTCCGCGCGGGAGGAGAACCCGGCCCGCCGCGTCTCCTCCTCCGTGATGTCCGCGGGAGAGACGACATCCACGGCGCCGACGGCGATCACTCCGATCGGCGAACGGAAGCTGCTCTCCGGCTTCACGCGTGGCCGTTCCCAGCGCCGGAACGCCAGGGTGATGGTCTCCGCGGCCAGTCCTTCCAAAAACGCTTGTCTGAACAGCATGGCAGTTTACCTCTCAGATTTCTCAGCTACCGGCCGAAAGACGAAGCGGTCCAGAAAAGCCCGGGCGAAGGGAGACTTCTCGACCTCCGCCTTGTCGAGCGGGTTGTTCCACCAGAGCCCTTCGCCGTTGGCGAGGAGGATGATCGCGAGGTGCTTCGCCGGGACCTTGAGGTAGAGGGCGGAGAAGCCGGCCTCGTCGTCCCATCCGGAGTGCCAGTAGAGCTTCTCGCCCCGATACTCCTGGACGTACCAGCCGAAGGCGTAGGGGAGCACGGTGCCGTCCGGCGTCTTGGCCGGTGTGAAGAGCTTCTCCATCACGGCCTTGGAGGCGAGGGCGCCGCTGTCCAGTGCGATGTCGTAGCGGGCGAGGTCCTCGACGGTCGAGACGATCCCCGCGCCGCCCGCCAGGTGGCGGTCCGGACGCCGGCGTTTGATGAATTCCCTCTCAGGGCTCACTCCGAAGCCTTCCGCCATGTCGAAATAGACCAGGGCCTTCTCGCGGTCCCACTGGCTCGCCAGGGTGCGGCGCATGCCTGCGGGCTTCAGGATCTTGGCCTCGACCAGTTGCGCCATGGTGTTGTGGCGGCCCTCGACCAGGTCCACCGAGCGGCCGTTCTTGTGCTCGATGTAGCGCGACAGCCGCGAGTAGAAAATCGGGTTGTAGAGGAACCTCGTGCCGGGCGTGCCGTTCGAGGTGTGGTTCAAGACGGTGCGGACAGTGATCGGCCCCTTGCAGTGGAGATCCCGCCCGAAGGGGATCGTCGAGCCGGCGAGCCATTCACACAGGTCCTCGAACTTCGGGACGTCGCTCATCTGGTCGTTCAGGCTGATCTTGCCGTCCGCCTCGAGCTGCAGGAAGAGGAGCCCGAGGAAGGTCTTGGTCACCGAAGCGATCCAGAACGGCGTATCCGGCGTGATCGGCACCTCGCGGTCCGCATCCGCGAACCCATACCCCTTGGCCCACGCCTGCTTGCCGTCCTTGACGACCGCCACCGCCAACCCCGGGAGCTTGTGCTCGCGGCGCAGGGCCTCGAGCTGAGTGTCGAACGCCCCAAGGTCCTGGTCGAAGGTCTCGGCTCCGGCTTGAATCGGGAGAGCCAGCCGTGTGAATGTTACGAGAGCCAGAGAGAGCGAGACCGCGGTGCGTGCCATGAGTTCTCCTTGAGAGCGCTCATTCTACTCGGCGTGGTGGACAGGTCGAGCTGCTACGTCGAAGATGGGGCGGCCCTCTCCAAGATGTGGGCTGATGAAGAGGCGATGTCTCCCGAGGAGCGACCCGATGAGCAAGACGTCTGCACCCCCAAGAAACCACGCCGTGCCGGCTGCCGCCCCGTCGGCCGCCGGCTCCGCGGTCTTCACCGCCGAGGGCATCACCAAGGTCTACCGCATGGGGGAGGTCGAGGTGCACGCCCTTCGCGGTGTGGACCTGGCGCTCGCCGAGGGCGAGCTGGTGGTGCTGCTGGGGCCGTCCGGCAGCGGCAAGTCGACCCTGCTCAACATCCTGGGCGGCCTCGACGTGCCCACGGCGGGGCGGGTGCGCTACCGCGGGAAAGACCTGACGGCGGCGGACGAGGCGGCCCTCACCCAGTACCGCCGCCACCACGTGGGCTTCGTCTTCCAGTTCTACAACCTCATTCCCAGCCTGACGGCGCGCGAGAACGTGGAGCTGGTGACGGAGATCACGGACGATCCGATGAGCCCGGACGAGGCGCTGGACCTCGTGGGGCTCGACGACCGCAAGGACCACTTTCCCGCCCAGCTCTCGGGCGGCCAGCAGCAGCGGGTGGCCATCGCCCGCGCCATCGCCAAGCGGCCGGACGTGCTGCTGTGCGACGAGCCGACCGGGGCGCTCGACATCTCGACCGGTATCGTGGTGCTGGAGGCGATCGAGCGGGTGAGCCGCGAGATCGGCACGACGTCGGTCGTGATCACCCACAACGCGGCCATCGCGGCGATGGCCGACCGGGTGGTCTCGATGGCCGACGGCCGCATCGCCGACGACCGGGCGAACCCGCACCCGGTCTCCCCGCGCGAGCTGAGCTGGTGATCCCATGCAGAAGCTAGACCGCAAGCTGCTGCGCGACCTGTGGCGCATCAAGGGGCAGGTGGCCGCGATCGCCCTGGTGATCGGCGCCGGCGTCGCGATGTTCGTGCTGTACCGCAGCACTTTCGACTCGCTGGAGCTGACGCAGCGCGCCTTCTACGAGGACGGCCGCTTTGCCGACGTCTTCGCCTCGGCCAAGCGGGCGCCGCAGGGCCTGGTCGGGCGCATCGCCGAGATCGACGGCGTCGCCGTCGCCGAGACGCGGGTGGTGGCCGAGGTGACGCTCGACGTCTCGGGGATGGACGAGCCGGCCACCGGCCGCCTCGTCTCGGTGCCTGCCACCGAGCGGCCGCTGCTCAACGATCCCTACCTGCGCACCGGGCGCTGGCTCGCCCCCGGCCGGCCGGACGAGGTGCTGGTGAGCGACGCGTTCGCCGAGGCCAACGGCCTGCTGCCGGGGGACTCGCTCTCCGCGGTGCTCAACGGCCGCAAGCGGCGGCTCACGGTCGTGGGGATCGCGCTGTCGCCCGAGTACATCTACAACGTCCGCCCGGGCGACATGCTGCCCGACCCGGCTCGCTTCGGCGTGCTGTGGATGGAGCGCAAGGCGCTCGGCGCCGCCTTCGACTTGACCGGGAGCTTCAACGACGTGACGCTGCGCCTGGCCCCCGGAGCCGTCGTGGAGGACGTCATCGACCGCCTCGACAACCTGCTGAAGCCGTACGGCGGCCTGGGCGCCATCCCCCGCGCCCGCCAGGTCTCGCACTGGTTCCTCGGCAACGAGCTGACGCAGCTCAAGAACGTCGGCACCTTCCTGCCGGTGATCTTCCTCGGGGTGGCGGCCTTCCTGCTCAACGTGGTGCTGTCGCGCATCGTCTCGGTGGAGCGCGAGCAGATCGCGGCCTTGAAGGCGATGGGCTACACCAACGCCGAGCTGGGCGCCCACTACGCCAAGCTGAGCCTGGCCATCGCTCTCCTCGGCACGGTGATCGGCACGTTTTTGGGAGCGCGGATGGGGATCGCGGTGATGGACCTCTACAACGAGGTCTACCGCTTCCCCGTGCTGCTCTACGACCTGGCGCCCGGGCGGGTGGTGCAGGCCGGGGCGGTGGCGCTCGTCGCCGCGGCGCTCGGCGCGATCGGCGCGGTGCGCCAGGTGGCGGCGCTGCCGCCGGCCGAGGCCATGCGTCCCGAGCCGCCCGCCGGCTACGGAGTAAGCCTGCTCGAGCGCCTGGGCCTGCGCCGGCTGCTCTCCGCCCCGGCGCGCATGATTCTCCGAAACCTCGGCCGCCGGCCGCTGCGCACCGGCATCGCCATCTTCGGGATCGCGGCGAGCGCCTCCCTGGTCGTCACGGTCACCTCGTTCACCAACGCGCTGGACATCCTGCTCGACCAGCAGTTCGGCGTGCTCGACCGCCAGGACGTGACCGTCACCTTTGCCGAGCCGGCTTCGGCGCGCGCCCTCCACGAGATGGCGCGGCTTCCCGGCGTCGTCCACGCCGAGCCGATGCGGGTGCTCTCGGTGCGCATGCTCTACGGCCACCTGGAGCGGCGCACGTCGATCGAGGGCCTGGCCGGCGAGCCGCGCCTCCACCGCGTGGTCGACCGCGACATGAAGCCCGTAACCCTGCCGGCCGAGGGGCTGGTGCTCTCGACCTCGCTCGCCGAGCTTTTGGGAGTTCGGGAGGGCGACGTCGTGACCGTCGAGGTGCTCGAAGGCTCGCGGCCGGTGCGCCAAGTGCCCGTGGCGCGGCTGGTCGAGCAGTACATGGGGGCCACGGCCTACATGCGGATCGACGCCGTGCAACGGCTCATGCGCGACAAGGCGCTCTCCGGGGCCTATCTGCAGATCGAGGCTTCGCGCTCCGCCCAGCTCTACCGGGAGCTGAAGGACACCCCCGGCGTCGCGGCCGTCTCCAGGAAGGCGGCGTTCATCGAGAGCTTCGAGGGGACGTTCGCCAAGAACATGGACACCATGGTCTCCTTCGGCGTCATCTTCGCCGTCATCATTGCCTTCGGCGTGGTCTACAACAACGCCCGCATCTCGCTTTCAGAGCGCGGCCGGGAGCTCGCGAGCCTGCGCGTGCTCGGCTTCCGGCGCTCCGAGATCTCCTTCATCTTCCTGGGCGAGCTGGCGGTCGTGACGCTCGCCGCGATCCCGCTGGGCTTCCTGATGGGCTGGGGCCTCTCCGCCTTCGCCCTCGAATCTTTCGCCACCGAGCTGTACCGCTTCCCGCTGGTCATCGTCCGCCAGAGCTTCGCTCTCTCGGGCCTGACCGTCGTCCTCTCCGCCCTGGTGTCGGGGCTCGCGGTGCGCCGCAAGCTCGACCGCCTGGACCTCGTCGCCGTGCTCAAGACTAGGGAGTGAATCTCCATGAAACCGTTGCCTAAGAAGGCATTGTTGATCGCCGGGCCCGTGGCTCTCGTCGCCGCCTTCGCCCTGGCGCTGCGCCCCAGCCCGCTCCCCGTCAACCTCGGCGAGGTGACCCGCGGACCGCTCCGCGTCACCCTGGACGAGGAGGGCGAGACGCGGGTGCGCGAGCGCTTCATCCTCTCCGCCCCCACCAGCGGCCGGCTGCTCCGCATCGAGCTCGAGCCGGGGGACCCGGTGCGCTCGGGTGACGTCCTCGCCACCCTGCGCCCCGGCGCCTCCGAGCCGCTGGACGCCAGGAGCCGCGCCGACCTGGCGGCCCAGGCGCGCACCTTCGAAGCGGCGGCCGGCGGCGCCCGAGCGGCCCGCGACCGGGCCCGCGCCGAGCTGCGCTTCGCGGAGTCGGACCTCGGCCGCATCCGCACCCTGGGCGGCCAGGGGATCGTCTCCCGCGAGCGGGTCGACCAGGCCGAGCTGGCGGTCGCGACGAGCAAGAGCGCCGTGGCCGCCGCCGACTACGAGGTGCGCACCGCCGACCACCGCCTCGAAGCGGCGCGGGCCCGGCTGCTGCAGCCGGGGGAAGACCTGGCCGGCGCCGGCGCGGTCATCGAGCTGCGCTCGCCCGTCGACGGCGCCGTGTTGAAGCGCCTGCACGAGAGCGAATCCGTGGTGCCCGCCGGCGAGCCGCTGCTGGAGGTGGGGGACCCGCGAGACCTGGAGGTCGTGGCCGACCTCCTCTCGACCGACGCCGGCCGTCTGCGTCCCGGACAGCTCGTGGAGCTGGAGCCCTGGACCGGCGGCAACCTCCTCCACGGCCGCGTACGCCGCATCGAGCCCTCCGGCTTCACCAAGATCTCCGCGCTGGGCGTCGAGGAGCAGCGGGTGGACGTGATCATCGACCTGACCGATCCCCCGGCAAAACGAGCCGAGCTGGGAGACGCCTTCCGGGTCGAGATCCGCGTCATCCTCTGGGAGAACAAGGACGTCCTCCAGGTGCCCACCAGCGCCCTCTTCCGCAACGCCGAAGGCTGGGCCCTCTTCGCCCTGGAAGACGGCCGCGCCACCCGCCGCCAAGTAGAAGTAGGCCGCCAGAACGGCCTGGCCGCCGAGATCCTCTCCGGCATGAAGCAAGGAGACCGGGTGATCGTGCACCCGAGCGCGGAGATCAAGGACGGGGCGGCGGTGGAGGAGCGGGAGGGCGGGTAGGGGGGCTATTCGGTGATCGGCTCGAATCCGTATTCCGAGAAGTGGCCGTCGAAGGCGAAGACCCTCCGAATGCCTCTTCTCCGCATCACTTCGAAGCTGGCGCAGTCGACGAGACTCAAGTGGCGCCGTGACGCGGCGAGGAACTCATTCAGGGCCAATCGATGCATCTCTCCATCCAGCCATTCGATCTCGAGGATGGGGACGATCTCGCGCTGAATCGATCGCACCGCCTCCATTCCAAGGCGCCGCTGTACCAAGGCGAAGGTCTCCACGAGGACGTAATTCGTGGAGACCAACTCTTCAGTGGACGCGAAGAGCTTCTTCCAGAGGGCATCCGCTTGAGGCTGTCGCGGATCGTCTGCATCCAGGAAGGCGAGGACTGCCGAGGTGTCGAGGAAGGTCGTCAATCGCCGTAGGCTTCTTCCAGGTACCTGTCATGCTCTACGGCCAGATCGGTGACTCCGGACCGGAAGCGCCCGCTGAGCTGTAGGACTCGGCGCTTCAACTCCTCGCGATCGACTGAATGCTGGCCGATCGTCGGAGTCGTTGCGTGCAGGCGAGCGCGGACCACTTCCGAGAACGACTGCCCTCTGGCGGCGGCTGTCGCCTCAAGCTCTTTGTTCTGCTCTTCGGTGAGTTCGACCCGTCTTGTCACCATAACGCCTCCGATTTCCACGCCATAAGTGTAGCACCAACCCTGGATAGCCGTGAAACCGGAGGCGCTATACCGGCGTGGAATTCTCGGAGCCGGCCCGGCGAGAGGTCGGGCGGGGCTTGAAGCCGAAGCGCAGGAGGATCTGACTGGTGAACCCATGCCGCCCGCGCAGTGTCGCGCCGATCCGGCTGCGCAGGCGGTCGCCCTGGGTCGCGAGCTTGCGCAACCGGGCCGTGGCAGCCTGGCTCTGCGACCGCAGGTCTGCAATCTCTGCTTGGAGCACCGTCGACTGATCGAGCATCCGCTGCAACTCCAGCAGTTCCTCAGCCAGGCGTGGCTCGTCGGCCACCTCCTCCCTAAAGTTGTCGATCAAGAGACGCCAGCGGCTGATCCGCTGCGGCAACGACTTGCCCGTGGTGACCATAGATTTCCTCCATGCGGCCCTGCCGCTCGTCGACTCAGAGAGTGATCCTTGAGACTTGGTCGCTGAGTATAGCAGCTCAGCCACTAAGACATGAGGCTTAGGATTCAAGACTTGAATCTCAATGTCTGAGACTTGAGGCTTGATGGCTGAGTCAGATGTCTCAACGGCTGAGTCATGAAGCTTAGCCATTGAGGCTTGGAGCTCAGGGACTGGAGTCTGAAGCTCAGTGGTGGAGGCGGTAAGCGCGCGACCTTGGCCGCGCTCTCAGCGAGCAGATACAAGTGCAGCGCACCCGAATTCGGTGCCTTAGTCTCGGCGACTGGCAGGCCGAGGCTGGAAGAGTCCCCAAAGGGACGCAGGCATAAAGCCTGGGGTTTCCAACCCCAGGAAGCCGCCGCCCTCGCGAGGTTGCCCTCGCGGCC
>Ga0190265_10002846_pt1 | contig 11703 bp, 9 predicted proteins | sample Popmic124T_FD_133135 | JGI IMG/M metagenome (GOLD analysis project Ga0190265, IMG submission 133135) | Populus adjacent soil microbial communities from riparian zone of Indian Creek, Utah, USA - 124 T | ecosystem: Environmental > Terrestrial > Soil > Riparian zone | place: USA: Utah | collected...
ATTCGCGAGAGCGGGGCACAGGTGAATGCTTCGCTGATAAATGATGGCTCGGCGGGTCAGTCCTTGCGGTTGAGTCTGGTTTCATCGCGATCCGGTCTCGTTGGAGCACTGGCGATCGACGGGGGGGCGACCGGTCTTTCGTTCGACACCCTGGCCCAGGCCCGGGATGCGGCCGTCATTTTGGGAGAATCACAGGCGGATCGGCCGTTGGTCATCACGTCGTCAACCAACACACTGGAAGGCGTTATCTCCGGAGTGAAGCTGGACCTGATCGCGACATCGGAGACGCCGGTTAATATTTCAGTGAAGCGAGATGACGAAACGCTCGTGCAGCAGGCGAAGACGTTCGTCGACGCATTCAACGCCGTCATCGCAACACTCGATAGTCTGACGCGGTTTGACCCGGAGACGGAAGATCGCGGCATCCTTCAAGGCGATGCGACCGCCCGGCGCGTTCGGCAGTCACTTGCCGGTACGGCCTTGACGGGAGTCGGCGAGCTGGCCGGCGGGCTGAATCGACTCGGCAGCGTCGGGATCAAGATCAATTCATCCGGCAAGCTGGACCTCGATGAGGCGAAATTTCGAGCGGAGCTCGCGGAAGATCCGGAGGCGGTCAAGAAACTCTTTGCCCTCGAAGGGGTGGACGAAGCGGGGGAGGAAATCGTCGTCGGACTGGCCGGCAAAATTCAGCGAGAGATCGAGCGCTTGACTGACGTCGACAACGGCGTGCTCACGCTGCAGGATGAATCGCTGGAGACATCGGAATCACAACTGACGCGACGGATCGAGCAGTTGGCGGTGCTGCTCGATTCGAAGCGGGCGCGGCTGCTGGCGGACTTCCAGGCGATGGAATCAGTGCTGGCAAACCTGCAAAGTCAGCAGTCGGCACTTTCGGCGCTCGCGGGGCAGATTGGCACGCTGGGAGGTTAACGGAGCAAAAAAGTGGTTGACCGTTCTGAAGTGGCGCGGCGTTTTGACGATTCCGCCGCTCCTTCGGAGCGGACTGAAATCTGGGCGCAAAATCCACGGGTTTCGCTTCGCTCCACCCGTGGCTACATCCCGTCGCTCCGTTGGAGCGAAAGCATGTGGCGCTCGAACCGCGAGTCGGCAATGCCTCTTAACGGCAGGCGCTCTGATAACCGATGAAGCGGACGACGCCGCCGCGATGCCTCACGCGATCGCGGCCGTTCATCGGAAACTGTCATGACGTCCGACGCCTCCGGCGAATACCTGCGAAACGCGGTCATGACCGCGGCACCCGAACAGTTGCAGCTCATGCTGTATGATGGGGCGATCCGCTTCGTCACACAGGCCCGCGAGGCGATGACCCGCGCCGACTATGAAACAAGCTGCGAAAAGCTCATTCGAGCGCAAAACATCGTTCTTGAGATGCGCAACGGTCTGCGCCCGGAAGTGAACCCCGGTCTCTGTGCGCAGATGTCCGGCTTGTACACCTTCATCTACAACCAGCTTGTCGACGCCAACATGAAGCGGAGCCTGGGCTCCATTGATGATGCCCTGCGAATCCTCGAACACCAGCGCGAAACCTGGCGGCTCTTGATCGAAAGGATGCGAAGCGAGCGCGGCCGGCAGACGCCTGCTGCTTCGCGGCGCTCGGAACCGGCAGGCCGAACCGCCGGTCTTTCCCTGTGTGTCGACGGGTAATACGAACCTGGGTGTTCGCGTCCGCGGGTCTGTCAAATACTCCAAAATCGACGATAATCACCGGGTTCGTTCTGCGAACCCCCCCGATCGCCGGATCGTAGGAGCTATGTTCCTCGGCGTTTCGGTCACGTGCATTTCCAGGAGTCGTTTGATGTTCATGCGTCATTGGGACGGATCACGTCTATCAGTGCTATGCGGCGTTTTTCTAGTGACCGCGTCTCCGCTCTGGGGGCAGACTCCAGGGGGCGCGATCTCTGCCGAGCAGAAGCTTGACCTGGCGATCCGGAAAATCGAGGACCAGGACCTCAAAGAGGCCGACCGGCTGATCAAGGAGGTCGAGCTCGAGAAGCCCAACTTGGTGCGGCTTCAGCTTGTTCGCGGATTACTTTACAAGTCCGCTCCGGGTCGGGGCACCCAGGCGATTGCGGAACTCGAGCAATATAACGCAAAGGATGAAGCTCGCAGCGAGTGGCGTGGATTCGCCGCCGTCGGCGAACTCTATTTGAATTCAAGAATGTTCTCGTCGGCCCTGCGACCGCTCGAACGGGCGAAGGACATCGCCCCCGCCAAGGAGAACGGCAAGAGCGTGCGCTCGGAAATTCTGATGAATCTCGCGACTGCATATGTCGGCCTCCAGAACAACAAGCTGGCCGTGAAGGTCGCCAAAGAGGGGCAGGCGGCGGCGCCCGATGACGCCGACGTGCAGTTGCGCCTGTCGCAGATCGCCGCGCAGGCGAATGACGCCGAGCTGTCTTTGGCCGCGGTCGAGCAGGCAATTACGCTTTATAAGAATGACATTCGGGACGATCCGTTCAACCGGATGGCCCACGACCGGCTGCTGCAGTGCTTCAGCGTGGCGAGTAGCCTGTGCGAGGGCCAGCGTCGCGGCGATCCGGAGAATGCAGAGCCGTATTTTCGAGCGGGGCGGCTGGTTGGACAAATCAGTGAGATCCGGAGACGGCTGGCGATGCTCGATTCGCTTCAGCTCGTCCATCAAGCCATCGAGCGGTCACCGAAGAATACCGAGTACCGCCTTGTGATCGTGGAACTCGAATACGCCCTGGGCGGCATGAAGGACAGCATCGATATGATCGACAAGGTGCTGGAGATCGATCCGAAGAACGAACAGGCCGCTCAATGGAATGAAAAACTGAAGTCCGCGCCGCCCCGCCCCGTCGTGTTTTGAGCGACGTCATCGCGGCACTCGCGTGTCGCCGCAGTTTGACCGGAACCCAACCGACACATCCGCAGGACCTGCCGGTCGATTTGCATTTACTGCGCTGAAAATCAAATCGCGCCTCGCTGCGCAAATAGTGCGACCGAATTCATTCGAAGATCGAGAGCCGTCTCTCCTTTCAAGCGTCACTTTGTCCCCGCCGATAGATTCACGTTGGCTTATCGGACAATTCCCGAGCCAGGGACGCGAGAGACATGCCGGTGTTGCCGTTTCGATTTCAGCGAACCAGTGCATCGTTCGCCGGCCTCCTGGTCGCGGCGGGGTGCTCGCAAACCAAAGTCGAGCGGAATGACACCCACATCACGCGGGCGTTCGTCAGCCCCGTCACCATCGCGGTCGCCCCGGTGCTGAACTTCAGCGGCGAGTTCAGCCTGGACCCGATCGCGGCCGCCGACCTGCTGGCCTCGGAGCTGACGTACGTCGAAGGTGTCACAGTCGTGCCACTCAATCGCGTCATGGCCGTGCTGGCCGGCCAGGGACGCACGCAGGTCGATTCCCCGGCGCACGCCCTCGCGGTCTGCGAGGCCCTGGGCGCCGATGCGATCCTCGTCGGGGGAATCATGGAATACGACGCCTATACGCCGACGGTGGGCCTGATTCTGCAAATGTACGAGCCCAATCGCCCGCCGCCTGCCGCATTCGACTCGCTGGTCGACAGGCGCCTCGCGCTGCCGTTCGAGGCGTCGCGCATGGCCGATCCGTTCTCACCGACCAGCCAGGTGCAGCTCGTGCAGAACGCGGCCCACGAAAAGGTCCAGAAAGCAGTGAAGAAATTCGCCGATCCGCGCGACGAGGACGAAACGCACCTCGGATGGCGGCAGTATCTGAAAGTGCAGTCGCTTTTTCTCCGATTCTGCTGGAACGACGCCCTTGCCCGGCTGATGAAACAGGAGCGGTCCAGGCGGCTGCTGCTGGCCGGCGGAGCCCGGACGGAGGATCCAGCGTGAAAACGGACGTTCAACAGCTATCATTGGTCAAGGGGGAGCACCGGTACTTGTTTCGTTATCAGCCCGGTCATGAGGCCGATGTTATCGGTGCGTTCGCCGCGCTGGCCAGCGATGGTTCTTCGGAATTTGATTGGTTCGACGCGGCGGTGCTCAGCTACCAGATGGGCCGGCGCATCGAGACGGAAATAGAAGAACTGCGCATGTAGGCGCTGGATTTTATGTGAATAGGAAAACGGAACGGCCCGATACGGAAAACAGTTGCCGGGCGGAGTGCCCGGGGCCGGACCTGCGTTAGACCGCGCAGGTTTGGGCCTGAGTCGATCTGGGTGGGAGGCCGCGGAGCGAGCCAAGCCAGGCGGCAGACAATCAGGACCATCATACGCCGAGAAGAGTGTCGCGATCATGAGCCAAGAGCATCCGCTGGTCACAGAGTTTTTGAACTATCTTCGCTACGAGCGGCATTTCTCCCCGCATACCGGGAAATGCTACGCGGCGGACCTCCACCAATTCAGCCAGTTTCTCGTCGGGGGGCCGGAAGCCGCAGTGCACGCGGCGGCGCCCGTGTCGCGAAACGCATTGTCGATGAAGGCCCCCGGCCATCACGCGATGGGCGGAACCGGCGGCGTCGCGCTTGCGACCGCAAGCGCCACGGACGTCGAAGCAATCCGGCAGAAGCTGGTGGCGACGGACGCGAATCAGATTCGCGCCTTCCTCTCTTTTCTGACCGAGCGGGAATATTCGAAAGCGACGGCCGCGCGAAAACTCGCCACGCTGCGGAGCTTCTACAAGTTCTGCCTGCGCCGCGGCCACATTCAGGTGAACCCCGTCGCCACGATCAGGACGCCGAAGCAGGAGAAGCGCCTGCCCAAGTTCCTGGACATCGAGGCGATCAAGAAGCTGCTTTGCACGCCGGATGACACCACGCTGCTGGGCGCCCGCGATCGTGCCATGCTCGAGACCATGTACTCCACCGGCGTGCGCGTGAGCGAGCTCGTGGCACTCAATGCCAACGATCTCGACCGCCAGAGCGGCCACCTGCGCGTCCGCGGCAAGGGACGCAAGGAACGCATCACCCCCATCGGCCCGACCGCCATCGCCGCAATCGGCCGGTACCTGGCCATGCGGTCCAACGATCCGCGCAACGTCTCTTTCAATCAGGACGCCATGTTCGTCAACAAGCACGGCCAGCGGCTGAGCACGCGAAGCGTCCGCCGCAAGCTGGACAAATATCTCTCGATGGCCGGCCTCGACCCGGCGATCAGCCCGCACACGCTGCGGCACACCTTCGCCACGCACATGCTGAACAACGGCGCCGACCTCCGCAGCGTGCAGGAGCTTCTCGGCCATCAATCGATCAGCACCACGCAGGTTTACACGCACGTAACCACCGCCCAGCTCAAGCGGGACTACGACAACAGCCACCCCCGGGCATAGCACCCGGAAGAGCCCCGGACTTCCAGTCCGGGCGGTGCTCAGAATCTGAATAACGCGAAATACACGGCGTGCGGCGCAATTGCTCCGCACGCCGTTTCTCTTTTATGTTGACCAGGCGCGTTCAGATCGCGCCCTGGATTCGTTCATCAAATTGAAATCAGCTCATCACCTTTCCAATTGGTGGAGGGTATCCGCACTGTTTCAAACTCTTTCTTCCATCCTAATCATCATTGGCTGCGTGCTGCTGCCCTATCGCTGGATGTGGGTTGCGTGCGTTCTTTGCACGTTCCTGATTCTCGTGCCGCGCAATGCCACCCGGCGATCCATTTTGAACCGTCATGGAATGCTGATCGCCGGCACGACCACAACCCATCTACTGCGGACCCTGTGGGATCCGCTTGCATGGATTCCGTGGATCGTTCTGCTTGCAGGCGCATTCGGCGTTCGGGACGCACGATGTTGGAATCCGCGGCGTCGCGTGGCTGTTTCCATCACGATCGCAATCGCAGTCGCGGTGGTGCTGCTATTTCCCATGTTTTCGTTCCGCAATCAATCCGAGGCATTATCGCCCGTGCTGGTTTGCGTCGGTGACAGTCTGACCGCCGGCGTCGATTTCCGAAGCGACGCGGAAACATACGTCGCCGTCTTGCGCGGCCGCCTGGACATCCCGGTGCTGAACGCGGGCCGGGCCAACGACAAGGCGGCCGATGTGCTCGCGCGCCTGGATGAAGACGTCCTGGCGCGCCATCCAACTTTGACGCTGATTTTCATCGGCGGCAATGACGCGCTCGATGGTACGCCGCGCGATCAATTCGCGGCCAGTCTCGAAATGATTGTGCGAAAGGTATCGCAGAACGGATCGAGAATCATCCTGGTTGAAGTTCCTGCCGGAATCCTGATCGATCCCTACGCCGGGCTATATCGCCGTGTCGCGCACGACTACGGCGCGCTTCTGGTTCCGGAATCCTGGCTGCGGGTTCTGTTCATGAAGGAGCTTTTGTTCCGCGGGTTCCTCGAACGCCCCATGACGATTGACGGAATTCATTTGTCCCCCGAGGGCGCGGCCATCGTGGCTAACTGGCTCGAACCCTATGTGCGGCAAATGCTCGCCTCAAATGAATAGCGTTCGTCCGACCCCGATTCGATGCAAAGGATCCTCCATGTCGTGAGAAATCCGTTCGGCCGCCTATTGATTGTGCCAGACTTCGTTAAATTGATTGTCATGGTCTGATGCTTGACGCGTACTCTTTGGGGAACCAATATTGCGCGGTTGAGAACCGAATTATCCCGCGAACGCGTTCGTGCTGGTTCCGGGATGGCAACAAGTCAGGTCGTGCATTTTTTCGCTCGCGTGGCGACAAGAGGAGTCAAGAATGTTGAAGCGTGGAATGATGAGATGGATGTTGGCGGCCGGGTTCAGTGTCACCGCTCTGAGTGGGGGTGCACTTCGGGCCGTTGAACCGACGGAACTCTTGAAACTCGTGCCCGAGGATGCCTGGGGTTTTCTCATGCTCCGGTCGATCGGCACCGTGGATGAGCGGGCGGCCTATATCAAAGAGTTGCTGAACCTGCCGATTCCCGGCGAGCTGACCCCGTTTGCTCTCGCGCAATTGGGAATCACGCCGGCCGACGAAAACCCCATCGACATGAAAAGCCCCCTGTGCATCGTCCTGCTCGATGCCCAGAAGTTCGGCGCCGCCGAGGGCTCGCCCATTCCCGACTTTCAAAGCGCCACGGTGGTGATCGTCCCCGCGAAGGACGGCAAGGCGCTTCTTAAGAAACTCAACGTAGGTGAGGAATCGGATGGAATTTCGCAGGGAATGCTCGGTCCCGACGAGATCTTCGCGGCCGTAAAGGGCGATCACGTCATTCTCGGCAAGAAGAAAGACAGTGTTCTGAGCGTGTTTAAGTCATCGACCGGCTACGGCGACGGCATGGCCAAGGCCCGCACGACGGTCGCCGGTGACAGCGATATCTACGTCAGCCTCGCGCTCGGCGGCGTGGTTAAGGCCTACGAAAGCCTGATCAGCACCTACATGCAGGGAATGGCCGCGGTCCTGGGGCCGCAGGGCAAGGACCTCGAAAAGATCCAGAAGATGCTCTCGCAAATGAAGGCGTTGGACATTTCGATCAACGTGGCCAAGGACGGTGTGGCGTTGCGTTATCTGATCGAAGCCCAATCCGGCACCGATCTGGAGGCCATGCTCAAGGACGCCAAGACGACCGCCGACCCATTGCTGGCCCGGCTGCCGAAGGAAAAGTATCTGATGGCCAGCGGCGCGCTGATGCCCTACAGCGAGCACTCCGCGAAATTCGGCGAACAGACTTTCGTTCAGGCCATTCTCCAGAGTGGACAGGTGGAGGGATTCGACGAAGCGGCGGTCAAAACCATTGATGCCGAACTTCTGAAGATGCTCAAGAGCATTCTCCAGGTTGCGGTGTCGGTCAGCGAGATCTCTGCGACGGGAGGCGCCGGCGGAATGTTCGGCGTGACACTCGTCATTGAGACCAAGGATTCCGAAGCGTTTGTCGCGAGCGTCCGCACGGTGTGGGACAACGCCTGGAAGATCAAGGCCGACAAGGAATTTGAAGACGTCAAGAAGCATTTCACTCACGAGGCCGACGCGGAAACCGTCGGCGAAAACAAGGTGGACACGATCACGCTGAAGATCCAGGAGCTGGCCGACGAAGCCCAATGGGACGAGGACGACATGAAGTCCTTCAAGGCCATCCTGGGCGATGACGTGGTCATTCGCTTCGGCGCGGCCGATTCGAAGCACGTCGTGTTCACGTTTGGCGGCGGCAAGTCCCGGCATCAGACGGTGGCGAAGGCGGTTTCAGGCTCGGGCAGCGATTCCCTCGCGACGGAAAAAGGGATCAAGGAAATCGGGGAGCGACTCCCCTCGCCGCGGACCGGTGAGGCCTTCATCGCCATCGACACGATCATCAACTCGGTGAAGGCCGCGGCGAAGGCGGCCGGCGAGGAGGAGGACGAGGCGATTCCGTTCGACGTGCCTGTCATCAACGCCCCGCTGGCCTTGAGCACCATGCACGATGGCGGCGTGCAACGCGGCGACCTCTATGTCCCGACGAAGCTGATCGTGGCCATGAAGAAGGCCTACGATGATCAAATGAAGGCCGATGCGATGACGGAGTTTGACGAGGAGGAAGGCGACGAAGAAGAAGACGGAGCGGCCGAAGAAGAGAGCTCAGAGGATGAGCCCTCGGAGGATTCTGAGGAAGACGAAGCGACCGACGAGTAATCTGGACGAAACCTGAAGCGTAAGATAGCGGCCGCGCCCCGGTGCAACGAGGCGCGGCCCTTTTTTTCAGGCGGTGAGCAATGGCGAAGCTTTACACAAAGGTGGGTGACGACGGCGGGACGGTGCTCTTTGACGGCACGCGTGTGCGCAAGTGCGACCCGCGCGTGGCGGCCTATGGCGAACTGGATGAGTTGAACGCGCAAGTCGGCGTGGCGATTGCGATGCTGTCCCCGCGCACCGCCAACGCGGCGATGGCCCGGCTGGTGGAGCGACTGACCGCCGTTCAAAACGCGTTGTTTTCAATCGGTGCGGAGCTGGCTACGCCGGCCGATGCCAAAAATCGCGACCGCATTAAGCAAACGGGCGCGGAGTTGCCGGTGATACTGGAAGGGTGGATCGACGAGGCCTGCCGGCCCCTCGCGCCGTTGCGGGCCTTCGTGCTTCCCGGTGGCGACCCGGCGGCCGCGCAGTTGCACGTCTGCCGCACCGTGTGCCGCCGCGCCGAGCGCAGCGTCGTCTCATTGACATCGAGCGAAACGCTGAATCCCCAGGTAATCATTTACCTCAACCGCCTCAGCGACCTGTTCTTTGCCTGGGCGCGCCACGTCAACCAGGCCGCCGGCGTCCCTGACGTGGAATGGCACGCCTGACGTAAAACCGAGCCGCGCCCGTGGAAGCGGTTGTGTGCGAGGCGCGCGGCGAATCACAAAACTTCGGATTCGACTCGCAATGCCGAAATGCCCAAATGTTTAGCCGCGACCCGGCAGGGTCCCGGAAAGCGCACCATGCGCTCATCGAAGAATCACCCTACATTCGGCGGGTCTGCGTCCTCACACTGAGCGAGCACCATTCTGAAACGGAGCGCCCTTACCCGTGCTCCCGGACCTTTCAGGTCTGGGCTAAACGGGCGCGCCCTACGCAAGTGCCGCGCGAACGGCAGCGAGCGCCCGCTCCGGACCATCATCCGGAATGTCCAAGTGCGTGACGGCCCGGAAGCGCGTCGCTTCCACGAGGGCGCTGAAGCGCACGCCGTGCGGGATCAATTGCTCAAATAATTCCGCGCGGGAAATCTTTGCCTGCGCGATGTCGATGATGACAATGTTGGATTCCACGGCGCCTAAGTCAATCTCAACGCCGGGAATTTCAGCGAGTCCCCGCGCCAGCCGCTTCGCCTTCTCGTGATCCTCCGCCAGCCGGTCGATGTGATGCTCCAGCGCATAGACACCGGCCGCAGCGATGATGCCCGCCTGCCGCATGGCCCCCCCGAAAGTGTGCTTGTATCGCCACGCTTCTTCGATGAACCCTTTTGAGCCGGCCAGCACGCCGCCGACCGGGCAGCCCAGCCCCTTGCTCAAATCGACCCAGCACGAGTCGAACGGTGCGCAGTAATCGCGAGCCGAAACGCCCACCGCCACAACAGCATTGAACAATCGGGCGCCGTCAAGGTGCAGCAGCAGACCATGTTTGCGCGCGCACGCCGCCACGGCGCGCACGGCCTCAATGGGCCAAACGCGCCCCCCGCGCAGATTGCAGGTGTTTTCCACGCAGACGAGACGACTTCGCGGAAAATGCGGGTCCTTTGGGCGAATGGCGGCTTCCACTTGCTCGGGCGTGAAGACGCCGCTCTTCGATTCGAGAAGCCGCAGCGACGCACGGCTGTGAACCGCCGGCCCGCCGCCCTCGAAATTCACCGGGTGGTACGACGACTCGATAATGATCTCGTCGCCCGGCCGGCAGTGAATGAGATGGGCGATCAGATTGCACATCGTGCCGGTCGGCAGAAAAAGGGCGGCTTCCTTTCCAGTGATGTCCGCGATCATTTCCTGAAGGCGATTGACGCTGGGATCCTCGCGCTTTTGCTCGTCGCCGACTTCGGCGCGGGCGATGGCCTCGCGCATGCCCGGCGTGGGGCGGGTCTGCGTGTCGCTGGAAAGGTCGATGGGAAAATCGATCATTTTGCGGTCTCCTCAATTTGCCGCTCAATATTAAGGAAAAGCCGCCTGGGGGTGCAAAGGAGGTACCCCTAAGCATTCACAGGCATAACCAAATCTCGAAGTATTGCGCGCAAACGATGGTCGGACTGGGGTTTAATGGCGACGGTTTGGTGGCACACATGAAGCGCGCCGTTGATGCGCTGATATGGCGGTGGCCGTTCGTACGCCCCGCTTAGTCGGTTTCAATGCAGCCTATCCGGCATTTAGAGAAAAAAATAGAATCCTGCCTGGAATCTTTTGCAAGGGAGGGGCGGAACCGCTATGCTCTCGATTGTCAGTGCCGGCATCTTGGCGTTATAATCCAACATTTCTGCATGAGGAGCATCTGATGACCCGAAACTTACCTCAAGTCAGGCTTGCGGCCCTGTTGGCATTGTGCTGTGGAACGCAGGCTTTTTCAGAGGAAATCTGGACCGCTCGTCACGAGACGCGCGATCATACGATCGATCTTGCCAAACGGGTTGAAGCCGAACTCACCACCGTCGAACTTAAATACAATGGATACGCGCTGGCAAACATCCGGTTCATCCGGAACCCGGAGACGGGTCGCCTCACCTATCAGCCGGTTGAGGGCAGCCGGCTCATTGCCTATACCGATGAAGAAGGCGTGACACACGTAAGCTTTTGGGATCTTGATCCGGCCATCACGCCGCTTTATATCGCGATCACGCACGACAAGTCGAATCTGGCGGCGGAAGCCACGCTGAAGAGCACCGATGACGATATTCACATCGCCATTCTGCCCAAAACTATTCCGCCGGAGCCTCGTGGCGGATGGGGCGGAACGAATCCCGAGACCGGTGAAGGCAATCCAGGATACCCGGGCAATCATCCGGATAATCCATATGCGCCAAACGGGGGTCCCGGCGGCCCTGGTGTAGGAAATGGCGATGGGGGCCCCGGTGGGACCGGAGTAGGGAATGGGAGTGGTGGGCCCGGTGGAAATGGGGCGGGTGCCGGAAGTGGCGGTCACGGCGGAAACGGATCTGGTAGCGGCGATGGCGGGGCAGGAGGGGAAGGCGGTGCAAACGGCGGCGACGGTGGAAATGGAGGTGCCGGCGGAAGCAGCGGCGGGAATGGCGGTTCCGGCGGGAACGGTGGCGGAAACGGCAGTGGCGGAGATGGCGGAAATGGTGGCTATGGCGGGGGGAATGGGGGTGTGG